>ERZ651768.3604-NODE-3604-length-10304-cov-3.722988_pt1 | contig 10304 bp, 10 predicted proteins | sample MGYA00514754_ERZ651768 | MGnify/ENA metagenome assembly ERZ651768 | reverse complement strand
AAAGAAGCGCAGGAAGAGGAAGAAACCGCCCAGGTTGAAGAAGGCAAGCAGGGTGCCATTGAAGGGGGTGCGGAAGAAGGTAAAGCCGAAGAAGGTAAAGCCGAAGAAGGTAAAGCCGAAGAAGATATGACCGAAGAAGAAAAAGAAGCCGCCATCCGCAAAAAAGCCCAGGAAGAGGGCGAGGCCAAAGATAAAGCCATGAAAGAAGTGGCAGACAATTTCACCGCCTCGCTTCCGCGAAAAGGTTCTTACGACTTCAGTAAAGATCAGGAAAAAAGCTAAAGAGGAAAGCACTGAAATTTAAAAAACCCTCCGTGCCAAAAGGCGCGGGGGTTTTTTTATGGTTTTAACATTAAGAGTTATCGGTGAATCATGAGTGGTGGCAGGAGGCCGCTTTCTGCTTCACTAAAGGGCCAGTCAGAGGTCATTCTTCGTCGTATTTCCAGGGTTCTTTAAGGTTGTCCGTGGTCCAAACTGTTAAACCGTCCATATCTTTATAGATTCCCTGGGTGAAAAAGTTGAACGGGTCAAAGAACCGCACCCCCTTTTCTGGATCGATTTCAAAATTCACCTTTTCCTTCTGAATAGGGTGGGCCTTGCTTTCCAGGAATTTTTCTCCATCCACTTCCGAGAGCTTGAAAATTTCTTCAATCAGTTCAGGAGGATATTGTCCCGAATCGACCACTTCCTTCACCTTCTGCATGACCGCCTCCACCTTTTCCTTGTCCAAATGATGCATTTTCATAACGCTAATCTACCTTGTTAGTCGTTGATATTTAGAAAGAGAATTATAACACCTCTTGACAGGGGAGGGACTGGGCAAAAGCGCATTTAGCCGAGACAACTCTTTGCTCGCCAGCCCACTCCCGTGGGAGGGAATTGGCAAGTGCTCGTCAAGCCGTCTACACCATGGAGCGCAATTTAAAGTCATTACCCCTCCGGGGCACGAAAGCTTAAGTGAAATATCACGTGCTCATTTCCTCAAGGCGTAGCCTTGTTGATCGCTCCTTCTATCCCTTCGGGGCGCGAAATTTAAGGAGAAATATTACGGCCACCGGCGGCTCGCCGGTCAGTGGGAGGCGAGGGCGATGATGGTCCCGGGGAAGATACCCAGGTTGATGGTTACAACGACTCCTATGAATACCACAAACAGGGTCAACGGAGTCAGAGAGATTTTGAACTCCGCTTCCGGCTCATTCATGTACATGAAAACGACGACCTTCAGGTAGTAGTAAAAGGAGATGACGCTGTTGAGCACGGCGAAGATGACGAGTGTGATAAGTCCCTGCTGAATCGCGGCACTGAAGATATAAAACTTTGCGATGAACCCGGCAAAGGGTGGCAGGCCCCCTAAGGATAACAGGAATATAGTCATGCTAAGGGCGAGTATTGGGTGCTTGTAAGCCAAGCCTGAATAATTTTCAATATCCAGATTCTCTTCACCTTTTCGGCCAAGGATAATGATGATGCCGAATATACCAAAGATCGTGAAGGCATAGGTCAGCATATAAAACAGCAGACTCGAACCGCCGAGAGAGTTTTTGGCTATGACCGCGATTAGGATGTAACCCGCGTGTGAGATACTGGAAAACGCCAACATTCGCTTGATGTTGGTCTGCATGATAGCACCGAGATTGCCGAAAAACATACTGAGGACGGCAATAGTGCTCAGGAGTATTTCCCATGAGGGTGCCATTTCCGGGAAGGTTACAGCAAATACCCTAAAGAACGCGGCGAACGCGGCGGCCTTGGGTCCCACTGCCATAAAAGCGGTAATGGGAGTCGGAGCCCCATGGTAAACATCGGGAGCCCACATATGAAAGGGTACTGAAGCAACTTTAAATCCGAACCCGATGATAAGAAACACCAGCCCCATAAGGAGCAACGGATTGGACTGGGCTGCCGTGTTTTGCACAAAATCTGCGATTTTAAACAAGTTCGTGTGACCGGTCGAGCCATAAACCAGGGTCATTCCGTACAACAGAAATCCTGTTGCGAATGCGCCAAGCAGAAAATATTTTAAGGCCGCTTCGTTGGATCTAAGGTTGTCTCGCCGTATTCCTGCCAGGACGTATAGGCAGATCGAAACAATTTCGATGCCAAGGAAAATCATGATCATATCGGTGGAGGAGGCAAGAAGGATCATCCCTACGGTACAGAACAGGATGAGGGCATAATATTCTCCTGCTCGTATTCCTTCCCGTTCGTTGTATTCCACTGATAAAAGGATCGCCAGCGCGGAACTGATGGTGAAGATACATATGAAAAATAATGACAGGTGATCAACGATATAACTGTCGTTGAAAGAATAGGCAGGAATCGGATTCTTGGCAAACGCGCTGATAGCCGTCATCAGTAGGCCGACCAGGCTGATGAATACCAACAGAGTTTTGTTTCGTCCCCCAAAAAGGTCCACCACCAACACCATCATGGCGAAAACGCTGAGCACGATCACAGGCGCCAGGGCAATCAGGTCAATAGATTCAGGTGCGGGAATGGGTTCCACGTTCATTCCTTAATTAAAACTTTTTTAGGCATTTGAAGCTTTTGGCTCAAGCTTGCCATTTCAGCCGGGGTAATGAGCCGAGCGTGTTCTACCTGCTGGCCATCGTGGTGCTCCTGTTTGGGCCGGAAATTGTCCGGGTTCACTTTAGAAACCAAATGTGTGACAGATGCGTCAAACGTATCCATGAAAGGTTTGGGATACAAACCGATCCAGAAAATCAGGATGATAATGGGAACCACGGTAAACATTTCCCGAACATTCATGTCCTTCAAATTCATGTTTTTCGGGTTTTTCACCTCCAGGAACATGACGCGCTGGAACATCCAGAGGATGTAACAGGCGGCGAGAATGACACCGGAGGTGGCGCAAGCCGCCCAGAGGCCATTAACCTGGAATATTCCCAGTAGTATCAGGAATTCTCCGACAAATCCGTTCATACCCGGTAGCCCGATCGAAGACAAGGCGACGATCATGAAACAAATGGCGTATTTCGGCATGATTTTAGACAGCCCGCCAAACTCCTTGATCAACCTTGTATGGCGTCGGTCGTAGATGATACCCACCAAAAGGAAGAGCGCGCCGGTGCTGATGCCGTGATTGATGTTCTGGATCAATGCACCCTGAATTCCATATGGATTCAGGGCGAAAATTCCCAGCATCACAAACCCGAGATGGCTGACACTGGAATAGGCAACCAGTTTCTTCAAGTCTACCTGCACCATCGACACGAGCGCCCCGTAAATGATCCCGATGATTGAAAGCCAGGCTATCATGGGAACAAATTCGTAAGAAGCCTGGGGAAAGAAGGGCAAGTTAAAACGCAGGAATCCATAAGTACCCATTTTCAACAGGACACCTGCCAGAATGACGGAACCTGCGGTGGGTGCTTCAACGTGAGCGTCCGGCAACCAGGTGTGGAATGGAAACATCGGTACCTTGATGGCAAAAGCCAGAAAAAAGGCCATCCACAGCCATTTCTGTGTGCCGAGAGGTGCGCTCAAATGTTCGGTAATATATAGGATGTCCGCTGTTGCCACCCCAGTTGTTTCCTGAATATGGAAATAAATCCAGAGGATGGCCACCAGCATGAGCAAGGAGCCCACGGCGGTGAATAGGAAAAACTTGATGGACGCATAAACCCGGCGCGGGCCTCCCCAGACGCCGATAATGATATACATGGGAACCAGCTGGAACTCCCAGAAGACATAAAACATGAAAAGGTCAAGGGCGATAAAAACACCCAGCATGCCGGTTGAAAGAGTCAGCATGGCTATCATGTATTCGCGGATATGTTTTTTTATATCCCATGAGGCAATAACGCAGATCATGGTCAGGAAGGTGGTCATCACATAAAGTAAGAGTGAAATACCATCCAAACCTACGTGGAAGTTGATGCCCCAGGCTTCGATCCAGGGCACATTCAATTCAAACTGCATTTTATGGGTAGTGTTGTCGAAATTCGTCCACAATAATAACGAGAGCAGAAAATCCGCCACAGCGACAGCGAGAGCGGTCTGCTTGATCGCTGCTACACTTTCTTTTGGCATGAAGACAAGAAACAGCGCCCCGATTAAAGGCAGAAATGTGATAAGAGTTAAAAACATTTAGAACATCACCAGCAAAAGACTGATAAAACCGACAACAATAAATAAGGCATAGTTGCGGACGAAACCGGACTGCAACGTCTGGGCCTGGCGACTGAACCAGCCGATGGTTTTGGCGGTCCCGTTCACTACACCATCAATGGCCTTGGCATCGCATTCTTTCCAAAGTAGATTGGAACCTTCTACTGTAGGTTTCACAAACACGTCATCATAAAGCTCGTCCACATAATATTTGTTCTGTACCATGTCGAATCCCCACTGCCCCTCCGTGAACTTGTCCGGCAGGTCGGGCCGTTTGATATAGAAAATATAGGCACCAGCCACTCCGGTAACGGCGACCACGGTGGAGAACACCATTAATAAGAATTCAATCCAGCCGCTGTGCTCCTTCGGTTCCAGCAGATGCGCCCAGGAAGGTGCATGCTGACCCGCCTCATGGAGCATGTGTTCAGAATGTTGCAACGCGTTCGCGAGGTCGAAATGAAGAACCGGTTCCAACCAATTATGCAGAATATGCCAACCGTGGTACGGGATGCCCAGTAATCCTCCAACGGTGGCGAGGCCGGCCAGAACTACCAGCGGCATAGTCATCACTTTTGGAGATTCATGCGGGTGGACAGAAGGGTCGACCCGGGATTCCCCATGGAAAGTCATGAATACCAGTCGGAACATGTAAAACGCGGTCAACAGGGCGGCGGATATTCCCATTCCCCAGAAAATAATGTTCCCGTCCATTAAAGAGTGATACAGCACTTCGTCTTTACTGAAGAACCCTGCTAACGGCGGTATTCCGGCGATTGTCAGAGCTGAGATAAAGAATGTCCAGTAGGTGACGGGCATATGTTTTTTGAGTCCGCCCATCTTGCGCATATCCTGCTCGCCATGGATGCCATGAATGACGCTGCCGGAACCGAGAAAAAGACAAGCTTTAAAGAAAGCATGGGTTACGAGATGGAAGATCGCGGCGGTATAAGCGCCCACACCGCAAGCCATGAACATGTAGCCAATCTGGCTGACCGTGGAATAGGCTAGAACACGTTTGATATCAAACTGTGTCATGCCGATGGTAGCCGCCATGATCGCAGTTCCTCCACCGATAAATGCAACAACGGTCATGGTCAGGGGCGATAGGTTGAACAACACGCTACAGCGGACCACCATATAGACTCCCGCCGTGACCATGGTGGCCGCGTGGATCAGGGCGCTGACCGGTGTGGGACCTTCCATGGCGTCAGGGAGCCAGGTATAAAGCGGAATCTGTGCCGATTTACCTGTCGCGCCGACAAACAGCAACATGGTGATAATGGTCACCGCTTCTCCGGCATAGATCAGTTTTTCCGGAGCGGCGTGGAACACTGTGGTAAAATCGATTGAACCAAAAATATTAAATATGTACATGATTGCCAAAAGGAAGGCAAAGTCACCTATCCGGTTGACAATGAATGCTTTGGTGCCGGCATCGCATGCCGATTTCTTCTCGAAATAATAGCCAATGAGAAAATAGGAACATAACCCCACTCCTTCCCAACCGATGAACATGAGCAGGAAATTGTTGCCCATAACGAGAAGGAGCATGGCACTGACAAACAGGTTGAAATAGGCAAAGAACCGGTAGTAGCTGAACTCTTCTTGCATGTAGCCAACGGCATAGACATGGATGATTAAACCGACACCGGTAACGACAAACATCATGACCAGAGTGAGCGGGTCAACCTGAAAACCAAAATCTACGTTGAAATCACTGGCCCCGAACCAAGTCCAGACAACCTGTTCATACACGTGTTGCCCTTCCGGCAACATGAGGTAACCGACATAGACCAGGACGGAGGTAAGAAAAGACAGGGTCATACTGCCACACGCTATAAACCCCACTGCTTTTTTACCGATTTTCAAACCAAAAAAACCGTTGATGATGGATCCAATCAACGGATAAAGGGGGATCAGGCAGGTTAATTTCAGCAGCATACGGTTTTCACCATTTTAACAGGTTAAAATCGTCCAGATTGACGCTCGGTTTATTCCGATGCATGGAGATGATAATGGCCAGTCCAACCGAAACTTCGGCGGCGGCGACACAGATCACCATAAAACTGAAAATCTGTCCGCTCGAGAGGTTCATGTAATGGTCAAACGCGATCAGTGAAATGTTTACGGCGTTCAACATGATTTCAATGGACATAAATACAACGATAACGTTTCGGCGTATCAAGACGCCTACGATTCCAATCACGAACAGGGTCGCGCTCAACATCAGGTAGTGTGATAAGGGGACAGTATTTTCGAGCATAGTCAGTCCAATTTGCTTTTAGCCAGGACCACTGCCCCGACCATTGCTGCAAGTAAAAGAATCGATGCCACTTCAAAAGGGAGCACAAAATCCGTAAACAGGGTTTCACCAATAACCGCTACCGTCCCGAAACTATCGGGAAGGGAAGCGGGCGTATCCATATTTACCGAAAACAAGACCTGCGAAATCTTGTATAAAATTCCTATGGCCAGGAACCCGGTCAATACCGAGAGCAGTAAATTCTTTTCCCTGGAGGCCCAGCCCTCGTTTTCGCCTTGCTTCAAGTTCAGCAGCATGATCACGAACATGAACAGAACCATAATGGCCCCGGCATAAATGAGGACCTGCAAAATGGCGATGAAATGAGCCTGTTGCAAGACGAAGATGCCCGCCAGACAAAGCATCATACCAATCAATGAAATGGCCGAACCCACCGGGCTGTTGTTAAAGATAACGCACAGGGCCAGTGCCACGCAAAATCCGGCTAGTGGATAAAAGATCAGTAGTTCCATTTCGCGTACATGTTTCGGGTGAATTCAATGCGTTTTTGCAAATCGGCAACCGGGACTAAAAGTTGTTCCTTGGTATAAAGCATTTTCTTTCGATCCAGCATGGATATTTCGCAATCGTCACTCATGAAGATGGCTTCTTCCGGGCAGGCCTCTTCACAGTTTCCGCAAAAAATACAAATGGCGTAATCGATATTGAACACCTCAGGCCATCGTTCATATTGGTTTTGTTTCCCGCTATCCTCAGCGGGTTCAATGTGGATGCAATAAGCCGGGCAGGCAATTTCACAAAGGCCGCAGGCAACACAAGCCGGCATCCCGTCCTCGTTTTGGGCCAGCACCGGCCGACCCCGGTAAGCTATTGGATACTGAACCTGTTCTTCCGGATAATATACGGTGAAGATTCTTCTATCCTTTTCAGTGCCCAGGAAAAAAGGAATGAATCCAAACAAGTTATAAAAGAAACGTCGGGAGGTGAGCCACATTCCTTTTAAAATTTCGGGAATGTAAGACCTCTCCCACCAGGTCATCTTTATATTTCTATTGACATAATAAGCCATGAGCGCACTCCTTTAATTCAGCGCCAGGATTACGAGCCCGGTCACAAGAATATTTGCCAGGGATAGGGGCAGGAGAATCTTCCAACCCAGCTTCATGATTTGGTCGTAACGGAATCGGGGAAGTGTCCACCGAATTATCATCTGCACATAAATGAAGAAAACCACCTTGGCAAAAAACACGCCTATATGAATCAACATCACAACGAGGTTCGAACCCGTGGTGCCGAGAAAGTCAAACCAGGAAAGCAACGTGGCAGTCGTTAAAAAGGGGATGTGCCACGCTCCAAAAAATAAAATAGTCATGATCGCGCCGATCGTGACCATTTCGATAAACTCGGCCATGAAAAACATGCCGAACTTGAGACCACTGTATTCTGTGAAATAGCCCGCGACCAGTTCCGACTCCGCCTCTGGAGCATCGAAGGGAATGCGTTTGTTCTCGGCAATGGACGCGGCCATGAACATAAAAAAACCAAGGGGCTGGAGAAAGATCCCCCACATCCAGGTGTTTTCCTGAATGGCGCCAATTTCAGTCAGCTTCATGGTTCCATAAACCATCAATACGCCGATAATGGTGAGTCCCATAGTGACTTCATAAGAAATCATCTGCGATGCGGTCCGCATTGCACCCAGGAGCGACCAGTTGTTGTTGGAACTCCAGCCGGCGATGACATAGCCGTAGGTCGCCAGAGACGCAATGGCGAATACGAAAAGAAGACCGACATCCAGATCTGAAACTACCAGATTGACTTCTTTATCGAAGAGCGTGTATTGACCGCCAAAAGGCACAACCGCAAAAGTCAGGAGGGCAGGAACCAGAGCAATGATCGGGCTAATTGTATGAAGAACTTTGTTGGCCCCATCCGGTATAAAATCTTCCTTGGTAAACATCTTCAACGCATCGGCAACGATATGGAACAGACCCAATACGGTAAACCCCAAGATGTCGGCACGGTTTGCTCCGATGCGATCCTGCATGAGCGCGCTCTGCTTTCGCTCCACCCAGGTCAGGACGGGGGCAAAAAAGCCAACGGTGACCGTGAAGATGAATAAGATTTTAACCAGCGTAATGATTAAATCGACCCACATGGTCTTTCCTTAATTCAGCGGCCCGATCAGGGGTTGCCGTTTGGTAATGGGATAATCTTTACGCAAAGGATGTCCCTTGAACTCTTCGTAAAGCAGAATTCGTCTCAAGTTGGGATGGTTGCGAAACTTGATGCCATACATGTCCCAGATTTCGCGTTCATACCAGTTTGCCGTTTTCCATAAAGGTGTTATCGAGTCGGCAATGCAGTCTTCTATCGATACGGGAATTTTTACCCGCAAACGGTGGTTGTGTTTGAGGGAATAGAAATGGTAAACCACCTCAAACCGCTCATCCTTTTTTGAGAAATAATCGACTGCTGTAATGTCCATTAAAAAATTGAACGCCAGCTCCGGATCGTCACGCAGGAACTTGAAGAATTCGTTGCCACAGGTTTTTTTCACGGTGACAGTTTGATCATCGCGAAAGTCGTGGTTGTCAATCACCAGGGAACTAAAATGTTCCTTGATGCGTTTAATGATTATTTTTTCAGACATCGTTTTATAATCCGACAGTATCTTTTTACCCCTTCGGGGCACGAAAGTTTAGGTTAAATATCACGTCTGCGGGCAAACATTCTCTTGACCCAATTAGGTATAGCTATCTAGCCCCCTTCAGGGGGCTACTCCCAATCCAGTCCGCCGCGTTTCCAGACATACAAAAGGCCAACGCCGAGGATGAGAATGAACAAAAGCATTTCAATAAAGCCAAACATTCCCAATCTCCTGAACAGAATGGCCCAGGGGAAAAAGAAGACAGCTTCAATATCAAACAGGACAAACAAAACCCCCACAAGGTAAAACTTGACGGAGAAACGTTGGTGAGGGGAAACCAACTGGCTTTCGCCACATTCAAAGGGCTCCATTTTGTCAGCGAACTGCCTTTTGGGACCCAAAAAAGTAGTCATCACGACCATACCCCCGGCAATGCCAAGGGCCATGAGTAACATAATTGCGACGCCTATGTATTGTTCAAGCATATGCTTTTTGCAACGACTTGGTGTTTTTAATAAATGCGGTTAACTGAGACCAATCTGCTGAGACATAAATTTTTTTCAGACGATCAGAACCCTCTCCTCCAAGGCCAACCTAAACCCTCAAAAACAAATTGTTAATTGAACTCAAAGCCAAGGCGTGAAACTCGGTCAAATAGAAGGGCGATAGTAACCAAGCGGGTAGTTTTTGTCAATGAAAAAGCGTTGATATCCTTAATAATTCCAAGGGTTGTAACCCATATTTTCAAAGGGGATTCAGGTCGGTTTTGACGTGGGGATCAAAACATAAAACCAGGGGGGCTCGGATGAGGAGAAAAGGAAAATTTGGAACAAGGGCGGCAGGGCAGGACAAAAAAACGCCCCCAGCTTTTACTGGAGGCGTCTTGAATAAGAATCCGGCCTCGTCCTACTCTCCCACACAGCTGCCCGTGCAGTACCATCAGCGCTGAAAGGCTTAACTTCCGTGTTCGGAATGGGAACGGGTGTGGCCCTTTCGCTAATAAGACCGGAAAACCAGATTCCAAGATCAACAATTGAATTAGTCTGAAGTAGTGGGGAAAAAATAAGGTCAAGCCTCACGACTTATTAGTACCGGTTAGCTGAACACATTACTGTGCTTACACATCCGGCCTATCAACCTTGTAGTCTACAAGGGGTCTACGGTCCTCCCGAAGGAGGAAGGGATATCTAGTTTTGGAGTTGGCTTCCCGCTTAGATGCTTTCAGCGGTTATCCTTTCCGAACATAGCTACCCGGCG
>ERZ651768.3602-NODE-3602-length-10304-cov-12.133861_pt1 | contig 10304 bp, 3 predicted proteins | sample MGYA00514754_ERZ651768 | MGnify/ENA metagenome assembly ERZ651768 | reverse complement strand
GTTCGCTGGCGAGCCGGCAACATCGAGCGACGGGCGGCGGAATTCAGCCGCTTCACCGTTGCCGACGCCAACTTTAACCAGGCACCGCGCATCGAACTCAAGGCCAGCTCCGAAATTGAAGGTGCCGGTCGGGGGGAACTCATGGTCTCCGGCGCTAAAGTGGTCGGCTTGGTTGCCAGCAAGTCCGGCAGCACTTGTTCCGTGATCCCCGCCCCGTTTATCACCGCTGCTCTCAAGCTCAGGGCTGACGGCAATTACAAAGGTCTAGGGTACTTCGACTTTATTTGGCAACCGGCCTCCAATCCTGCCACCACGGAATACTTTGAACTGAACGGTCCAGCTCGCGGGGTTCTCGTGACCAAGACTTCCACGCGCCCCGGAGGCAAATCCCCGCTCAACCTACATGACATCATTCTCGAGGTGGACGGCTTTCCGATCGACATACAGGGAGACTACCGCGACCCGGACTACGGCCATGTCATCATGGAATACCTCGCCTGCCGGAACAAATGGGCGGGCGACATCGTGAAACTCAAGGTATGGAGGGACGGCAAGACACAGGAAATTGATTACACCCTCCCCAAGGCCGATTTTACCGACAATCTCGTGATGGATCGCCCCGAGGAAACCGAGCCGACCTACCTGATTGCTGGCGGCCTCGTTTTCGTTCCGCTCTCGGCCGAGTACCTCAGCAGTTGGGGGAAGGACTGGCAACGCAACGCGCCGTTTCGATTGGTGTTTTACAATAATCAAAAGCCGGAAAAGGCACAACGATCCCTGGTTGTCCTCTCGCTGGTACTTCCTGACTTTTACAATATTGGCTACCAGGAGCGCAACGCGCAAAACCTGGTGCTGGACAAGGCGAACGGTCTGCGGATTGACACGCTCAAAAGCTTGGCCAACGCACTTAAATCACCTGAAGACGGCTTCCATGTTTTCGAGTTCAAGAAAGGCAGCGCGCTACAGAAAATCATTCTCGACGCCGAAAAACTGGACGCGGCAAACCAGCGTATCGCCAAACGCTACAGAATCGCCCAGTTTCAAAAACTCAAATAACTCAAAATGAATTCCCGGGTCTCGTCCGCTTCATCAGTGGCAGTTTTCGTACTAGCCCTAGCTCAGGCGTTCCCCCAAAGAACTAGAGTTCAGATTCCCTTCGAGTTAAACGATGAATCGCTGAAACTAACCCAGTGGGCGAAACAACCCATGCTGAAAAACCCGGTTGCGTTGAGTTTCGACAATCAAGGCCGGCTGTTCGTTGTTGAGACAGCTCGGCGTGGAACCGTGGATGTAGATATTCGGAGCCACAAGGATTGGGTTATCGACGATTTATCCAGTCAAACAATTGGCGATATCCGGCGCTTGTTCCGCACCAAAATGGCCCCGTCACTGAGCGAGCAAAACAAACCGTGGCTTCAGGATCGAAACCAGGACGGCTCTCACGATTGGCGTGATCTGACCACCGTCAAGGAGCGCATCCACCTGCTTCAAGACACCAACGATGACGGCAAGGCTGACGTGGCAAAAGTGTACGCGGAAGGTTTTAACCAGGAGATTAACGGCGTTATTGCCGGTGTGCTGCCTTACAGGGGCGACGTATTTGCCACCATCTATCCTGATGTCTGGAAACTGAACGATGTCGATGGCGATGGATACGCCGACAAACAGGAAGTTTTCTTTCACGGATTTGGTGTTCACGCCGCTTTCGACGGACACGACCTTCACGGACTGACTGTTGGCCCGGACGGCAAGCTGTACTTCTCAGTTGGCGACAATGGCTTCTCTGTTCGCACTCGAGAAGGCAAGCTGTTGCACCACCCCAACACAGGCGGTGTCCTGCGCTGCGATTGGGACGGCAGTCATCTCGAGGTTTTTGCCTTCGGCCTTCGCAATGTCCAGGAACTCGCCTTTGACGACTACGGCAACCTGTTCTCCGTGGACAACGATGGGGATATCCGTGAAGAGCGTGAGCGTTTTGTTTACATTACTGAGGGCAGCGATTCTGGCTGGAGACTAAATTGGCAGTTTAAAAAAGGAGGCTGGCCGGACCGAACCAAAACGCCTCAATACTGCCCGTGGATAGACGAAAAACTTTGGTTGCCACATTGGAAGGGTCAGGCCGCCTACATTACCCCACCAATGAGCGAATTCTCCGTTGGCCCTGGAGGTTTCAAATATAACCCCGGCACCGCCTTGAACAATCGTTACAAGGGCTACTTTTTCCTCTGCGAGTTCCCCGTCCAAAAGATCACTGCGTTTACCACCAAGCCACGGGGTGCTTACTTTGAAATGTTAGATGAGCACATTTTCCTATTCGGCATGATGGCCAGCGCAATTAACTTTGGCCCCGATGGCTCAATGTACATAGCAGATTGGGATGGCAAGTGGCAGCCCAACGAACTTGGTAGCATTTGGGCGGTGGATGACCCCGCTCTTCGCAAATCTAAAACGCGTCTCGAGGTAACTAGGCTCCTTCACGACGGTTTCGGCAGTCGCACGGTTCCCTCTTTGCTCAAACTCCTTGGCCATGCCGATCAGAGAATCCGACTCGAGGCCCAGTTTGAACTGGCCAGACGTAACAAATTTGACGAACTGCTTGACGCCGCGACCGACACCAACGTGCAGCTTCTGGCTAGGGTCCATGCCTTGTGGGGCCTTGGTCAATTGACAATTGGCGATGGACAGTCCAAACGCTTGGGCAAGCAGCTTCCTTTCGGTGACGCTAACTTTGAAATTCGCGCACAAGCCGCAAAGCTTGCCGGCACCTTAAAGATCAGGCCAGCCGCCGGGAGCTTGGTTGAACTTCTAAAAGATAATAACGCACGAGTTCAATTCCATACTGCCATGTCGCTTGGCCATGCGGGCAGTCGGTCAACCGTCGCTGCCCTACTAACCCTACTCGAACGCAATGATGACCGGGACGCCTACATTCGCCACGCAGCAATTATGGGCCTCGTCGGCTCGGCAAGTGCCAGCCAGCTTGCTCAAAATGTCACAAATCCATCTTCGGCCGTTCGCGCCGCATCCGTGGTCGCATTGCGCCGCCTCAAACATCCTTCCGCCGCCGTGTTTCTGAATGACACAGACGAAAGGGTGCAACGGGAGACCGTTAGCGCAATCCATGATGACACATCCATTCCAGGCGCACTCGCCGAAGTCGCGAATTTGCTCCCGTCTAACACGAGTCACGACGAAGCGATCACGCGCCGCTTGCTCAGTGCCAATCTTAGAGTGGGCAAAAGAGTCAATGCCCAGCATCTGGTTGACTATGCCCTCAATGAATCCAAGTCGCTTGCAATGCGAAAAGAAGCACTGCTTTGCCTGGGCGACTGGAATCGCCACCCGTTTGTCGACCGGGTCGAGGGTCGGGTTCGCAAGCTGTCGATACGCAACAAAGATTTGCCCAAGCGCTTGGTCGCCAAGAACCTGGAGAAGCTCTACCAAACTGCCGGCAGCGATTTGCTTCCAGTTTTGATTCAACTCACGGAAAAACTAGGCATCGGACCGGACATAAACCAACTGTTTGCCATCGCCAATTCCACTTCCCAGTCTCGCCTCGCACGCGTACAGGCTATTCGCTCGATGCAGGCAAAGCGGCCTGGCGTTATCGCCAATCGATTGGTTGATTTACTCAAAACAAATCAGCCGGAAATTCAAATTGCCGTCATTGACAAAATAGCATCCTCCGAACCGGAGTGGCTCGGCCCCCGTCTCGACGAGAAATGGGAGTTGCTAAGTCTCCGTGCCACACAACATTTCCTGCACACCCTCGGCAAGGCCGCAAGCCCCGTAGGCGACCGCATACTCCGACAATCTTTCGATGCACTGCTCAATGGCAAACTTACGAGGGAATTAGAATTGGACATCATCACGGCTGCCAAAGCGAGAATGACCCCTCCCCTGGTCAAGTTGCTCGAAAAACACAAAGCCACACAAACACCAGATGACACACTGGCTCCATACCGTCCCTCCCTGGTAGGCGGTGATGCCGCAATGGGCAGATTGGTTTACGAACAACACGTCGCCGGGCAATGTGTCCGCTGCCATGATGCCGGCGGCGAGAAGAACCAGGTTGGCCCGGTTCTCAAGGGTATCGGGAAACGGTTTAATCGCGAGTACCTGTTGCGTTCACTTGTCGAGCCAAGCGCGAACATCGCCGAGGGGTTTGACGTGACCATTGCAGAGACGAGTGATGGCCAAACGTTCGTCGGAAGAACACAGAAACAGACCGTTAAAACAATCTCCCTTGTTCTGGTTGACGGAAAATTAATGGAACTGAAAGCAACATCGATCAAGAACCTGACAAATACAAAAGCTTCAGCCATGCCGCCCATGGGGGCAATTCTCTCACCACATGAGACGCGGGACTTGGTCGCCTATCTGTCAACCCTCTAGCCCCATAGCAAAGTACTGAAAACCGAACGAGGCGCAAAGCTAAGAGCGACGATAAAGGGAGGTTTTCAGGCAAACCGAAAAGTCCTCGGGACAGTTAGGAGGCGAACTTAACCGATGGCCTCCTTGAGTTGATCGAGCCACTCAGGTACGGCAACCCACGGGTCCGGTGCCGCTTCGTATTCGAGCGCAACGAAGCCCTGATAGCCGCCATCACGCAATATCCTGACCAGCCTCTTGATATCCGCCTTGCTTTTTTGCTTTGCGCCGTGCGGCTGGATTTCAACCTTCAGCTGCACGTTTACTGCGTAGGGCGTACAACGGGCGATGTCACCGTAAACATCAGTGGTGTGGAAGTTGCCGGTATCAAGATTAATCCCCACCCAATCGCTGCGGGTGGCCTTGACGATCTCAAGCAGGCTATCTGCCTCGGCCACGATACCCCCGTGATTTTCGATACCAAGGAAGACGCCATGTTTCCCTGCGTATTCACCCACCTCCTCGAGCGCTTCGATACAGAGGGTTTGGGCCTGTTTCAATGATTGACCGAGCGCACCACCAGCAAAGACACGGACGTGCGGGGCGCCCATGTGCGCGGCGTTGTCGATCCACTTTTTGACGTGGGCAATTTGTGCGTCCCTCTTCTCACCCTTGGGTAAAGTGAACTCGTTACCAACCGCTGTACCGCTGATCGCAATGCCGCGAAGAAACGCATGGCGCTTGAGGGCAACCAGGCCAGCTTGGTCGATTTTCTGTTCAATATAGTAGCTGGTCAATTCAGCCCCTTGCAGTTCATGATCGGCGCAATAGTCTATAAACCCATGCATGTCGATGATCTTGGCGTCTTTAGGCTTTCTTTGTGCATGGGTTGCCGTATTAAAATAATCACGAAAACTATACGCAGCCAAGCTTAGGTTTAATCGCGCCTTGCCTTTGCGCTTCCTTGGGGGCGCACCAGGCAAACGAGCAGGTAAGGCGACACCAAGGCCAGCAACTGCGGAGACGGCTCCAATACTTCTGAGAAACTCACGCTTACTAAAACGCATAAGCACAATTGAACAGTAATACCACTTGGCATCCAATCCAAAATTCTTCTCTCAAAGTGTGCATCACGCACACGCTATGCGGGGTTTTCACACATCAATTTTACACAAAAACCACTCAAAGAAGTTGAAAGTGCGCAAGAACGAACTTTGACACTTGGCCCGCACAATGCTAGTTCTTGGTTGATGAATTATGGCTCGCGCAATGTTTTAGGCACGTTCCGCCTGGCTCTGTGTACGTGGTTCGGTTTGCTCAGTTCCACCACGCTAAAACCGGACGATCTTGAGCCGTTCATTTACGCCACCGAAGTCAGCGGGGATCAAGTCGTCGTCAGCGTGCACGTACCAGCCGGGCACATGAGTGCTGCACTGGAGATTAGCAATGATGTTTCGTCTGGCTGGAAACCGATTGTTGCGGGCAAGCTAACCGGCGAGGAAGGGTTGGTGACATTCACTTTCCCCGACGACCAACCGATTAGATTCATGCGCGTGCAAGCGGCGCCCACCACCGAGTTGCCGAAGGTGCCTTTTTCAAACCCCAGCCATTTTTCGGTTGAACCCGGTTTTTATTTATTTCCGGAGTACGAAGGTGACAAGGTGCCACCGTTTGGGCTCAACCCGGTCTGGAGCCTTGGCCAAGCGAAAAAGATCGGCCACCTTCTAAACCGGACTGCCTACGGGCCAAGCTTGGTGGATGTCACAAAGGTGGAGGAACTCGGGGTGGAATCGTACATCGAGTCCCAGCTCAATCCGAATCCCGCGGATTGGCAGCATTCGCCACGGCAAACTGAAAAAGAGGCCGAGCTTTTTTACAGCCATGAACCAACCGTCGACAAGATCCATATGGAGGAGGGAGAAACCTGGCGATACTTCAAGGGCACCAAGCAGCCGCCAGCAAGCTGGAGGACAGTGAATTTTAACGATAGTGAGTGGGAAACCGGCCCATCCGGTTTCGGCTACGGAGACAACGATGACATGACAAAGCTATCGGACATGCGGTTTTATGAGAAAACCAATGATGAACCAGAGCAACCCGGTTACCTCAGCTTGTTCATCCGACGCAAGTTCCAGCTCAGAAACCTGTCTGAAATCAAACAGTTAATATTTCGGGTGGACTATGATGACGGTTTCATCGCCTACCTCAACGGGCGAGAAATTGCACGTGCGAATCTTGACGGCGTTGCCCGTTACAACACGAAAGCAAAAAAGGGGCACGAAGCTGGAGACCCCGTGGACTTCGATATCACCAAAAAACTAAGTATTATGCGTGAGGGCGAGAACCTACTCGCGATACAGGTTCACAACGACAAGCTCACCAGCAATGATCTGACCATGATCCCGAGACTGGTGCAACGAACCAAGCTGGATTTACCCCCAGTAAAGAGGATCAAGGATATTGAGTCCCTGCAGCAACTCATTCATTTGCGGGGAATCTATTCCAGACGCCAACTACAGTCTGTCCTGGCTGAGTTCTGGGAAAACCACTTCACAACCGATTATGACAAGTTGGTTGATTATCTTGAAGACCTTGAAAACTCGGACGGCCGAGAAGCCATGAGTTCCAAGCAGGCCAAGCAGGAAGCCACACAGATGGAGTGGCAGGAATACGAATTTTTCCATGACAACGCACTCGGAAATTTCGGAGACCTCCTGCTTTACAGTGCGAGCAGCCCCTCAATGCTCATTTACCTGGATAGCGTTCAGAACGAAAAGGGAGAGGCAAACGAAAATTACTCAAGGGAAATTCTCGAGTTATTCGGGTTCGGTGTCGATAACCGCTACAATCAGACCGACATCGAGGAATTATCCAGGGCATTCACTGGATGGAATGTAAGAAAAGCCTGGCCTGGTGATGTGAAACCTTTCCCGCAATCGGCCCGAACTCCCTTCACCAAAGAGAGCGCTCAATATAATGATGACAACAAGCTCAAGACCGGTCGGGTATGGCGCTATTTCAAGGGACTAGCAGAACCATCCCCCAAGAAGGTTGGCAACGACATGATCCCAACTCTGGAATGGGCACAACCTGAATTCAACGACACCAAGTGGTCTCGAGGCACGGTGAGTATTGGATACGGTGACAATGACGACAAAACAACCCTTGGCGATATGCGCAACCGGTACACCTCCATTTATCTGCGCCACACCTTTACCATTGGAGACCCGTACGAAATGGATAATCTGATGCTTCATGTGGAGTATGACGATGGGTTCATCGCCTACTTGAATGGCCAGGAGATTGGGCGGAGCGACACCATGAACTTCACGGGGTCTCCGCCCCCATTCGATACTGAAGCCAATGCCGGGCATGAAGTCACCGCCAAGCCGGTGACTATCAACCTGAAGGATTATTTTCAGTTGCTCAACCCCAGCCCAAGCCAGAACGTCCTGGCGATCCAAGTGCACAACACCACCAAGAACAGCTCGGATCTTTCCATTAACCCCACCTTGATCGAGCGCAAGACACTTGCTGGCAGTATTGAAAACGGAGATCCAAATGGGACGTGGACGTTTCGTTTTATCCCTGAACTGCATGACACCGGCTCAAAAACCCTCTTCAAGGCAACGGAGCTCCAGCACCGGATTCGCGCCAACCAACGTGGCATTAATGGGGTCAATGACGCGATCAGCGTCATAGACAGAATGGTTGGACACCCCTCAACCAGTGAGTTCATCTGCCAAAAGCTCATCAACAAGTTTGTCTCGGATGAAATCAGTTTGACAAGCTACCACAGTCGCACCGCCCCCAATGAACTACTCCAACTCATGGACCAAGTCATCGAGGTGTGGCATTCCACCAAGCCGGCCGGCGACATCGACAAAGTCATGAGGGTCATTCTGGACCCAAAAAAACAAGAGAGCGCATTCTGGCAGGACATCGGGTATCGCGGCAAGATCAAGACGCCGATCGAGTACATCAACAGCTCCATACGCGCGCTTGATGCAGATGTCACAGACACCAAGCTACCTGATCACAACTCTGATCTTGGAATGGAGCTATTCGTCCGAGACGACCCAGATGGCTACTCGGAAATTGGATCCGACTGGATGGACACAAGCACCCTACTGGAACGGATGACCTTCGCGCAGACCATGGCCAGTAACGCAGATAAATATGTTGAGTGGGACGCTGAAACCCTCTTCTCAGAAAGAGGTCCAGACACCCTCGTTCGATACCATGTCCCAGCCAACGGAGCGCTTAATCTCGACTGGACGAGGGTTGATTTCAACGACGCCAAATGGAGCGCTACAGGAACCAGTGTTGGGTATGACACAAATGCCGATTATACAGATATCATTGACCTAGATGTGCAAACCGGGATGCACCAAAAAAGAACCTCTGTTTACATCCGCCTGCCCTTCCTTGTGGATGACCCCGGGCAATTCGACTACCTGCGACTGGACATGAGGTACGACGACGGGTTTGTCGCCTATCTGAACGGAGTGAGGGTGGCCGCTGCCAACGCACCTGAAACCCTTGCGTGGGATTCCAATGCGGCCGAAGGGCACAACGACAGCGAGGCCAGGAAATACCAGGCCTTTTCACTCTCAAACCATATTAAGCGCCTGAAAAAGGGCAAGAACATCCTGGCTATCCACGGACTTAACGTATCGAAAACCAGTTCGGACTTTTTGATTCAACCCCGACTCCGAGGTGGACTAGGTGGCGGCGAGTCAATTGTGAACTATTTTGACAGGCTGTTGTTTCAGGAATCACTCACCGTTGAGCAGCGCGGCATACTCCTGGACTTTGTCAATTCAAACGCCATCGGGCGCCCCAGAAAACTGGATCCAGCCTCGACTACATACCTACAGCAGGTCCAAGAACTTGTGGGCTTAATTTTATCCATGCCACAGTGGCAATTCCAATAAGGCAACAAACCGATCTATCACAACGGGCAAGATTATGAACATGCAACGACGCGAATTCCTGAAGACCGGCAGTTTGGCCGGTGGTGCGCTTGGCCTCAATCTGCTAGGCTCTCTGGGGCTTCCCAATAATCTGTTTGCCGACGGTCATTCCGGCAACAAAAAGATGCTCTTCATCTTTCAGCGAGGTGGCAATGACGGGATCAATGCGGTCATACCTCGTGGTGACAATGAATACAACACCACCAACCGCCCCACCTTGTTCCTTCGTGAAAACCAAGCGCTGGATCTGGGTAACGGATTCGCCCAATTGCATCCCGGGCTGGAACCAATGATGGAGATTTTCAATAATCAAAAACTCAACGGCCAGGATGGCCCCGGGAACCTGGCCGTGATCCACCGTGTGGGATATGCCGGACAATCACGGTCACACTTCAACAGCCAGCACTACTGGGAGAACGCCACTCCTGGTAACAAGAAACTCGACGAGGGAATGTTTTATCGGCAGATCACCCAGACACTGGACCTTACCGATGAAGCGAACGCCTTTGTTGCGGCCAGTCTGTCCGGTTCGCAGATGGTTTCACTACGCGGCCCTAGACCGTTGCCCAATTTCAAAAAGGCATCAGATTTCGGTTTCAGGGGCAACACGGCGCAGAATCGTAAATTCCTGGGCACGCTTCCCGGTACCGATCCCCGCTGGCCGGTTGGCTCTGGCGCGCTTGGGCTTTACGGCGGACGCCCCAACCTCCCACGGAAACGGTACCGAGAAACAGTTCACCGTACCGGCCAGTTGCTCGGCACGACCATTCAGACACTACAGGACGCCACGCGAATGTCCTACACCCCAGCCAATAGCGCAACCTACCCCGACGGGAGCTATGGAAACCGACTTCAGGAGGCAGCTATGCTTTTTAAACGGACCAACGCCCGCATTCTTGGTTTAAACATCGGCGGCTGGGACACACACAGCAGCCAAGGACAGCTGTATGGAAAGCA
>ERZ651768.3601-NODE-3601-length-10305-cov-1.948475_pt1 | contig 10305 bp, 8 predicted proteins | sample MGYA00514754_ERZ651768 | MGnify/ENA metagenome assembly ERZ651768 | reverse complement strand
TGATGAGGACGGCAACACCGCGCTGCATCACGTTGTGGACAAAGGCTTCGACGAGGTCGTGCGGTTGCTTGCAGAGCGCGGCGCGGATCTAAATGTGCAGAACGGGCGGCGGCAGACTCCGCTCGCGATCGTCGTACGCGGACGAACAGGGAACACGGAGGCGGCGCCAACCACGGTGGAGCTGCTACGGGCACTCGGTGCTGAAGGGCCGCGGCGGACAGGGGACCGTTTCCAGTAAGCTGCCGGGCGGCGATTGTCAAGAATTTCTGGTTGGGGGATGTCGATGACCGGTGATGATGCACGAACCAAGGCTGGGCATGGCCGACGTGGTTTTCTGAAGGCGGCTACGCTAGGGTCAGCGGCAGCTGTTCTTCGACCGTCGACGCTGCTGGGGCAGTCACGGTCTGGCCGATCACTGGGTGAAGGAGTTGGTGGCTACGGTGATCGTTCCCCCTTTGAGACTACGTTGCGTCGGGTGCGTGGGTCTCGCTACGCGCAGGCGGCCGGGAGTCTCACCCCGCTCCAGAACTTGAACGGCAGCATCACACCGTCGGCTCTGCATTTCGAACGGCATCATTCCGGGATCCCTGAGATCGACCCCTCCGAGCATCGGTTGCTGATTGACGGGCTCGTCGACCGTCCCCTGGTCTTCTCGTTGGCTGAACTCCAGCGGATGCCTGCCGTCACGCGTACCTACTTTGTGGAGTGTTCCGGGAACGGCCGTGTGAAGTGGTCTCCCGCTGAGCCGGACACTGACGCGCAGGCGGCATTCGGTATGACCAGTTGCAGCGAATGGACCGGGGTGCCGGTTTCCGCTCTTCTGCGTGAGGTAGGCGCTAGCGCTGGGGCCAGTTGGGTGGTGGCTGAGGGAGCCGACGCCTGTCGCATGACCCGGAGCGTGCCGCTAGACAAGGCCATGGATGACACGCTGGTGGCCTATGGACAAAACGGCGAGGCACTTCGACCTGCCCAGGGGTATCCGCTGCGGCTGTTGATACCGGGTTGGGAGGGGAACGTTTGCGTTAAATGGTTGCGGCGGTTGCGGGTCGTAGATGAGTCGTACCTGACTCGCGAGGAGACGGCTAAATACACCGACCTGATGCCGAACGGTGAGGCCCGCCAATATACGTTCGCCATGGACGCCAAGTCGGTCATTACCCGTCCGTCTGGGGGGCAACAGCTTGATGGGCCTGGGTTCTATCAGATTTCTGGCTTGGCGTGGTCTGGGCGTGGTCGCGTGCAACGGGTGGAGGTCACGACCGATGGCGGTCGGTCGTGGGCTGAGGCGCAGCTGCAGGACCCGGTCTTACCCTTGGCACACACGCGGTTCCGTTTTGACTGGAGCTGGGACGGGTCGGAGACGACGCTGGCCTCCCGTTGCATCGACGAGAGCGGCGACGTGCAACCGACCCGAGCATCGCTGATCGCGGTGCGAGGCACCCAATCGAGCTACCACAACAACGCGATTCAGGGCTGGCGCATTGGACGCGATGGTCGAGTGGAGAACGTGGATGTCTAGCCGGAGTCTCCATGCGGGAATCGCGTTAGTTACGGTGGCGATGCTCGGCGCCGGAAAGGTTGAGGGGCAGACATTACTTACCGGTCTGGGGCGTCTCGCGGTGCCCTCGGAGCTCGAGACGTGGGGAGCGATCGTTGGACCTGACGGTGCCGGACTACCGTCAGGTCGAGCGACCGCGGCCGAGGGACGGGTCTTGTACGACAGGCGGTGTGCCGCCTGCCACGGGCTAACTGGACAGGAAGGTCCGGACGCCAGGTTGGCCGGTGGGCGAGATTCGCTGGCTGGTGATCAACCGAGGAAAACCGTTGGGAGCTACTGGCCGGCGGCCACGACCCTTTGGGACTACGTGAATCGTGCCATGCCGTTCGACCAGCCGGGGTCACTCACTTCAGACGAAGTTTACGCTGCGGTGGCCTACGTGCTCTTCCTGAACGATCTCGTCGACGAACAAGACCCGGTCGATGCCGACTCGCTTCCGCGGATTGAAATGCCGAACCGTGCAGGGTTCGTTGACGATCCGCGTCCCGACGTCGTTGCCGCTCAGGCACCGAGGCCGTAGTCGCATCGAGCATACTGGTCCCGTGCCTGCTTGGTTGCCGTCCCGCCGCGAGTTCCCGGGGCTGGTTCTTGCGGCAGGGCTGGCTGTGCTCGCCTTGGTATTTACCCCCCTTGCGTTTCCCGGTTCTCCGTGGGTGTCTCCAGTCGTCGTGGCGATCGTTCTTGGCGCGCTCGTGCTGAATTCGCCCGTGGCGGCGTGGATCGGGCTCGCGGTTGAGAACGGCCGCGAGGGTGATGCCTACGAGCGCGGACTTCGGTTCGCCGGAAAGTGGGTGCTGCGCCTCGCCATCGTCCTGATGGGCCTGAAGGCCAGCGCGGATCTTATCGAACCCCAGTTGCTGGCCCGTGTGGTGCTCGTCCTCGTGGTGACACTTCCTACGACGTTCTTCGTTACCCATGCCGTGGCGGGGCTACTACGACTCCGCCGTGAGATGGCTGATCTGGTGGCTATCGGCACCATGGTCTGCGGGGCGTCGGCGATCAACGCCCTGGCACCCACAGTGTTCGCGCGACGGCGCGATCAGGGGCTCGCGATTACGGCAATCTTCCTCTTCAGCGTGGTCGCGCTGGCGACGTTGTTGCCCCTAGGGACAGCTCTTGGCCTCGATGTGGAATTGTCAGGCCTGTGGGCAGGTCTTGCGGTAAACGATCTTTCTTCGAGCGTGGCCGTGGGTGGGCAGTTCGGGGAAGATGAAAGCGTTCTGGCGGCGATGGCGAAGACGGTTCGGATTGTACTGCTGGGGCCGCTACTAGTTGTCTTTAGTCAGCTGCGGCGCCGGGCACCGGCCGAAGACCGTCTGCGTCTTCGTCTTGCGTCGCACCTACCGCTCTTCGTCGTGGGATACCTGTTGTTGTTCGGGGTGCGCATCATAGGCGATCGTGTGTTTGCCGCCGATGGGACTTTGTGGGCAGCCTTGTTGGCCTGCAACGACCAGGTAGTGAGCTTTGCCGTCGCGACCGTGTGTGCGTCGATTGGCCTGCAGATTCATGTGCGCACGCTTGTGGACGTCGGATGGCGCGTGGCTGTGACCGCCGGTGCCGCGTGGGTCACCATTGCCAGTCTGTCGTTGGGTCTGCTGACGACCGGCGCGACGGGCGTGACTGCTGTGAACGCGGTCGGAGGACTCGTTGCACTGGGTTTCGGATTTGTGGCGTTCCGACGCTGGGGGCCAACGCCGATTTCGCTTCAGGCGCGTCTTGATCAGGGCGAACCCCTAACCTTGAGCGAGGCTGTCGAGTTGTTTGACCTGCTCGACCGGGAGGGACCGATCAGTCTTACCGTTGCCCGGCGGGTGCTCAAGCGGGTACAGCCTGCCATCGGCGAGCTCGTATTGCTCCGCGAGAGCCCGATCCAAGGTGGCATCAACTACCGGCGACTAACGTATTGGCGAAGTCAGGAGCACGGGTCTTCACTCGTTGGGATCTTATGGACTCCTGGCACGACGGCCCACATCCACTCACACGAATACTCGGCCGTCGGGCAGCGCATCGAAGGTACGGTCGAGACGGTCGATTTTGTACCTGTGGGGACGGGCCTGCGGGTGGCGGCTCGGACGGAGGCCGGTCCCTCAGAGACTACCGATTTCGTCGAAGGTGAGACGATTCACGTGGTACGAAACCTGGGTGCTCACGATGCGATCGACCTACATTTCTGCGGACCACGTGGCACCGCCGGTGCCTTGCGGTACAACCCGCGGGAACCCTATAGTTCGCTCGCTGTAGGGCAGGAGTTTACAGTCGACGTCGTTGAAGATCGTCTGCCACTCGTGATGCCGAGGTCCGGAGGCTTGCGCGGGGAGTCTGAGGGCTAGCCATCGTGATGGTAGCTAAAAAAGACAGGTTCTTTAGTCTATGGCCCCAATTAGGGGTGGAGGCCATAGTAGGATTTGAGGTCGAGAGAGGGCATCAATGATGTGGGTGCGCCGCGTGTTCAGACTGTTCCTGCAGGCCGTGTTGCTCATCGCCTGTCTCGGGGTGTCAGGCACCGGTCTCGGAGCGGGCGGGAGTCCTGCGCAGCTCGCCGACGCGACGCAGCGTGGTGACAAAGAGGCCGTGCTGTCGCTACTGGGGCAGCAGGTGGATATCAACGCGGCCCAGGGCAACGGTGCGACGGCGTTGCACTGGGCCGTGTATCTCGATGATGCGGAAACGACCGCGCTGTTGCTGCGGGCCGGGGCCGACGTCAATGCGACGAACAATTACGGCGTGTCGCCCTTCGCGCTCGCCGCCAGCAACGGAAGCGCCGCGATCGTTGCCCAGCTCTTGGCGGCCGGTGTGGACCCCAACGATCCCACGCACGCCGTGAACGCGGGTGAGACGCCGTTGCTGCTTGTAGCTCGCTCCGGGCAGGTGGAAGCGATGCAGATGCTGCTGGATGCCGGTGCAGATATCGACGCGCGGGAAACCTGGAATGGTCAGTCGGCGCTGATGTGGGCGGCGGCGGAGGGCCATGTTCCGGTTGTCGGCATGCTGATTCAGCGAGGCGCCGACATCGCGGCTCACTCGAACAGCGGTGCGACGCCGCTGCTCTTCGCGACGCGACGAGGCAGTCTTGGTGCGGTGCAAGCTCTGCTCGCCGCGGGGGCGGACGTCGACGAGCAACGACCAGATGGCGCAACTTCGTTACTGGTGGCCGTAATCAATGGACATGAGGATCTGGTCGACGTGCTACTCGATGCCGGCGCCGACCCGAACGTCGAAGGTGGTTCGACTCGGTTGACGGTCCAAGGTATGCGTGCCCGGCCGATGCCACTTGAGATCCGCAAACTCGGCTATAGCGAAGGCGACTCTGAAGGTGTACGTCGAGGCAACATCTTTGGGAGGCCGCTACAGGCGGCGGTGCATGTGGCCAACTGGCACATTAGTGACCAGTTCATTTCGGTGAACATGGACCGGCTTCGCGTCATCAAGGCGTTGCTCGAGCATGGTGCCGACGTTAATGGTCGGAACTCGATGGAAGAACCACGCTGGTCGGGTGCGCGCTATCGTCGGCACATGACCGGGGCCACGGCGTTCATGTTCGCCGCCAAGGTCGCAGACGTGGAGGTGATGCGGTTGCTGCTGGAGTATGGCGCTGACTCAACGGTCTACACCGAGGACAACATCACGCCGCTGATGGCGTCGGCTGGCATCTCCTGGGCATCAAATCAGGAGCGCGCCAGCGAAGAGCAGGTGCTTGAGGCCGTGAGGCTCATGGTCGAAGAGCAAGGCGCCGATGTGAACTTCGTAAGCGATGTGGGCGAGACGGCGATGCACGCGGCTGCCTATCGCGGAGCAAATAGTGTTGTGCAGTATCTGTTTGACCAGGGCGCCGACCTCGACGTGGTGGCGCTAGATGGGCGAACACCACTGCGGGTTGCCGATGGGGTCGAGTATGGCAATTCATTCGCGGCGCACCCGCACACGGCGGAGTTGTTGCGCAAACTCGGAGCCAAAGAGATCGAGTGTCCGGCACCATGCGCTGCTGTGATTTCTGTGGAGGATCTTCGATGACCAGTAGGTGGCTTCCGCTGGCGGTTGCCGTGGCCTGTTTTGTGCCGGCGAAAGTTGGTGATGTGGTGTTGCACGGGGCGGAGCCGCAGGCTTCCGTCGCAGTCGCCGCGACTGCTGCCTCCCATCGTGCGGTTTTGCAGCAGTACTGCTTCTCTTGTCACAACGAACGTGCTCGCACGGGCGGTCTGGCACTCGACACGCTCGATTTGACTCAGGTGGGGGACCGCCCCGAGGTCTGGGAGCAGGTGGTGCGCAAACTTCGGACCGGCGCGATGCCGCCTGCCGGTCGGCCGAGGCCAGACAAGACTGTAGCAGCCGAACTGGCGACTTGGCTTGAGGCAGGGCTTGACCGTGCGGCGCTCATTCGCCCAGACTCCGGCCGGCCGTCGTTGCACCGTTTGAACCGGGCGGAATACCGCAATGCGGTGCGCGACCTTCTGGCGGTGGACATCGAGGCCTCGCTGCTCCCGGCTGACAATGCGGCCTATGGGTTCGACAATAACGCTGACGCGCTCACGCTCTCGTCAGCACTTACCGAGCGATATCTGGGGGCGGCGGCGAAGGTCAGCCAGATGGCGCTGGGGCGTCCGCGGGGGACACCGGCTCCAGAGACTATCTTGGTGCCGACTGATCGAGACCAGAGCATCCGCGTTAGTGACGACCTGCCTTTCGGTACTCGTGGTGGCACCGCGTTTCTCTATTACTTCCCAGCCGATGGCGAGTATTTGTTCGAGATGCGGCCGAAAGAGAGTGGGGTGGCCGGCGGGTTCGAGGGGGTTACCGACGAGCCCCATCAGCTCGATGTCAGTCTTGACGATACGCTGGTCTGGTCCGGCACCGTGCAACGGCCCGAGGGAATGCGCGGCGACGAACGCAACAGGCGCATTTTGGAGAGCATGCGATTCCGCGTGTCGGTGACCGCCGGACCGCATCTGGTCCAGGTTTACTTTGCTGCGAAGACGTCGGCTTACGTCGAGGACCTGTTCGACCCTACTTTACGTCGCGAGCCTTATCGGGCCGCCAGTGGTCCACCGGTGGTGTCCAGCGTGACAGTTACTGGTCCCCTTCCAGCGACCGCGGCGGTCGGTGACTCGCCCAGCCGTCGCAGGTTGTTCGTTTGCTCCCCTGCCATCCCGGCCGAGGAGAGCGGCTGCGCGCGCGAAATCATTTCTACGGTGGCTCGGCGCGCTTACCGCCGTCCGGTGACCGAGAGAGATCTGGAAGTGCCGCTGCGGTTATATCGTGACGGCGCGGGTCGGGGCGGCTTCGAGGCCGGTATCGAGCTAGCATTGCGGGGCATCTTAGTCAGTCCGAATTTTCTGTTCCGCTTCGAGGACCAGCCGGAATCGGTCGTTCCTGACGTGCCCTATCGCATCTCGGACCTTGAATTGGCATCACGATTGTCGTTCTTTCTCTGGAGCACGATTCCGGACGACGAGTTGCTCGAAGCGGCGGTGGATGGCACGCTCCGTAACCCCGAGGTGTTGCGAGGTCAAGTACGTCGCATGCTGAGCGATCCACGTGCGCAAGCGCTCGTCGATAACTTCGCCGGGCAGTGGTTACATACCCGCAACGTGGCTGGATTCCAGCCGAGTCCTGAGCTGTTGTTCCACTTCGATGACAACCTGCGACAGGCGTTCGAACAGGAGACAGAGTTGTTCTTTCAGAGCATCGTCCGCGAGAATCGTAGCGTGCTCGATCTCCTTGATGCCGACTATACGTTTCTCAACGAGCGATTGGCGCGGCATTACGGTATTCCGGGTGTGTACGGCGAACGCTTCCGGCGCGTCGCGTTGCCAGTTGACAGCGTACGTCGCGGGTTGCTGGGACAGGGGTCGATCTTGACCGGCACCTCGCGATCCAACCGAACCTCACCGGTCATCCGTGGCAAGTGGATTCTTGAGAACATCCTCGGGACCCCCCCGCCGGCGCCGCCACCGAACGTACCAGACCTCGTGGAAGAGCGAGACCCGCGGAAAGTTCTGCCGATGCGTGAGCAAATGGCGGCGCATCGAGCCAATCCGGTCTGCGCAGCATGTCACGCCCAGATGGATCAACTCGGATTTGCGCTTGAGAACTTCGACGCAATTGGCGAATGGCGAGACATTTATGCATCTGGCCTGCCCATTGATGCCTCCGCCGAATTTCCGGATGGGACCGCATTCGATGGTCCGTCAGAATTGCGGCGGCTGTTATTGAATCACTCGGAGGAGTTCCTCACGACTGTGGCTGAACGACTGCTAACCTATGCACTCGGTAGAGGGCTTGAGCCCACGGATGCACCGGTGGTGCGGCAGATCAAGCGCGAGGCGGCGTCCAATGACCATCGCTTCGAGGCTCTCGTTCAGAGCATTGTTTCGAGCACGCCGTTTCAGATGCGAATGGCCCAAGCGGCCTCGGCAAATTAGTTGCATAACTGTGGGAGTGAGACGATGGTAATCACGAAGATGGCGCTACCCAGACGGACGTTCCTGCGTGGGGTGGGCGCGACGCTCGCGTTGCCGTTTCTCGATGCCATGGTGCCCGCCATGTCGGCGCGGGCCCCAGGGACGTCCCGGTTTGCAGTGATCTATGTCGGCAATGGGATGAATATGTTTGACTGGATACCCCCGACCGAGGGTCTCGGTTTCGAACTCTCGCCGATTCTGCAACCGCTCGAGCCATTTCGGAATCGTGCGCTTGTCCTGACGGGTCTGGATAACTACCCGGCCACTGATCAAGGCGACACAGGGGGACAGCATCCCCGAGCTGCGCCGGCTTTCATGAGCTCGGTCCACCCCAAGCAGACCGAAGGGGCGGACGTCCAGGCTGGCACCACGGTCGACCAGATGATTGCCGAGCTCATCTGCCGTGACTCGAAGCTCCCGTCACTGGAAGTTTCGGTCGACCGCAATGATGTCGTGGGTGCGTGCGACCATGGGTATGCCTGCGCCTACATGAATTCGATGTCGTGGAAGTCGCCAACGCAGCCCCTGCCGGCCGAAACCAATCCGCGTTTTGTGTTCGAGCGACTGTTCGGCAGTGGAGACACCGCCGAGGCACGTGCCATTCGCGTGCAGGAAGACCGGAGCATTCTCGATGGCCTCGCGGAGGAGATCTCGGCTTTGTCGAGCAGGCTTGGTGGACACGATCGAACTAAGCTTGGGGAGTATCTCGATGCGATTCGAGACGTGGAGCAACGCATTGCCAGGGCGGAGTTAACCAACAGTGATTTCACGGCCCCCGAGCGTCCTGTCGGTGTACCGGAGACGTTCCGGGAGTACGCGGAGCTAATGTTCGACTTACAGGTGCTAGCGTTTCAGGCTGATGTGACACGGGTCACCTCGTTCATGATGGCGCGCGAGAACATCAACCGGTCCTACAACGAGATCGGTCTGCCCGAAGCGCACCATTCCATGTCGCACCACGGTAACAACCCAGAGAAAATGCAGGACTTCTCAAAGTTGAATACCTATCACGTCGACGCCGTCGCCTACTACCTCGACAAGTTGCAGTCGGTACCTGATGGTGACGGCACGCTGCTCGATGGCACCGTCGTGCTCTACGGTAGCGGTATGAGTGACGGCAACACGCACAACAACTACAGTGTGCCAGTCGTCGTCATCGGAGGGCCGGAAAACGGGCTTGAGGGGAATCGTCATCTCGTCTATCCCAAAGGCACCCCCTTGGCGAACTTGTCGTTGAGTCTCCTAAGCAAGTTTGGCGTGGGCGTGGAGCAGTTTGGTGACAGTACTGGTCAGCTGCCGTTGTTGTCTGGCGTGTGAAGACTCGCTTCGCGAACCAGTGCGGTCCCTGGACGATGGGTTGACGGACCGCTGTGATGGCACCGTTCATCGTTCTCGTCACGAGTTGTAGGAGCAGCGGGAAAGGCAATAGTGGGCGTGAGCAAAGAATCCGGAGACTACGTGGGGGTCAATGGCCAGATACTGGTGATCTCGAGCCTTATCCTCCTGTACGGAGTAGGCGGCTATTGGCTCATTTTCGAAGTGTTCGGGGACCCCGAGGTGGCGTGGTTCGTGAAGGTTGGGCTGCCGGCTCTCGTGATCGGCCTGACGCTCCTGTTCGGCACGGCGTTGACGCAGCGTTTGAAAGCAGCCAAGACCGATAAATACAAAGACGTAGAAGATTAATCATGACTAACGCAACAATCCTCGTGGTCACTAGTCCGGAGATTCCAGGCAAGCGAATCGTTCGCACACTCGGCCTTGTGGCCGGAAACACCATCCGAGCGCGCCACATTGGCAAGGACATCATGGCTGGTTTGCGCAATGTCGTGGGTGGTGAGGTCACTGAGTACGCCAAGCTCCTGGCGGAAAGCCGCGAGCAGGCTCTAGATCGCATGATAGCCAAGGCCGAGGCACTGGGTGCCAATGCGGTGGTCAGCGTGCAGTTCCAAACGTCCGTCATCATGGGAGGCGCTGCCGAAATGATGGCTTATGGAACGGCGGTCGTGGTGGAGGATCTGTAGGCGCTGGCACGCGACAGTACATGTCATCAACCCGTTCCGTCTGCATCGTGGGCGCGGTGTGACCCCAAAAAGCAAAGGCCCAACCGACGATGTCGATTGAGCCCGATGGTAATTGGTCGGGATGACTGGATTTGAACCAGCGACCCCCGGCCCCCAGTCTTGCGCAAACGTTAGTCACACCTGGTCACACCCTGTCTTTATTGACAGAAAATTTCCTGCGTGGTCACCGGTACGCACAGATCGTCCAATCCTTGGACCAAATTTGAAC
>ERZ651768.3600-NODE-3600-length-10305-cov-44.421099_pt1 | contig 10305 bp, 7 predicted proteins | sample MGYA00514754_ERZ651768 | MGnify/ENA metagenome assembly ERZ651768 | reverse complement strand
CTATGGGCAACTTCAGAAAGATCAGCTGTCTTGGTATAACCTTTAGCAAAATTCGTAGTATCCGACATTACCGAATATAGTACAGACGTAATCTGCTGTCGGGGCGAAAGAACTTTGTCATCAATTTCAATTTCCAGATAGGAATTCATCGGCACACTTTCAATGGGAGAACCCTTGGAACCCAAAAGAGCCGAAACGAGACCATCGGAAATGTTCACCAGATGTGTTTCTGTCCAGAATTCTGAGCCACCTTCTTCCTCACCAAAAAGACGAAAATGAACCATATACTGGCCATCATTAACGGGACCGCCTCCATCTGTCAGAAATCCTTGATAGGAAAGGAGTCTTGGGACTCTTTCCATCACGGCAGTTTTACTGCCACGTTTACCTCCTCCGTCTTTTGTAAATTTTACCTCACTGTCACGGAACTTCTGCCCGTGCAACAGCAAAGGTATTAACATTAGTGCAAGAATGTAGTTTTTCATGGTACTACTCCTTTATTAATCTATTGATCTGTTTTTTAACCTTAATTCAATATCGTCTTCTATTAACGATAATTATTATTCAAAGGGATAATTGGGCGGCATGCCCAAATCTTTATCCCCTCCAAAAATGGCAATAGTTAATCCCCCGACAATAAGGGCGGTAACCGCCAGTACTTCCGGGTGTGATTTATAAAATTCTATGGTGTCATTAATACTTTGCTGGATCCTGGCTTTCAGATCCTGAGATCCTTTTTTAGATTTCTTGTCATCCTGCTTTGGTTTCGCTTTTTTACCAGAAAACAATTCCTGCAGTGCTTTTTCTACGGCAGGCCGGATATCGGTCATACCTATTGGAGAACCCTGATCATCCAACACAATGGTAGTAGACAAGTTGATCCGATCAGCCATTTTGAGCGGTACGACAGCAGTTTGTAGGGCTTTCTTGGAGGGCTCTCCACTAGCTGTCTCAAACACAGAATAATAATTCAATTTCAAAACGTCGTTTTTCTTAAAATCCCATGTAATTACATCTGTACCACCAACAGCCAGGCTGTTCTCAGTAGCATCAGCGAGAGAATTGCAGCTCACACTGAATACCGTCTCAAAAGGTGATTTTGCCGGTTTCTGGTATCCGCCGGGATAAAAATAATTTTTTGGTGAATTCGCTAGCGTAGCATACAATTCGGGATCCAGGACATCAATGTACCTCCCTTGCTGAATGGTACCTTGCAGAAATTGATTAATTTGTGCCACCCTTGCAGCTGGCAATGATTTGGTATTTAGACCCTGGATGATAGCTTTTTTATCCTTGGATTTACTTTTTACGGTTACCCGAACCGAGTCACGATCCAGAACATCACCCTTTGGTCCGCTAACAGCTAAAAACAGGATATAATGGGAATCTGTATCTGTAGTAGGTACCTTGAATGAAATATCAGGTTCTGTATTCGAAGAGAGCGCGATTCCATCCGGTGCGCGCCATAAGTAGGATAGATCCTTGTTGCGGATGGCACCAGGCGCAATGGCCGATATCTGTACCTTGTCACCACTTTGCGCCACCTGATCTTTGAGACCTTTGTAGGAAGCCATTTTACCTGGTTTTGCCTGTATACCAACGAGGTAGTTGGTGTTATACCGACCGTCATTCAATGTTAGCTTGAACAGGAAGATCTGTTCGATCATCACCTCCGGAATGCGAAATCCAATGGCTGTTTCATTCTGCTGCTTGAAATCCACCGCACTCATGGAGGCCCATTTAAAGGATATCTTATCCTGATTTTCGTCGTAGGATTTGCGGGCGTCCAGCGCAAGAGTATCACCGCTTGCCGCGGCAAATAAAAGATCGACTTTCTGGGTCATTTTTTGCTGGGCCGTCGCATCGACAGGACTTAACCGCATTTTACTATACTGTTTCTTAGCGCCAGGCCTTTTCCGTTCACGGGCAACGACATTAAAACCTTCAACCACAGCAACAGGAGCCGTACTTGGTATGGTACTCTCCAGCCGGATTGTTTCCTGTTCAGTTGGCGTATCAAATATATCACCTTCCTGCGCAAAAATATTTGTAACCAATAATAAAACTGCAAGAACCCTTACCATATTATTCTCATCTGTTAGTTATAAATTTAGACTGACATCCTCAATAAACACCCAACTGTACCTTTACAATTACACACAGTTAAGGTCAATTTACACGGGACGATGCAATAAATCCATGATCTACCGCACATAATTAATCTTTTTAACTATGCTTAATCAGCTGCGATTTTTCACATCATTCAATAAATCGATCATCATCCCTTTCGACAACCGGCCCGTATTTACATTACGCGGACTGGGATGATAACCACCGATCAAATGAAACCCATTGGGTAATTCGTAAATGGCATGGTGCATAAATGGATGGTCCTTCACTTTCAATTCGTATGAACGACGCCAGAAACGAAGGCAGGCATCAAATGCGATCTTACCTAAGGCCAGCATACAATTTGCATTGGTAAGCAAAGCTATTTCAGTCTCAAAATACGAAAAACAATTTCGCAATTCATCGGCTCTCGGTTTATCCTGCGGCGGAACACATTTGAGGGCAGGGGTCATATAACAATTGTTCAACACCAGGCCGTCATCCCTGTGGTCAGAGTTGGGCTGATTGGCCATACCCACTTCATGCATACACATCATCAGAAAATCCGCTGATTTATCACCGGTAAATACGCGGCCGGTTCGATTCCCTCCATGGGCAGCTGGCGCCAGACCAACGATTATTATTTCCGCCTTGGGATCGCCGTAACCGGGTACCGGTTTACCCCAATAATCCCAATCCCTGAACTGTTTACGTTTTTCTGCAGCAATGTGAGTTCTGAATTCCACCAGCCTGGGGCAGGTCGTGCAATGAATCAAATTATGATTAAATTGCTTCAAATCCGATTTCATACCTTGATCCATAATTATAAATTTACTTTTTTAGTGTCGACTGAATCGCCACTGATGTTCATTGCTTCCACAGGCAGGGTTATCTAAATTCGCACCCAATTTTAATAAAACGAATAGAGTATCACAAATGGCATTAATGACCACTATGCGCAACCGGATGCATATTTTTTTATGGGCAATACTCATCCTTTTCCTGCTGAGTATTTCCATTGGTGGCCTTGTTGGCGGTGCCAACATTATTGATCAGCTTTTTGGCCGCGTGGATCCAGCTACCGCCATTGGCGTAGTTAATGGACAAAAAATACCACCCGACGAGTTTTCCCGCGCCGTATCGGCCCGGCTGGAACAAATCCGAGACAGCGGTCGCGATCTGACGGATCGTGATTTTGAACAGTCCCGCAATCAGGTTTGGGATGATTATATTCGCGATATCCTTATTTACCAGTCCATAGATGAATTAGATATTACTGTTAGTGATGTAGAAGTTTTATACCACTTGCAGAATATACCGCCACCCTTTTTAGTCTCCGAACTTGCATTTCAGACCGATGGACAATTTGATCAGGAAAAATATGACCAGGCCATCAATAATCCTGTCGGCAATGAATGGGGACAGATCGAGCAATTCATGAAAAGTACCTACTTGCCCAATATTAAACTGCAGGAAATGATCAATGCCGATGTGATGATCACAGAAGCTGACATTTGGTCAAGCTATATCAAACAGTATGTTAATTATACCATTGACGGTATCCATGTTACTACCAATTCAGTGCAGGATGACGTATCCGATCCCACAGAAGATGAATTATTTGAGGAATATACCAGGCGTATTGATGATTTCAAACGCGAAGAAACGCGGACGTTGGAAGTCGCTGCCTGGGAAAAGAAACCATCTGTAGAAGATACGAATCGTGTCCTCAGCAATTGTTCAGCCATCATGGATCAGCTGAACACAGGTTCTGATTTTGGTGAATTAGCTAATATCCACACCGAGGATCCTGGGAACCAGGTAAGTCCCGACTCTGGCCGGGGCGGCAACCTGGGCTGGTTTAGCAGAGGGCAAATGGTCAAACCATTTGAGGATGCTGCATTTGTAGCCAGTGCTGGAGATATTGTCGGCCCTGTCCTATCCCGTTTTGGCTATCACATCATCAAAGTAAATGACCAGCGCACAACTGATGATAAAGAAGAATTAAATGCGTCCCATATTTTGTTAAAAATCAATATGGGGCCCAATACTCGTGATGCATTGAAACGCAAATCCACATTGTTCAGCTACGATGCATCCGATCCAACCATTGGCTTCGCCGCGGCAGTTGATTCGCACCAGGTGGATACCAAAACAGCTTCCAATATCACTGTTGGTTCTAGTGCGTTGCGTATTTTCGGTCCTTTCCGAAATGCCGTTCGTTTCGCCTATGAAAACCAGTTGGATGACGTTTCAGATCCCTTAGAAAATGATCGCTATTTCATCGTAGCTAGACTAGATAGCATATTGCCTGAGGGAACCCACTCCTTTGAAGAAGTAGAAGGCCAAATTAAGAATTCAATGAATCAGGACCGTCGCTTGGAGGCAACCAAAGTACTTGCTGAGCAATTACTGGATCAGTTTGATCAAGGTGCAACATTCCAGGAAATAAAGGACAATAATGATAATGTCGATCTCGTATCTGGCGAAACAAAATTGCTTACCCGTAGCTTTAATTCATTCGGCCGCAGCAATTTTCTTGTTGGCGCGCTGTTAAAGGCACGTGCCGGTGATGTCATTGGCCCGATAAGCACAACGCGCGGACACGGTATAGTAAAAGTGGTTGATATTTCAGGCATTGATAGTTCTGATTTTGAAATAAAACGGGATGTTATTTACAAAAATATCCATAGCCAGAGACAAAGCGAAAATTTTCAGAACTGGTATCAGGATCTACTGGACCAAGCTGAGATAGTTGATAACAGAAAATTCTATTTTTAATAAAACAATAATCATCGCGTTAAAAGGCACGCTAAATCGTGTCTTTTTTATTTAAACTATTGCTTTTCAAACTCACGTAAATTTCAACGATGGCAAAAATTGAATCACGAATAGACCCATCATCTGATAAATACCAATCTAATTTTGATCATCATAAAGGACTTGTCGATGATTTGGATGGTGTCCTCGCAGAAATTCGAAAAATGGGTCCGCCTAAGCGCATTAATAAACACAAAGCACGTGGCAAACAAACTGCCCGGGAACGAATCGAAAATCTCAAGGATTCCAATACACAGTTTGTAGAATTTTCCGCTTTGGCTGCCTATCAGGTTTATGACGATACGATACCAGCTGCGGGCATCATCACCGGACTTATTTCAATTCATGGCAGACAGTGTGTCGTTCTAGCCAACGATGCTACTGTAAAGGGCGGCACCTACTACCCGCTCACCGTAAAAAAACATCTCCGGGCCCAGGAAATAGCCATGGAGAACCGTTTGCCATGTATTTACCTGGTAGATAGTGGCGGTGCATTTCTCACTAAACAGGATAGCGTATTTCCAGATCGTGATCATTTTGGACGCATATTTTATAACCAGGCGCAGATGAGTGCGGCTGGAGTCCCCCAGATCGCCGCCGTAATGGGTAGTTGTACTGCCGGCGGAGCCTATGTTCCCGCCATGAGCGATGAAGCCATTATTGTGGATAAAACGGGTACAATTTTCCTCGGTGGTCCGCCCCTTGTCCAGGCTGCCATTGGAGAAGTTTCAACAGCGGAAGAACTCGGTGGTGCGGCAATGCATACCCGTATAAGCGGAGTCGCTGATCATTTTGCGAAGAATGATGATGAAGCACTGGAGAAAATTCGCGGGATCATTGATCATTTTCCAAAATCGGAAATTGTTAGTCCTGATGAAATTAAGGAACCAGCCTATGATCAACAGGAAATACTGGGCATCCTAACCAAAGATTACAGGACGACGTACAAGGTTTTAGAAATTATCGCTCGGATTGCAGATGGGTCCAACTTTGAAGAATTTAAAGCCGCTTATGGTAAAACACTGGTCACTGGTTTTTGCAAGATCGGTGGTTACTCAGTAGGTATTGTTGCCAATGATGGTGTGTTGTTTAGCGAAAGTGCGCTGAAAGGCGCCCATTTTATAGAACTTTGCTGCCAGAGAAAGATACCAATTCTATTTCTACAGAATATTACCGGGTTCATGGTGGGAAAAAAAGCAGAGCAAGGCGGCATTGCCAAAAATGGAGCCAAAATGGTTCAGGCCGTCGCTACAGCCAATGTTCCCAAACTAACGGTAATAATTGGTGGCAGTTTCGGGGCGGGGAATTATGCCATGGCTGGCCGGGCCTATCAGCCGCGATTTTGCTGGATGTGGCCCAATGCCAGAATATCAGTAATGGGTGGTTATCAGGCTGCCGATGTACTAGGCACGATCAAAAAAAAACAACTAGAAAAAGACGGCAAAACAATATCAGCGCAAGAACTCGATGAACTCAAACAGCCCATTATGGCTAAATATGAAAAAGAAGGACATCCTTATTATGCCAGCGCGCGCCTCTGGGATGATGGTGTAATTAATCCAACTGAAACACGGAGTATCCTGATAAACGCATTGCAGGCTGTGAATAATAAGCCTAGTCCGGACGCGAATTTCCCTGTCTTTCGGATGTAAGCGGCTTTTCCATAGGACAGCCGACCAATCCAACTTTAATTTGAACAGTCGCACGCCAATCAGCTTATACCTGACCCTGCTATTATCAATGGCAGTTTGGGGTCTATCATGGACGAACGCAAAGGTCCTGAGTGATTATGGACCATCATCCGTGCTGGCCTTCTGGCGCTTTTTCTTTTCCAGCATTACCATGATTCCTGTACTGTGTTTAACCGGTAATGATTTCCGAGTGACGCGCCAGGGTATGAAATATATTTTAACAGGTGCCGTGTTTATCTCTCTTTACAATATTTTCTTTTTCATGGGCACCGCTATAGGATCCGCCAGTGTAGGTGGCATTATCGTCCCGACCTTCAATCCGATTATTACATTCATTATTTCTGTATTGCTACTGAAGCAAGTGGTTTACCGTAAGGATATCATCGGTTTGATACTAGGTTTCATTGGCGGTGTGATTGTATTACAGGCCTGGACAATGTCTCTGGATCAAATGATCGCTAACGGCAATCTATATTTCATATGCGCTTCCATTTCCTGGGGGATCATGTCAATAATATCGGGTCGGTCTCACGTTCATGTGTCTACACTTTCATTTAGTTTTTGGGTCTACACAATCTCTGCCCTGATCTATCTTGGCGCGACCTGGAATAAAGATATTTTACTAATATTCACCTATGACTGGATCTTTTGGGTGAATATGTTCTTCCTGTCTGCCGGCGCTATGGTATTCGGAACTACAGTTTATTTTCTTGGGACTACGCGGCTAGGACCTGAAAAAGCCAGTGCCTTCATATTTACGGTACCGGTCACAGCTCTGCTTTTCAGTGTGCTGTTAATTGGGGAACGCTTGGAAGTAACCACCATAATAGGTGGAATAATGACTATTACGGCTGTTTACCTAATTAATAAAAGTCATGCACGACAAGAACCAATAGATTAATTCACATCAAAAGTTTTGCCTTAGTGTCTCCACCAATTGCTTTGGCGGTTTTACGGCTTTGCCAGACTTATCCGTAAAAGCATGCATCGTATATCCGCTCACTAGCAATTCATCCGAATTGTCCCGGTGAACCTCATAATCAATTCGCAATCGTGGCTTTGGTAGTTCTTTAATAATGGTATTTACTACCAGAGTATCCTCGAAATTGGCACCAACTTTATAGTCACAGTGACTGGTTATTACCGGTAAAAGATAACCATCATCCTCAATTGCCGTTACATGGATGCCAAGAGATTTCAATAATTCCGTACGGGCAGCTTCAAAATATTCATAATAACGGGCATAATAGACGATACCCATCTGATCAACATCTTTATAGTAGACTTTTGTGCGATACTCAAATTGTATCATTCTTTTTCCTGATAGACACCCATCTTTTCATAGCGCTGTATTCTGGATTCAAGAAAGCTACCATTCTGGTTATTTTTTTCGATCAGATCAAGTTCTTCCAGAACGACACTTTTTAAGATAGTGGCCATTGTATCTTGTTCTCGGTGTGCGCCGCCGGTAGGTTCATCCACAATACGGTCGCAGATCCCCATTTCTTTAAGATCGGCAGGTGTCACTTTCATGGCATCAGCTGCATCAGGAGCTTTTGTGGCATCATGCCATAGAATTGACGCACAGCCTTCCGGACTGATCACCGAGAACCAGGTATTCTCAAGCATGACCAGGCGGTCACAGATAGCGATACCCAAGGCGCCACCGCTGGCACCTTCGCCGATAACAATGGCCAGGATCGGTACATTTAGTTTGGCCATTTCCATTAAATTCCTGGCAATCGCCTCTCCCTGGCCCCGTTCTTCAGCACCAATACCAGGATAGGCTCCCGGTGTATCTACCAATACGACGACCGGTAGATTGAATTTTTCCGCCAATTTCATTAACCGCAATGCTTTCCGGTACCCTTCCGGACGCATCATACCAAAATTACGGTACAGGTTATCCTTTGTATTGCGACCTTTCTGCTGGCCAATTAAAACAACGGAACGATTATCGATTTTTCCAATTCCACCAACCAATGCTGTGTCATCTGCAAAACGGCGATCCCCGTGTAATTCAACAAATTCTATCGTGATCGCCTCAATATAGTCCATACTAAAGGGACGTTCAGGATGGCGAGCCAACTGTACACGCTGCCAACGACTTAAATTACCGTATATCTCCCGTAATTTATTATCCCGGCGTTCTATCAGATCGGCAAGCTCTGTCGAATGGTCTTGAGCATCTTCGACAGATTGTAATTTTAAGATTTGCTCTTCTAACTCCTCGATGGGCTTTTCGAAATCCAGAAAGTAGTGTGCCATATCAGGTACTGAATACAGTTTTCATTATGATTTCAAGATCCATGGTAAAACTTTGGTTTTGTACGTAGTAATGGTCCAGGATTTGCCTGTCCTCAGGTTTAAATTTAACGGAACGGATCCTTTCCAACCCAGTCAATCCTGGCTGGCAAATGAGATGAGGATCAGCAACACTGGTCTCCACCATACTGGAACCAACCAAACTTAAATTACCAAACAGAACACCGATAAAAAGAGGCAGTTCCTTCAAGAATCTTCCTTGCACATCGAAGATTGTCGCCTCAAAAATGGTTCCTTCCGCGCCCCAGAATTGTTTTTTTTGGCCCTTCCCAAACCCAAATAGGAGCACCAGAAAAGGGCTAAAAAGTGTCACCATCATTCCGGATATCACCATATCGAACGCGCGCTTGGTGATCCGGTGTAACCGATAGAAGAGAGTATATTCAATATTCACAAATGAAAAATCACCAATATCTTCAATGGATGCTTTCCCCAATAGTATTTCTTGCTGGCGCGGCACCATCCTGTATGTAAGTCGTAGATCTTTCGTCTCATCCATGATTAATAGTATCTCTTTATTAGTAAACGCCGTTGTAGAAAAGATCAGTTCGCAGATGCGGTAGGTCATTACAATGTCCCGCAGGTCAGCAAGTCGGCCCATAAACCCTACCGGAAGATCATCTTCATCAGTGGGTAATTGATGATCAATGAAACCAACTAGATCCAGGCCAGTATCGAAGCGCTTCAATATATTTTCGGCAATATGGATACCTTCCTCATCAGCCCCGATGATCAGCGTTTTCCTAGTAAAAAGAATGGGGTGCTGTTCTTTTACTGGGCGTAGGTATCCTCGAGACATCAGAAAATGCACAAATACTCGCCAACCTGGGATAAGTACTGTAATTATCGCAGTGGCGGTTATAATCACCAACCGTGAAAATGCATACTGCTTGAAAAAATAGGTAAATGCAACCGCTAGGAAGAAACCAGTTATAGATGCAATGATCGCTCGAGAATAGGACAGTATATATCGCGAATAAAGCTGGAATAAGGAGCCGACGCCAATCCAGAAAAAAATGTAGATTGTAGGCACCAGGCCTTTACTCATCGTGATTGGTTCAAAATGGGAAAACCGTAATGGTATAGCCACCATAAAAGCCAGGAACACCACCAGACCGTCCAAAGTAACCGATAGGATCTGTGAACGTTTTTCGCCAATCATCGATAATAGCTTACGCGCATAGATACCGCAGCGAATAGCCAGTTTCATCAGCCATCCTGAACCGAAGGAAAAATGTTTATCGGCAAACAGGATCATGGCATTGTAAAAAGCGTTGATACTGTCAAAGGGAGCTGATTTTACTGACTCACCCTGGTAGTGTACGATCTGTGTTCGTGGTACATAATGGATCTCATAATT
>ERZ651768.3598-NODE-3598-length-10307-cov-11.585044_pt1 | contig 10307 bp, 11 predicted proteins | sample MGYA00514754_ERZ651768 | MGnify/ENA metagenome assembly ERZ651768 | reverse complement strand
GTTTCGTCGCAGGTTGCACCTCGGCTGATTGCCACCGGCTTGATGGTGTAGGTTGCTACCTTCGTAGCACTATCGTATGACCAGCTTTGGAGGTCGCCGCCTAATGCGAGTGTCGCTACCGGTGAGAATGAGTCCAGGAGTATTTTGATTATGAATGTGTCGCTGGTGCTGAAACTGAAATTGCTGAGGTTACGATATGGAGTAGAGCCAGAGTATGTTGATCCAGTACCAGGGTGAACTCCGTAGACAGGAGTGTACACAACATCCGATGAGGAGAAAAAAGGTTCAGCACGGGCGGAAGATGTGCTGGATCCGTTCACAGTCATCGATTGTACGCAGTTGGTGGTGATGACGCTGTCGCAAGCAACCCAGCCGCTACCCCCTATTAAAATGGCACTACTGATGGTGGAGGTTTTTCCGGACGTAACCGTGACTCCGGAAACGCTGGTCGAATCGAGGTCGGAAGACCTGGTCGAGTACGTGACGGACACAATATAGGTCCCAGCGGCCACCCCTGTGACCGAAAACGCACCGCTGCTGTCTGTCGTAGCCGTGCCTGTAGTTCCGTCACCGGTATTGGTTGCCGTGACGGTCGCCCCTGAGATGGCCGTACCGTCAAAATATGTTACGGTCCCGTCTATGTTCCCGGTCGCGGCGAAAGCAGAGTGTGGAGATGCGAACCAAATAAGACCGACTGTCACTATCAGTAATAATGCCCATCTACTTACTATCGTCTGCGTCATCTACGAATATTCTCCGGGTTTAAACTCGATGAGCCTGAGTATACTCTTTTGAGCTACCGTGATGCTGACTGATACCGGCTCCGGCGCGCCACTACAGCAGCTGGATGTAGCCCACAGTGTCACTGACCGGCCATTCGCAAATTTGTCTGATGAGACGCTGCGGCTGCTGGTGGAGAGTGCTAATGGGCTTGAGGACGGCAGCGGGGTGGTGGTTGATGAGGATGGACAGGTAGTCAGGTAGTAGCTGGAATGAAGCTGCCAGTAATCCTAGCGGTACTGATTGGAACCCTTGTACTTGCTTGTTCTAGCGCTAAGACGGTTCCGAGTACAGTTGCACCAGTGGCGTATCTCTACTTCTGGGCCTAAAGGCCGGCAAACTGGCCGCGTGCTCCAAGCTCTACCGGGTGACCGTGCGGCGTGTGGCGATATGAGTCTGCCCATGCTTTCTTGCGCTCACTTAAGGCGGTTAGATCGGTCAGATTCTTGTCGACTACCAGATGTTCGAGCGCAGCAATCCAGTGCTCGAAATATCGCGATCCATCATCAGGTTCGCCGCGCCTCAGAGCCGCTTGAAGCTGTTCTCCAAGGGCTATCGTCCATTCCATCCACGTGAAGTGCCCTTCCTCAGACAGCTTCACCGCCATGGCAAACGCCTGTGCTTCCCATGGTTCCGCAAACACGGGGCCTTCTTCGTCTCGAGGCAGAAGCAGCGACGTCTCAAAACGCTTCGCGGCGTCGTCGTTTGCGTCAGGCCGGCTCAAGGTAGTCCTCCCACATGTCAATGTACAGTGAGCTGTTCGTAGACGCTTCCTCGCCCCACAACTCGTCCGCCGTATAGCGAATTAGATAGACATGCTGTGGCTTGGGCTCGGCCGACACTCCCTCACTGTCCGGCAAATTGAAGACACCGCGATTGCGCTCCACGACACCCATCTTGCTACGAGTGTAACGCGGCATTCGCGTGTGGGTGGTCGGATGTATGTTCCGGCCGCGCACGCGGTCTCCGACATGAAACTGCGGGGTAAGCTCGATGTCCTGCTCGGTCTGGGGGGTTCTGAAGGGAAATTCCCGAGCGTCAGCCGGCGTGAGCGCCGTCGTCGCCTTTACCGAAGTCGGATCTGCACGACCACTCTCAACTTCCGAGAGCGTGATTACTCCCGTCTCAATGGTTCGTGAAACGAGCGCCGCATACCACCGCTCGTAATAGCCCATCCGAAGATAATCCGCAGCTGAAATCCGCTCGATATGCGACCGCAAGCCGCCCGTTCCCATGGCCTGTACCAACGCGAACGCCCTTAATTCCCACGGCTCATGGAAGCCAGGCTCGTTTTCTCTGTATCCAATCTCACCCAACCCGTGCATGCCGCCCATATCGTGGATGCCGTTCATGAGACACCTCCAAGACTTGGTGAGGCCACTTTCGCGACGCCGATCATCGTATCGCGTGTTACCAAGGTTGCAAGGTCAGCTTCGCTCATCGATTCTGTCCCTTTGGGGCGCTCCGGCAGCACAAAATAGCGAGAAGCCGCATTGCTGTCCCAGACCCGTACCTCTACGTCGTCGGGTAAATCCAATCCCAGTTCGCTCAGCACGCCACGTGGATCAATCACCGTCCGAGAGCGATAGGCGGCGGATTTGTACCAGGTCGGTGGTAAGCCCAATACCGGCCAGGGATAGCAAGAACACAAGGTACAGACTAAGACGTTGTGAACCGAAGGTGTATTCTCCACAACGGTGAGCTTCTCACCCTGCCCGCCGGAATAACCAAATTCTGCGATCGCCGAGGTGCCGTCATCAAGCAAGCGTTGCTTGTAGGCCGAGTCTACCCAGGCCCGAGCGACTACTTGTGCCCCATTGCGCGGACCGACCCTGTTCTCAAAGGTATCCACTAACACATCAAGTGCTACTGGATCCACCAACCCTTTTTCTATCAGTAGCGACTCGAGCGCTTTGACTCGTAAGGCGGGATCCGAGGGTACGTCCGTATAGTCTTGGGCGTTATCGTGGTTGTGTTGACTCAATTTCGTCCCCATTAATCAAAGAATCCCGCCACGTGGGTGTAGGTATCAGCATTATCTGGCTCAAGGGCTTGGACAGCGACCTCCCGGTTGAGCATCGTGTCTCAGTTCGGTTGGTTTTGTATTTGCCTCGTTTAGGACGCGTCGAATTGCCGTTAGAGGCGCTCACTAGCCATTATAGGAGGATAGTAGTGGCGGGGCAGAGGCTTTGTCTACATTATGGAGAGTTGATAGCTCTCCGTAGCTAAGTATCTGAATCAAGGTCCGCATAAGGCGGTTGACCGTTCAGCAACCGTGAGACGTTGGACCTGGTGGTGAATACCCCGGCCTCTTCGAGCGACCTGACTATCCTGCGGCACCCGTAGCCCAGCCTGTGTAGCCGGAAGATCTCTCCAATGGTTCATGCCTGGCAACACAGAAAAACACGGGACAACAGGATACGGACGTGCACTTTCCCGTGTTTTTTCCATGAAATAAGGGCAACTGCCATTTCGAACCTTGACGCTCTGATACCCTACTATATGAAAAACTAACAATCAGTAGTTGGAGGAAATTCGTTGGCGGCAAATACGAACTCTGAAGTGACCCAATTGACCTCCGAGGGGTTGCTCCGCCGGGCTTCGGACATGGTGCCCGTACTGAAATCGCGTGCGGCTCATACCGAAGAACTTCGCCGCATTCCTGATGAAACGGTTCAAGATCTTCGAGCGGCGGGGTTGAACCGCATCGAAGTCCCGAATCGGTTCGGCGGCCTGGACGTAGCCGACGGCTTGGTTTTCCAGGTGGGAGAGGAATTGGCCCGGGGTTGTGCTTCTTCTTCCTGGTGCTACTCAGTCTGGGGGGCCAACGCCTACATGGCCGGATTTTGGCCTCTACAAGCGCAAGAGGAACTATTTGCCGACGGTCCAGACGTCTTGTTCTCAAGCTCCTTAACTCCGGGAACTTCCAAGACCGAGCCAGTGAACGGCGGGTATCGTCTGACTGGCCGTTGGGAGTTCTCCAGCGGATGCGATTCCGCCAGTTGGCTAATATTAGGCGCGGCCGGGATTGGAGAACGCACTTGGATGTTGGTCCCCCGCCAGGATTTCGAGATCGTCGATACTTGGTTCGTCTCCGGATTGCGGGGCACCGGTAGCAAGGATATCGTTATCGAGGATGCGTTTGTACCTTCCCACAGAGTGCTGGACGTGGCTAGTGCCGGAAACGGTGACTGGACCGGATGGAAGATACACGGGCAAGCCTGCTATCTCATACCCATACCAGTCTCGCTTGGATGGGACTTGGTAGCCCCAATGGTAGGCCTGGCCCAGGGTATGATCGACGAGTTTACTGTCCGCCTTATCGGAACGTCGGGTCCTGGCAAGACCGCCGAATCGCAAGCCATTCAGATCCGTCTGTCCGAGGCTACCGCCGAGGTGGATGCCGGCCGGGTGTTTATGCACCATGACATCCGTGAAATGTTCAAGAAGGCGAACACCGGAGAAACGTTCACTCCCCTTGAACGGGCGCGATACCGGCGGGATAAAGCATTCATCACCCAACTCTGCCTACGCTCGGTCAACCGGCTATTCGACCTGAGCGGAGGCCACGCTTTATTCGACACCGAGGCCTTGCAGAGATTTCACCGGGATGCCCACGCCGTGGCCCACCGGGACGCGCTAATCATGGACATAGGCGGCCAGGCGTACGGAAAGGTTGCTCTGGGCCTTGAAGCTGAACGAGGGATTTAGTTGGCAGCGAATACCGGCTCTTAAGTGAACAAAATGACTGAGTATGAGATTAAGAAATAAGGTCGCTCTAATCAGCGGTGGGGCAAGGGGCATGGGCGCCGTAGAGGCAATGATGTTCGCCGAAGAAGGAGCCCGTGTGGTATTTGGCGACATTTTGGACGAGATGGGACAGCAAGTTGAGATCAACATAGGAAAATCAGGTGGGCACGCCATATATGTTCACCTTGACGTGACGCAAGAGGAAGACTGGCAGGCCGCTGTTAACGTCGCTATGACCGAATACGGGAGATTGGACATACTGGTAAATAATGCAGGTATCGTCCCTGAATATGCGAGATCGAATCGCGTGGAAGACATCACTGACGATGAGTGGGAACGTGTGATGAATGTCAACGCCAAAGGTGCATTCTTAGGGACGAAGTATGCCATTCCGATGATGCGCGTTTCAGGAGGAGGCTCGATCGTTAACATCTCATCTGGTGCAGGTATCGTGCCGAGCCCGGAAACTCCAGCATCCTATGCCGCTAGCAAGGGCGCGACACGCCTTTTTACCAAGTCCATAGCGATTCAGTATGCTCACGAAAACATCCGATGCAATTCAGTTCATCCTGGGATTGTTAGTACTCCCATGCTTCACGGAGCTGGAGCAGCTAACCCAGAACGAGTAAGCCGGGTGCCGTTAGGCAGAATAGGCACTCCAGAAGAGATCGCTTATGGAGTTCTTTATTTGGCTTCCGATGAATCTTCGTTCGTTACGGGTACGGAATTGATAATAGATGGCGGCCGAACAGCACAGTAATAATCACCTAGACCTCCTGCCTGTTTATCTGCTCCAATATGATCGGGTGGACTGTAGCGGATGAGCGTCGTTGAGCATGCAGGGATGCCGCAAATCAATGTACGGGCACCCATGAAAGCATGGATGAATTAACACTAGGGAAATCATGGGCATGAAAATACCGGGAAATAAAAGGGGAGCTTTCCATGTCTGTGGGTGCAGGTAGGCAGGAAATTCGTTCGCCTCGAGGACCGTTATCAGGACGGGTAAGTATCACCCCACATTTTGTTGATTAAAAACGCAGAGTGATATTAGGGTAGGGGCCTTTTGAGCTACTGATTAAGAGTAAGTTGATTTTTGTGTACAGGCGTACACAGAAGTTCACCGTAGGCGCCATTTTGAGGCTAGAGGCGAAAATAGTGCCTACAAGTTGAAAATAACTTGGGGCTAATTTATGGCTAAAATCCCCACTGGAATCGAGCCCCATTTAACTAAGTTCAGTCAGTTCAGCTATCCCGATTCCGCTCTCTCCAGCAGTTGAGTACAGCAAATAAATGTGGCCTCCTTCACAGAAAATCGCGGGATCTCTTAATTGATTAACATGACCATAAGCTACACTCCTCACTGATCGTTCCAATGGAGAGTCACATCCTTCCCAAAAACGTTCGGGTCGCAGTACTTCCACTGCATCCGTTTCATGCCAGTCTAACCAGTCCATTCCTATGTCTATGACACTCATGAGAATCCTCTCAGGTGTATCTCCGACCTGAGACCAAAAAACATGCAATCTATCTTCAATTTTCAATAACGCTGAGTGACGCATATTTCGGTTGAATAATAGAGGGCCTGACTCTAGAGGTGGCAGACCTCCTTGGAAACGATATATCTGTCCCGGCATGACCAAAGCATAAGTTTCCCCAGCATGTCTGAAAGCTCTCAGATAGCTCCTGCTCAGTACCTCTGGATATACTGAGAAATTTATCCCGTCTTTCGAAACAGATCGCCGTGTTACTTGCGTTCCCAGAGCTTCTAGGCCATGGAAATACATGACGATTTCTTTGTTTTCGTCATCTACGTGGACATCCGGCGAAGCAATGTGCGGAGTGGTCAATTCGGTAAATAAGTCATGAGGCAATTCGTCGGAGCTCCACCTAAACCCAGTGCCCCGGTCATTTTGTCGCTGTTTTTTTATTTTTTCCAACTCTTCTTTTGGAGCATCCGGCGGTTTGGTTAGGAAGTGAGAATTAGATAGCTGCAAACTACCTGGAGGATATATTTTCCAAGGCCCAGCCAAACTCTCTGAATAGGCTAACCTGATATAGCTACCCTTATGATCTGCAAAATACAGGTAGTATTTTCCTAATGGTGAGGGAATCCAACTAGGTGCCCTAATTAATGAAGGCCCTTGGATATTTTCTCCAATGCTAGCGTGAAGCTCAGGGAAAATGATTGGAGCGTCAGTCAAGCGAGTCGCGCGCATGTAACTTACCTATACTAAGAGAGTTTTATGTGTCGAATGGAAAAACCAGACTAGGTGCACATATCACCTACGTAATTGACGGTAAACAAGAAAGATAGAGGAATCTGAATGCTCATGCCACCTAGCACCTAATAGAAAACAAGGATCGTAATATGGGAACGGTAGAAGATCAGATCCACGGCGAGTCATACCAGTGCATATCCTGTTATTTTTACGTCGGGCGCATCACTGGGGGCCTCGCCTGTTACGCATTTCCAACCGGCATCCCGTCAGAGATATTGACGGGGGGATATGACCACCGCAATCCATACCCCGGCGACGCTGGCATCCTATGGCGTGAAGATCCGGGATGGGCAAAACCAATCGAATCGGAGGAGCCAGGAGGAAGTGACCGGGTTTAGAAAAAGCCACACCACAGCGTTTTGAGTTTGTCTGGAGCCTCCGGTGACGGGCCGGATCTCCAGCACAACCACGGTTTATAATAGTAAAAAGTCCACCGACCTAACCCAAGATGGCCCCTATCTTGGGTACCGGCTGATCACCGGATACGGCCACTGAGAGCCAGCAGTTTATCCTGGATGCTAGCTGACATCGAAACCTCTACTTCGGCGGCGAATAGGCCGAATTGCCGGCCCAACTCGGCCCCCGTCTGCAGAGCGCCGTAGGTGGCTTCAGCCAAGCCTGCGTCTATGTCGGTGTTCTGGCCTGTTCCCTTGGCCAAGTCCCATTTGTGGATTACGATGTCAAGGGTCGGGAACATGATGAAGTGGGCGATGGGCATCTTGCCGAATGGGGTTTCGATAACCTCGCCAAGATCCGCTGAATTCTTGAGAAGGTCCAGTACCCCATTGGTGCCGGTAACGAAGGCATCCACTGCTCCCTCTGAAGGTACCTGCCCGCTTACGTCCATAGCGTCTACAGCATTGTTGCCTCGGATGGTCCCCTGTGCAAAGCCGGTTACCTTGATGTTGTGGATAACCAGATTCTGCACGTTCCATTCCGAGCAAGGCGTAGAGGCGGTCAGTTGGTCCTCCCGGATGCCGCCTAGGATGGGCAGCATGTTTTGCACCGCACCTTCGTACAATTCGATCACGTTAGGTTCTTGGGCCATGAAAGCTCTCCTTGCTATCCCGCAGATTGGGTGAATGTTTCGGGGATACTACACCGAGTGCTGTTGTTGGGCAACAAAAATCCCCACTAACGCGGCCTGGAGTTTGTCTGGGGCCGCCGGTTACAGGCCGTCTAGCAGGGTCGAAAAAAGTATACGGCTTCTACACTGCCCTCATCAAAAAAGGACTGGTATCGCCAACAATGTGCTTGTTTAGTTTACAATCACTAGGTTCATCGTTATGAGCCATCAAATAACCGGTGTTGAGAGGTCCTAACCTGGGACCATCGGGTACTTCTTCGGTAACACCGAACTCAGCCTGGAACTTTGGAATATAGTTGCGGGCATATCAGGATTCGACGATTAGGCTTCTTTCCATTAGTATCCTCCAATACAGCTTTAAAGGTCAGTTTCGCGGAGGGGTATTATGCACACTGTTATACGACATTATTCCGGTACAGGGGCTTCTGAACTCGCCGACCAAATTACCGCGCAAGCCGAAGGCGTAGAAGCTGCGCTTAGGTCTGTTCCAGGAGTGGTTAGCTATGCTCTTGTCAGGACGGGTGATGGATGTATTTCGATTACCGTTTGTGAAGACAAGGCAGGTGCAGATGAGTCAGTGAGACTAGCCGCCAAGTTCGTTCGCGACAACTGTACAGCTCAGGCCAGTCCGCCAGTGGTCTCTGAAGGTTCAACAACTATTCATTTTCAAACCTAGAAAGGTGCACGAAAATCTTATTGCGCGTGCCGCCAGGAATAATCAGCGGGGTAGTAAAACTTAGGCGTCGCGGTAAGAATGTCAATCCAACTACCGCTCCAAGTCTCGTCCTTCGGAGTATCTAATAGCACCACACAACCTCCCTCCGCCCACTGGGCAGCGAGCTAGAATTACACGTAAACCCCATCCATATGACAAAAAACCCTGACGAGATTAGATTCTAGCCAGGGCTTTTCTGTATAAGAAATCGCGGTTAAATCGCTCTAGCCAGCGGCTAGGGCTCTCACTTCTTTGGCTTTGGCTGGCAGGTCGTAAGTGATCCAGGTTGCGCCGTCGTCCAGTGAACCGAACACCTGGCCGTCCCGTGAGTTGCAGAAGACGTGGTCCGGAGCCCGAGGATCCACCGCAACCGCCATCATGGTTGAGTTGGGGGCGATGCTCCGGTCCACTTGCTCGAAGGTCTTGAACAGGTCTCGACTCCGGTAGAGGGCGCCTTGGGTGCTCCTAGCAGCCGCGCCGATAGATACGTACATCATGTTAGGATCGTGGGGAGCGGCTTTTAGGTCTCGAGTGTAGGTAATCTCCGAGAAATTACCGAATTCTACTGGTATCCACTCGCTGCCCCGGTCTGGACCAATGAAGGGGCCTTGCCGGGTGGTGATGAACACTGTGTGAGGCATGGCGGCCGAACACTGAGCGCCGTGGAGATCCAGGGTATCTTCACTGGGGGCCAGCGTCCCGGAGATTTCCTCCCAGGTGTCGCCTCCGTCGGCGCTCCGGATCACTCCGGCAACCTCAAGAGCGGCATACATCTCGTCCGGGAAGTTGGGGTCGGCGCAGAGAGCGATGACCCGAGTGGGAAATGCCATAGAGATCTCGGCCGACCCCATATTCTTGGTGATCTGCTGCCATGAGTCTCCGCTGTTGGTGCTACGGTATATCTCCCCGGGGGCGGTACCAAGGTACATGACGGTGGGATCGCCGGGCCGGAACATGAAAGTCCAAGGCGGGGCGCCGGTCTTGGGATAGTCTAATCTCTCCCAGTTATTCCCCCTATTGGTGCTACGGTAGGGTCCGTCTTGGGTTCCGGCGTAGATCACCTCGGGGTCGTTGGGATGGATGGTGATCCCACAGACCATGGGGTCTGCTGGCAATCCATTGATCAATTCTTCCCATTGGTTGGAGCCGGGCGACAGTCGGAAGATGCCGGTGGTCTCGGCTCCGGCGTAAACGTAAGTGTTGTTGCTTTCTGTGGTCATATTGGTCTCCCCTACAAATCGATGTTGGCCGCTACAACTAGCGGCCTATCTCTTATATTGCGTATAAGTTACACCATTGGCGTGCTAGTAACTATCACCTGTACAGCTAGTAGGTCCATAAAGTAAATTGCCTTGAAGTTGTAATCGCCATCGGAATGGCATACCGATGTTTGTTCAGTGGTGAGTACAAACCGCGGTTTTAACTTCTCTTGGCCTTTCACTATCCCGATCAATCCGCGTCGGAACGCCCCTAGCTATATAGATATGGCCGGACTGAGGGGGGATCAGCGTGCGCTCTTTTTTCCGGCGCCAAAGATGATAGAAGCCCCCTCGGGAAGCCTAGGGGGCCGGGTACTTAGAGGGTAGGGGTATTGGCGGCCGGAGCGTCGACATATACAGGGTCACCGTTTCACGATGGCGGTGGCCCTTTTCTGTTAGACCTGTCTTTCGGGCTATAATTCGCCGCAAATATG
>ERZ651768.3597-NODE-3597-length-10309-cov-3.019449_pt1 | contig 10309 bp, 9 predicted proteins | sample MGYA00514754_ERZ651768 | MGnify/ENA metagenome assembly ERZ651768 | reverse complement strand
ACCGGAGGAGGAAGATGAGGCGGGAAATGTATCTTTTGAAGACCCGGTGGCAGAAGAGGTCCTCAATGTTCATCAGGTGGGCTATTTCGATGCCTCATTTGTACCGAATATCCAGGACTTTTCGCGCCTGGATGAAGGGTTCCGCCTGCCCGGTCACGTGCTTGAATAATTTCCCGGCGGCGCGAACTACGGATTCGTGGTTTTCAAGCTGTCGAAGGGACACACCCAAGAAGTGCACCCTATGGCTTTTTCGTTTCCAACGCGCATGCCGGACACATTATTTTTTCCGACCGTGCATGTCCATGACGGTAAATTTCACGAAACCGCAGACTTCGATCACCTTCTTTTCTGCCAGCACCCCTGTTCCGTCAAGGGCTAGGAAGAATCCGCCTATCCCCCAAGGGAAGGGTGGGAGGGTCATTTCATTTATCTTGAGGGAGATCCATTGTCTGAGTTCATTACCGGAGAAGGAAACCCTTCGGATGCTTTGAAAACTATCCATCAGGACTGGTTCTGTTACCGGCAGGAGATCAGAGGGGAACATAAAAACGAAGATATTCTGATTCCTTTACAATGAGCAGATACTAAATGTTTTTGCTCTGATAAGCCCCGAAAACAATCAATATTCAAACCCCGGGCATTCTTCAGCCGGGAAATTCCGCCCACAAGAATCCAATCTCTCCGGTTGCGATCCGGTTCCCGTTCTACCTGATTCCCTGCCTGATTTGGGCATTAACATTTTTGCCGGCAAGCGAACGGGAAAGATCCAGATTTTTTCGCGCATCGACATAGTTCGGGTCAATATTCAGAGCCCTTTCAAAATGCTCCGTGGCTTCTTTAAACTTGCCTTGCTGGGCCAGGGTGCTTCCCAGGTTGTTGTGGGCTTTGGCGAAACCGGGGTCAATCGTTATCGCCTTTTGGTAATTGGAGATGGCTCCCACAAAATCTCCCCGCTGGCCCAACAGACTGGCAAGGTTGTTATGCGCCCGGACAAAATCGGGTTTGATCTGCACGGCTTTTTGGTATTGTCCGATAGCTTCTTCGAACCGGCCCTGCTGGCCCAGCGTGACCCCTAGGTTGAAATGCGCCTCGGCATAATCGCCCTTGAAGCGTATCGCCTCGTTATAATAAGCGATAGACTCTTTTAACTTTCCTTTCTTCCCCAACGCGTTAGCAAGGTTGTTATAGGCTTCGGCATAGTTGGCCTCAATGCTTATCGCCTGCTGGTAATGTTCGATGGCTTCGTCGTACCTCTTCAGTTCATTGAGGGCGTGTCCGAGGTTGTTATGGGCCTTGGAGTAGTAGGGATTGATTTTTATCCCTTGCCGGTATTGCGTAACCGCCTCTTCGTACTGTTTCTCGCTGGCCAGGGCATGCCCGAGGTTGTTGTAGACTATTACGAAACTTGGGCTCTCGTTTTTTGTCACGGAAATGGCATGCTCAAAAAGCGTGATGCCATTTTTCCAGTGTCTCACCTGAGTCCAAGTTAACGCTACAAGGAGGAAGATGAATACCCCCCCCAGAATGGGCAGGAGTTTTTGCTTTCCGTTTTTCATCAGCTCTGGAAGTCTCCAGGCGATGGCGATAAAAATTCCTATCAGGGGAATATACATATACCGGTCGGCCATGGCCTGTTCACCCACCTGCACGATGCCGATCACTGGCACCAGGGTTCCCAGATACCAGAACCACCCCACCGCAAGATAAGGCGCACGCCGGATTGCTCTCACCACCCACGTGGTGACCCCCACCAGCACCAGCCCGCACACCAGTACTTTCCATGCCGGCAATGCGTTTCCCGGGTAGGGATAAAAGACCGAAAGTCCCCGCGGCCATGCCATTTTCTCTAAATAATCCAGATAGGAAACCAGGGCATTGGCAGTGCTAGAGTATAGGGAACTAAACTCGGTGGACCGCATGGCTCCCCCACCTTTTTGCACGATGTACGTGGTGACGCTCGCTCCAGCTACCAATATGAAAAGCGGGATCTTCTCCATGACCAGGCTGGCGAGCGTTTCGGCTTTAAGGGTTCGGGTTTCCGCTTCCGTGTGCGTGTCTTCCCAACCCCATCGCTTCAAGGGCCAGAAGTCCAGCAGGATAAGCACAAAAGGTAAGGTTACCAGCATGGGTTTTGCCATAAGGCCGAGAGCCAGACACAAAACCACGAGCAGGTAGTTTTTGATTCTTTTCTTTTCTACATAACCGACATAGACCCACAGGGTCAGGAACCAGAAAAACGTGCTGAGCACGTTTTTACGTTCCGCGATCCACGCCACCGATTCGACATTAAGAGGGTGAAGCGCAAACAGGACAGCCACGAAACCGCTTCGCCAAAGCGCTCCGGTCATTTTCAGGAGAACCCAGAATAATAAAATGGTATTGGCGATATGAAAGAATAAATTAGTCAGGTGGTGGCCGGAGGGATCCAGTCCATAAATCTCGAAGTCGAGCATATGCGATAACCAGGTCACAGGATGCCAATTGGAGGCATAAGACTGTGTGAAAGCCCAGACCACACCTTCACGGGCCAACCCCTTGGTGATATGCGTGTTCTCTGTGACATAACGGGTGTCATCAAAATTAAGGAACCCGTGGTCCAGCACCTGCCAGTAGGCCAAAAAGGTGACGACCACCAGAAATAGACTGATCACAATTCGCATAAGATTACCTTTATCGGGCACGCGGATCATGTCCACCTTTTATAGGGCGCTTAAGGCAACACTTGATTTTTAGAAGTTCCCTTAATCTACGATCTACGCAAAATCCGGTTCTCTTTCTACCTGATTTCCTGTCTGGTTTCCGTATCAACTTTTATTTCAGCAAGCGAACGGGCAAGCTCCAGGTTTTTTCGCGCATCAATATAATTCGGGTCAATATTCAGGGCCCTTTCAAAATTCGCCATGGCTTCTTCAAACCTACCTTGTTGGGCCAGGGTACTCCCCAGATTGTTGTGGGCTTTGGCGAAACCGGGGTAAAGGGTTATCGCCTGCCGGTAATGGGAGATGGCTTCCGAAAAGTCTCCCCGCTGGGCCAACAGGATGGCGAGGCTATTATGCACCCGGAATAAATCGGGGTTGATCTGCAGGGCTTTCCGGTATTGTCCGATGGCCTCTTCAAACTGGCCCTGCTCGCTCAGCGTGATCCCCAAGTTACTATGTGCCTCGGCATAGTCGCTCTTGAAGCGGATCGCCTCGCTATAATAAGCGATAGACTCTTTCAACTTTCCCTTCTGCCCCAGCGCGTTGGCCAGATTGTTATAGGCTTCAGCAAAGTTGATTTTAATCTTTATCGCCTGCTGGTAATGTTCAATGGCTTCGTCGTACTTCTTCAGTTCACTGAGGACGTTTCCGCGTTGGTTGTAGGCGATGGCTTTGGAGTGTTTGCGTTCGTCCAGCACCAGCCAGTAACCCAGAAAGGTTACTACGGCCACCAGGAATAGACTGATCACAATTCGCATAAGATTACCGTCCTCATCCGGTACGCAGGTCATGTCTGCCTTTTGTAAATGAGAAGGTTATATCTGGACCGAGGGTGGTATCCCCTCGCCTGTTCACCCCACTTATAAACGGTCTCCTCATTGGAAAGGATATCGACCACTCCGGAGATTTCATATTCGTTGTTCAAATAACCCTGAGCCCAGTCTTTCAACAGGGGTGAAAAATCCAGCCGGGAGGACACCCATGAACCGGAAAGTTTCACCATCACAACGAATTCCGGCTGGGCTCCTTCAATCTCCCGAATCATCTCAGCCTGCATTTGACGGGCATAAGCATGTTTTTCCATCAGAGGATACATATAAAGATGCCGTGTTGCGGATCTTCTTTGTGAATAAAAATAGATTTGCGGCTCCGACCCCAAAACAGCGACCTTGTCATTTTTTTGCGAATGGTCACGAATGTATTTCGCAATCTCAAGGGACTCCGGAAAAGAATTCAAACCGTATATCAATCGAGTCGCTTCGATAACCGGCAGGGTGAAGAAAAATTCCTTCTGGATCAAAACAGGAAGCCCCAAAGCCAGAGTCAGGATTCCCACAGGGATTACGGTTTTAAGTCTGGAAGATGAGAGCCTGCTAACCAGGCTTTCAAAACCTGCGCCGGCAAGAAGGGAAAGGGCGGGCATCCATAACAAAAAATAATGTGACCTGAAATAGAGCCCGGGAGTGATCGCTAAAAACGAACACGCAAAGAATCCGATCAAGAATAAATATTCCCGCCCGACCCCCTTTCTCCAGGCCACCGATGCCAGCCCTATTAAGGATAACCACAGAATCGTGAAATTGGACTCTAAAATTGGCGCGAAATTATATTTGAATCTTTCAAAACCTTGGCCCGGAGAAGTCATGGAAACGTATTCCGAAGCGTATTGAATTGTGCAGAACCAGAAATCAGAAAAATTTCCGGTAACCCCATAGAGAAACGCTGTAAAAATTACTGGTACCAAGCCGCCTGCCGCAAACAGCCCTATATTGAGAAAAGGTTTTTTGAACGGTTGGGATTGGGTGACAACCCTGGAACCGAGATATATCATTCCAAACAAGCAAAAAAAGACGGCATGCTGCTTTATCAGCAGGGCGCATCCCAGTAAGAGTCCGCTAAAGAAAAACCGTGCAGGTTGATCCTGGGCCATCCGCAGAAGTAAAATTCCGCCTACGGCAGGAAGCAGAACAAAGTGTTCCGAATTTGCCCAAATACCCTGAAGGGTGGGACTCAAAGTTAAAACGGAAAAGCTAACCCCTGCCACAATGCCCGCGGACCCACTCAATAAATTCCTCCCCAGTAGAAACAGAAGAACCGCTGTGGCAAGGTTTACAAGTAATAAGGATAAATGAATGGCGACAGGGTTCTGGCCAAAAATTGCCAGGACTCCGGCATACACAAAAAAGATGCCGGGGAATTTCATGCTGTGGGCTTCGGTATAAGGCAGGACTCCCTGAAGCAACTGCTGGGCCATATACGCATATTCCCCTTCATCACGTTCAAGGGGCAGGCCCAAAAGCCGGAGCCGGACCAAAACGACCACTCCCAGGAAAATCCCAGCCATTAATAGGAGACAGGTCTTTTGGGAGTTTATTCTGGGTTGCATGAGCTTTTTCTTTTGGTGCTCCTGGAGAAATTCATTTGCAGAACGGGGAAAAAGCTTGGGAAGAATTTGTATAACGGGCCGTTTCTTCCATAACGTAAGGGGAAAAAAGGTTCAATGAAATGTAAATAGGTTGACGGCAGTCAAACATTCGAACTGTAGGCCAAAAACCTGATCTCTGGCTTGCGATTATGGAAGGATTCAACGTTTGCTGTCTGGATGTAAAAAAAATAAACCTGGGTGGCGTAGGCCAATATATAGCTCTCGGTTTCCCCTTCTCTCATGCAAGGGGTCTCTTCGCATTTCTGACCGGCGAGGAGTCTGGCGTTTTTCGAGGTTGGGGGTCAATGAGGTTTTTCTCCGACCCTCCTGCCTTCGGCCGAGGGCCGATATTCTTTCCTCTTTGCGCTTATCCCCCTCCAAAGTATCCAGAAACAAAATTTCGGCTAGTTGTGGATAGTTTTCTTGATCGGCAATGATAGCCTTTGTCCTGGAGGGATCATTATTATTGATAGATTTTGCCAGGGGACTGGAGTCATCAAGGGTTTTTCGAAATTCTTTTAGCAATTGATTCAAGGCGGCCTGGAATTTTGCCTCTTCCTGCAAATCCCTACCATTAGACCAGAATTGCGCTATGTGGTCTTCTACCATTTTTAAAATCCTCTCTTTACCCCCAGACTGGGTTTTGCTAATAGTATCTTAATCTAGCGAAATTTTCCCATTTTTCCCTCCTGTAAAATGCAGTTTTTTAGAAATATTTATATTTTTATTTGGATTTCCAATTTCATAAAACGATGTCCCAAATTCATAAAATTTAGATACTCGATAAAAAACAAATAGTTACATAAATCCATCCGCGATGGAGCCCAAACAATCAATAAGCTGCGTTTTGGTGGTTCAGTCAGAAAATATAAATTTAAGCTAAATAAGTTGGTTTCTGACAGACTCTATGCTAATATTGGTGGCAAGAAGAGTTGGCAAATTGATGATTGTTTTTTTGTTGAAAACCGTCTGGATGAAATCGGATCGCAAATTTACGGGTTTTACTGTCTCAACCGTCTAAGTACGACATTGGATGGTTTTTTTTTGCACCGAATAAGGCCAAAACGCCAACCTTAATTTAAATTTGGGAAACCCTGATTTCCGGTTCAGAAAAAAGGTTCCCGCTAATTCGCAGGAGAGTATCTAGCATGGCTCAAGGAAAAGTAAAGTGGTTTAACGAAAGCAAAGGTTATGGTTTTATCGAATCCGATGATGGGGAAGATTGTTTTGTTCATTTTTCAGAAATTCAAAGCGATGGCTTCAAAACTCTCCACGAAGGCCAGGCCGTGGAATTTGAAAAGACCATGGGTCAAAAAGGGCCACAGGCCTCAAAAGTTATTCCTAAATAAAATAGTCTAAAATGTCGTTCTCCGGCAGAGTTTTACTCTGCCGGTTGAGTTTGACCACTAACCCGTCGCGCACGCGATCTATTGAAATGAGGGCAATTAATGCATGAAGTGAAAGTTTATGATAGTTCAGGAAATTTGAAAAAAGTAATTTCCGTTAAAGCCCTAACCAAAAGATCTGACCAGCAAATCAATTCTCCCTCCTTATATATCAAGAAGGGGCGTAAAAAAACTTCAGTTAAAGTATTAGACAAGGATTTCAAGTCCGTTCAAGCACAATAACTCCTGAGGTTTGTGGCTCCTTTTCGCATAGATTCCCAGTAAGCGAAAAAACCCGGCACTGTTTTATCCCGCTTTATCCAAAACGCCTCCGTTTCAATCCGCGCACCGATTCTGCCACGAACATCCGTTTTTCACGGGCCAACTACATACCCCCCTTTTCTGGGGACATAAAAATCAGATCAGGGAGTCATTTAGCCGCCTGATCTGATTTTTATGATGGATCAACACCTTGTTATTGATACAATAGTGCTATGCCTTTGAAAATCGCATTGATCAATATGCCCTTCGGGTTTCATATCTACCCGTCCATCCAGTTGGGAACACTCTCGACCTTGCTGAAAACTCACGGTTGTGAGGTAAAAAGCCACTACCTGAACCTTCATTTTGCACATCAACTAGGCCTGCCGATTTATAACCAACTCTGTGAAAAAAGGTTCCTGATTGGCGAATGGCTATTTTCGCATGCCCTATTTGGGGACAATGCCAGGAATCAGGACTATATAAACCATTTCGATCCGCATATTGAAGATGTTTGCCGTTCCATTGAGCGTCCAAAGAAATATTTGGTCGATGTAAAAACCAAAATGGTTCCCGAATTTCTTCAATGGTCCCGGGATGCCTGCGACTGGGGAGCCTTTGATGTCGTAGGCTTTTCCTCGACATTCAACCAAAACGTCGCCAGCCTGACCCTTGCTAAATTGATCAAGGAGAAATATCCACATGTAAAAATCCTGTTTGGCGGGGCCAATTTTGAATCCGATATGGGATTGGAATATTTCCGGGTTTTTCCCTGGATCGATTATGTGGTGCCCGGAGAAGCGGAAGACGTATTGCCGCAGTTTGTCAAATACCTCGATCATGGGGGGCCCGTTCCTCGGGGCGTGATTCACCGCTGTGAAGGGAATGTGCTATATGAGGAGCCCGAGGTTATGTTCGGCAACTTTCAGGATTACCCGGCTCCCGATTATGATGATTTTTTCGACCAGTTGCGGGAGATCGACCCGCAATCTTCTCTACTGGAAAATCCGGTAATACTTTATGAAACGGCTCGGGGTTGCTGGTGGGGGGAGAAACATCACTGTACTTTTTGTGGCTTGAACGCCAGCACTATGAAGTTTCGGGCCAAGTCCATCAAGCAAGTTCACACCGACCTTGCTCAGCTTTCAAAAAAATACGATTCCTTTCGCTTCCGGCTGGTCGATAACATCCTGGAAATGAAATATATCGATGGAGTTTTTGGCGAGCTGGCTGAAAACAACTATGACCTGCATTTTTTTATAGAAGTCAAAAGCAACCTGACCAAAAAACAAATCAAGACTCTGGCACAGGGCGGAGCAAAAGTGATTCAGCCGGGAATCGAGAGTTTCAGCATGAATCAATTGTTGGAAATGGATAAGGGCGTCCGGCCCCTGCAGAATATTCTCTGCATGAAATGGGCCATGTATTATGGCATTGAGATCAACTGGAATATCCTGATAGGGTTTCCCGGCGAGACCGATGACGATTATCGACAGCAAATTGACTTGATCAAATTACTGTTCCACCTGCCACCGCCCGAGTGTGTCGGCAGCCTGTGGCTCGAAAGGTTCAGCCCCTATTTCAAACGACCGGAAGAATACGGAATAAAAATCATGGCCCCAGGGGAGGCCTACCCCTATGTTTATGACCATCCTGATGTCGACCATTTAAAAATCGCTTATGATTTTGAATTTGAAACCAGCAACCGTATTGACCCGCAACTGAAGCAGGAGTTATTTCAAATAGCTGAAGAATGGAAACAAAGGCACCAGTCTGAACAATTACCCTTCCTGATTTTTACCAAGTCCATGGATTTCGTGACCGTTTATGACGATAGGTCGCTGGAATCCGTCAAAACCAGGTTGGAAGGACCGCATGCTTGGGCATTCATTTTCTGTAACGAAGCACCCAAATCTCTGGAACACATTCGCGAACATCTCCGGGAAAAAATTGGGCAAGAACTGGAAGATGGCCTGACAGAAAATACCATCGCATTCCTTGAAGAAAAAGGCCTCCTTTATGGAGAGCGCGGCAAATACCTGAACCTGGCACTTCCGCATAACTCCAATCTTTAAACACCAACGCCATGAAAAACCCCGGATCAAGAGGCGAGCATAACCTGCAAAAAGAATTCAAAACCGAAAAACGTGCTTCAGCCTTTTATAATACCCAATTGCTCCATCACCTCAATCCGGAAATGTGCCGGTTTATTTTGGAGCAGGAAATGGTATTTATTTCCACTGCTGACGCAAATGGAGAGTGCGATGCCTCATTCCGCGCAGGCCATGCCGGTTTCGTGGAAGTTCTGGACGAAAAAACCCTTATCTTTCCCGAATATCGGGGCAACGGAGTTCTGGCCAGCATGGGAAACATCGCCGAAAATCCGCATATAGGAATGATTTTTATTGATTTCTACCGAAGCTCAATTGGACTTCACGTGAACAGGAAAGCAGAAATCTTTTCCAATCAGGATCTGGAATCCGCTCCGGATCTGTCAGGAAAAATAAAATTGGCACTTAAGAACTCCGGCCCAAGAAAACCCGTATCATGGATAAAGGTTCGAGTGGAGGAAGCCTATATCCACTGCTCCAAGCATATCCCCCTCATGCAAAAACGGGATAAAACCATTCATTGGGGAACCGATGACGAAAAACTAAAAGGCGGCGATTTTTTCACTGCCAAAAACTGCGATCGTGATCCTTCAACATGATTGGACGAGACAGAAGGGAATCCCGATTTAGGGTGGGGCTATCTTCTGGCGTCTGCCCTTAAAGGAAGGCAAAAATGGCGGTGTGGAATTGATCTTTAATATCCTCTTCAAACTTTTCGATCAGTAACTCAGCAAACGCTAATTCCTGGAGAATTTTCGGTTGGACCGGATTGGCAACCGCCTCACCGCTGGTTCCGAGTTTCATTTCATCGACGATACTATCGGCCACATGGATGATCATGGTAATCAAAGGGCGGTCTTTCGCTTTTTTAGGTCAGTGATGATAATACAACGGTTCATAGAGTAATGAGGGCAGACCCCAGCCTTTAAGCAATGTTCCGCCAACTTTGGCATGGCTGGCGCCAAAAATTTCCCGCTCGACATCGAATAAATTTTCTTTTTTATTTTTGCAGCGCCCTAATACTTTTTCCGCCTCCTCCGGAAATTTTTTGTAAATAATAAGACTTCCAATATCATGAAGCATCCCCGCCAGATAATAACTTTCCAGATTGCTCTCCCCATGCCAGGCAGCAATAATCTTCGCCGTTACCCCGCAGGCAATCGAGTGTTTCCAGAAAAGATCCATACTCACCAGACGTTCAGGAATATTGTGAAATTGCTCCGTCACCGATGTCGCCAGAACCAATTGCGTCAATTGTTCCGTGCCGATAATTCCCAAAGCATGGGTGATGGTATCGACCTCACACTCCAGTCCGTAAAAGGGACTGTTGACAATTTTTAACAGACGCGCAGTGAGAGCGGGATCATTCCCGATAATTGCGGAAAACTCCTTGAAAGAACTCCTCGGGTCTTCAAGTGTTTTCTTCAA
>ERZ651768.3596-NODE-3596-length-10314-cov-3.408030_pt1 | contig 10314 bp, 9 predicted proteins | sample MGYA00514754_ERZ651768 | MGnify/ENA metagenome assembly ERZ651768 | reverse complement strand
TGGGTCGTTATAGATTCTACTGGTAACATTATCGCCTCTGATTTGGATGTGCCCTATAACATTTTCAGGAACTGGATTATCATTTAAATCAGTTAATCGAAATTCACAATTTCCTAATGCCTCGCCAACTTTAACAAAAGTAATGGTATCTTCATTAGGCTGCGATGGAATAACTGCTTCGCCAGCACTAACAGAATATCTTTTAAGGCTTATTGTTGAATATTTTTTGTTTAACGCAGGAAATGTAACTCCCAGCGTAGCTTCAGCAAGCCCATACACCGGAAACATAGTGTCGTGATTTAAACCATAGGGTCTCAGGGCATTTATGAACTGATTACAAATGTTTGATGATATTGGTTCAGCCCCATTAATTACTAAACGAACACAAGATAAGTCAAGCAATATATTTTGAGATTTTTCAAATTGTTTCAAATAATGTTTATATCCAAAATTTGGCGAACTAAGAATTGTTGCTTTATATTCACTTGCTTTTTTTAGCCACAATAAAGGCCTTCTTATAAATAGATTAGTATCCATAATAGAATGGCTTAATCCGGCGCCTAATAATGATATATGATTGCCTATTAATCCCATGTCATGAGTTAATGGCATCCAACTTAACACGCTATCATGTTTTGTAAAATTAAGTTTTTTTGCAATTGAATATATATTTGATGTTAAATTTTTATGTGAAAGGACAATACCTTTCGGCACAGTTGTTGATCCAGATGAGTATTGTATAAATGCAATATCATTTGGATTTCTTTGTAAAACCTTTCCTTTTAGCTGAGAATTATCTGCTGTGATGCAATGGCTTGTTAGTAAAGATTTGGAATCAGATATATTTCGATTTTTAACAAATTTTGTCAATCGCTCAAGGGTGTCATTATCAGTTACAAGGCTGGGATGATTCAGATGTTTTGCCACATGAAATAACTTTGATTTATGCTCATCACTAATACCGGGTGCTACAGGAACAGGAATTATCCCGCCTAATATTGATGCCCAAAATGAAAGGAGAAAACGTTTATTTGATGTCGTTAAAATTATAATTTCATCATTGGGTTTTATCCCTTTTGACTGTAATGTACCAAGAAATTGTAATGTTTCTTGCCAAAATTGTTCAAATGTTAGGGTGTGTTCATCTTTTTCTCCACTGATGAATCGAATGATGCCCTGTGATTTTTTTTGATCCTCAAAAAGATCAATTAGAGTTTTGTACTGTTTTATCATCGAAGCCTATCTGAGTTTCGGTTGAAGATAAATTTCATTTTTTGAACGAAGATTGATTCCTAAATTAAGATCAGGAAATTGTTCTTCCGAATTCATTGTAAATTGTTTGATCAGAATACCAAGATGTATTTTCATTTCTAAAAATGAAAAGTATTCGCCCAAACATCTTCTGGGGCCTAATGAAAATGGATAATATGATTTTTTTAATTCCTTGTCGTCGTTCGCAAATCTTGAAGGATCAAAATTATTTGGATTGATCCAAAATTTTTCAGTTCTATGTAAGATGTATGGTGAAAAGTAAATATCAGTATCTGGCGGTATATCGTATTCTGTTAATGTATCTTCCTTCAGAGATTTCCGTGAGAACAACCATACAGGAGGATATAAACGAAGAGTTTCCTCTATGACCCATTGCGTGTATTTCATTTGATTGATAGATTCAAAGTTTATGGAATCAATTTTGGGGATTATTTTTTCTGATTCTGATAAAAGTAATGTTTCAACTGATGGATGTTGAGATATGAGATACCAAACCCAATTTAAAGTCCCGGCTGACGTTTCATATCCAGCAATTATTAATGTGACGATTTCGTCAATTAATTCTTTATCTGAAAAAGTACGGCCATTTTTATCCTTAGCTTCAACGTACATTGATAGAAAATCATATTGATTATTTGCTTTTGACTGTCGACGACGTGTAATTATTTCAAGTATGAAAGTTCTTAATTTTCTCATTTTCATGACAACGGTAAGATCACGTACTGAATCTTCGCTTAAAAATGAAAAAGGATTTGAACCATCCTTAACAATCATATCTTCATAGTCATCACCAAAGATAGACAGCAAAATTAATTCCAAAGCAAAGGTACCCATTTCTTGTGTAATATTTAATGTTGATTTTGATGTAGCTGCCCTCTTCCATTTTATTGCTCGGCTTTTTGTGCACTTGATCATTTGCATAATTAATTTATGTATATTCTGTCTAGAAAAAGATGGTTGAATCATGGTTCTTGCGCGTCTCCATGTATCACCATTACTAACAATTAGACCGCTTCCAAGTAACATTTCAATGCGTTCAAATCCAGGGCCTTTTGCATATCTATTATAGTTACGCACAAGAATTTGATGAATCTCACTTGGGTCATTTATAAATAATGCAGATCGTCCATTTTTATTCTTAATCGTGACGATATTTCCATATTTTTTCTGTATATTTTGGAGATTTAAGAGAGTTGTTTTATTAACATCAATATCCATTGTTTCCTTTGGACCAGGAGCTAAACGAAAAGATTTAGTATTTTGTGTCATTATTTTTTAAGGATTAAGCTCAAGAAAATTATACATCTTAATTTAATATTACATTGACCAAAGCATTACTAGTACTGCAAAATCATTTTATTGTGGATAATAAGTTTAAGAAATCAAATTTTAATCAAGGTGATTCGCCATCTAGCTATCATGGAAAAAGGAAATTATCTCTCGGAAGAAGGATCTATTATCTATTTGGATTGCCCCTCCTCATACTGTTAATCAATATCCTCTGGAAGACCTACCGTATCGAAAAAATAATTGGTAAAGAAATTGTTGCACGAGTAATTAATGATAACAATATTTATGCACCAACATATTGGCATCAACATACAATACTTTGTATGTGTATGATCCGTGGGTGGATAACCCGAGGATTTAAAACTGGATTTATAATTTCACCATCTGTAGATGGAGAAGTCCCTGCAAGAATTGCAAAGTCATGGGGAGCCAAAGTAATACGAGGTTCATCTGTAAGAACCGGAGCTCTTGCCATGAGAGGTATCCACAAGATAATGAAACAAGGATTCTCTATTGTTTCTGCTGCGGATGGACCTCTAGGTCCAAAATATGAATTTAAATCTGGTGTAGTGTTGATTTCTAAAATTGGTTCAGCCCCAATTCTTCCATTATCTTGTGCCGCCGAAAAAGCATGGTATTTAAATCGGTGGGATGATTTTATGATACCAAAACCATTTTCACGTGTTGTTCTTGCTATTGGAGAACCAATTCATCCAGATAAATCAACTACTATGGATGAACTTCAAGCTGCCAGAGATTTTGCTGAAAATTCGATCAATTCACTTTCATTAGAAGCACAAAAAATATTTGATTGAAGAGCTTATAATGATGAATGATATGAAACTAATAAAAATCTCAATCTTCTTTTTTACTTTTACTAATTTATTTTATCTCAATCAATTATATGCCAGTCAAAGTTTAACCCCCCACAATGCTGAATATTCAGTCAATATAAGGGGTATTAAAGGAAAATTAATAACATCATTGGAATCATCAAAATCGACATATAAGAGTCGATCAATGATTCAAGCTTCTGGTTTCGCCAAGTTACTACTGCGAGGATCAATTCGTGAGCTTTCTGTATTTAATGAAACTCAGAATTCAATATATCCCAACACATTTTCTTCAATTGATGCCTTATCAAGAAAACCCAGAAAAATTAATCTTAGGTTTGATTTGGATGAAAACATAGTCAAAGGAAATATTGATAATGAAACTATTCGATTGGAATTTGATCAAGCAACATATGATAGAGAATCATTAAAATATGCTTTAATGCATTATTTACTCAACAACAAAAAATTAGTTAATTTTAAACTCATCGAAGATAATGAACTAAAACAACTGCTTATTACTAGCATTGGCACAAAGCTAATTAAAACACCATATGGTGAGTTTGAAGCGATTGGAATTAAACATTCAGGGGTTAATTCATCGAAAGAAAGTATCCTTTGGTGTGTAGAAAAATTAGGATATCTTCCTGTAAGAATTGAGCAATACAGAAATAATAAACCCTGGATGACAGCTGTTTTAATAAAATACAACAACCTTCTTATCTTGCCTTGACACACCTTTAATATAAATTCTGTTTTCTCAAAAAAATGAGCATGAATAAAAACAATATTGTTTCGATGACATGGGCCGGGGTTCCAAAAATGCTCTCCCAACAACCCAAAGAAGCTGATATTGTAATCATTGGCGGTGGAATTATTGGGGTCTCAACAGCATTATTTTTAGCCAAACAGAATATTCGAGTTGTTTTATGTGAAAAAGGCTTTATAGCCGGAGAACAGTCAGGTAGAAATTGGGGGTGGGTCAGGGTTCAAGGAAGAGACACGAGAGAAATTCCCATGATGCTAGAATCTCTCAATATATGGAGAAACTTATCTGATGATATAGGCGAAGATGTTGGCTATGCTGAAGGAGGATGCCTTTACTCCGCGAGAACTCAAAAAGATCTGAAACATTATTCTGAATGGTTGGGTGTTGCTCATGAATATGATATTCCCACAACAATCATTGACGGCGAGAAACTAACTAAAGTAGCTGGAGAATCATCAAAGCAATGGATAGCTGCTATGTATACTCCAAATGATGGTCGCGCAGAACCTCACAAGGCTACTCCTGCAATCGCAAAAGCAGCGTCTAGATTCGGAGCAAAAATATTAACTGGATGCACAGTTCGTGGTATTGAAACACAAGCAGGCAATGTTTCATCAGTCATTACAGAACATGGCCCCATCAAAACAAATCAGGTTCTCTGTGCCGCAGGGGCATGGACTTCACTTTTTTGTCGCTCGTTAGGAATTAATGTTCCGCAATTAAAAGTACGAGGAACAGTTGCTAGAACAGCGCCCGTAGCAACTAATATATATGGTAATATTTTTGACAAATATATAGGAATTAGACGTCGTCAGGATGGTGGTTATACAATTGCCCATGGATCTGTACTTGACCATGGAATAACTCCTTCAACAATAAAATATGCATTAATGTATATTCCTGCCTTGATAAAAGAAATTAATGTATTGAGATTATCAATTGGAAAAGATTTTATTAATGAGCTAAAAACACCAAAACAATGGCAATTAGATGAAGTATCTCCATTTGAAAAAAATCGTATTCTTAATCCAGAGCCTAATCTAAAAGTCTTACGGTCTATCAAAAAAAATCTAGGGAAAACATTTCCGGAATTAAAAAATATTGAAATTATCGAGTCATGGGCAGGAATGGTTGAAACGACTCCTGACGTTATTCCAATCATTTCTGACTATAAAAAAATACCTGGTTTTTATATTGCCACTGGATTTAGCGGTCATGGATTTGGAATTGGGCCTGGAGCTGGCAAATCAATTGCAACGATGCTAATGGGTAAGGAGCAAAGCATAGATCTCTCTCCTTTTAAATTACGCAGGTTCTTTGATGGTAGTAAAATTCAGCCGCAATCAACAATATAGAACTTACATTTAAACTCTAGAATAAATCACTAAAATCATTATTATTTTTATAATATTCTGATAGTCAATATTTAATTATTTAAATCAGCAGAAGTTGTTTTTTTATTTTTTTATATTCCTTTTCTAACTGCTCAATTAATAGTTTTGTTTCGGGGACATCATTAATATTACCTACACCTTGACCAGCGCTTAAAATATCTCTCCATGCTTTTACTGCGTCTGCACCTTCACTGCTAAAATTCATTGACTTTTTGCTTTTATCTTCTAAATTGTCAGGGTCGAGCCCTACTTTAGTAATACTTTTTTTAAGATAACTCCCACGAACACCAGTAAATAAAGACGTACAGATAATATCATTAGCAACACTATCTACGATCATTTGTTTATGCTCATTAGTTGCATTGGCTTCTTTTGTTGAAATAAAACGTGTCCCTATATATGCGAGGTCAGCTCCCATAGCTTGAGCTGCTAGAATGTCTCCTCCAGAAGTTATACTTCCTGAAAGAATAATTGTTCCGTCAAATATTGCTCTAACTTCCTTGACCAATGCAAATGGACTGAGTGAGCCACAATGGCCACCCGCTCCCGCACAAACTGTGATTATTCCATCAACACCTTGTTCTATAGCTTTCATAGCATGTCTTATATTAATTACATCATGAAAAACAACACCTCCATAGCTATGTACGGCAGAAACAACTTCTTCTGGCGGTCTTAGACTGGTAATGATTATTGGCACCTTATATTTAACACAAAGCTCCATATCATAATGTAGGCGGTCATTACTACGATGTACTATTTGATTTACGGCATATGGGGCAACTGGTTTGCTTGGGTTAGCTGATTTGTATTCATCTAAATCATCATTAATTTTTTGTAACCAGTCATCAAGTTTTTCTTTTGGCCTGGCATTTAATGCTGGAAAAGCGCCGACAATACCTGCCTTACATTGTGCTATTACAAGATCTGGGTTTGAGACAATAAACAGCGGCGCTCCGATAACAGGAATGCTAAGTGTATTTTGCAAACATTTTGGTAGAGCCATTTTTATTTTCCAGATTTTTTAGACCAACATAAATTTTCCGTCACAGTCCGCTATAAGAGTATTGTCACTTTTAAGCCTTGCTTCGCCTTTTAAAAGAATTAGTCTTCTTTTTTCTTTTTCAATCCAGCCTTTTAATTTGATAGTTTGGCCAACTTCTAGTGATTTTCGATAACGAATTTCGCATTTTGCAGTATATGCTTTTCTTTTTGCTAGATATAAAACATTAGCCATAACATCATCAAGGGCAGCATAGATAATGCCTCCATGTACGGTATTTTGATAACCAACATGCGTATCATTAGCGGTAAAAATACCTGAACAGATATTATTTTCATTAATGGAAAAAGTAATTTTTAAACCATCTGGGTTATCTTGTCCGCATGCAAAACACATGGGCGCTGCATCAAAGTCTTTCATATTAATTCAATCTTGTTTTCCAAATTATAATTGTAACCAAAACTACATAATCTATGGTATCTGTTGTTCTATAACAATATTAAAGTCTTTTAAAAAATTTTCTGAACTGATAATAATACTTCCATACCAGTCACCTGATTCAGCTACAGGATTATTACCATCAGAAGTTCTTGCAATAATTTCTAATTGATTAAAATTAGTTAATGTTGTGCCAGGTATCATTACATTGTCATTACTTAAAATAATGTCTAGCGGTAGCTCGGATGTTTTTCTTCTAATAACAGCAATTGGTGGTCTCGGATTATCCGGATCTCGAGCGATGATGAAGAGGTTTGTGTCATGTTTAAACATTATGTTTATATTTTTTTTTAAACTAACTTTCAGAGGTATTTTAATATCCTCGTCAGTGAAGCTTACAATTGTTTCATTGCCCCTCCATTCTGCTATTTTTGATAACAAAATATTTTTAATATCATCAGGAGGAGAAGAATTCAACAAGCGTTGCCATCGTGCTACTGCTAATTCTTGGTCATTGAATGATGATGCAATGAGCCCCCCATAGAAAAGCGCTTTTGGATTATCTGGATAGATATGTAATGCATTGTCAAATAAACTGACAATTTCCTCAGAAAAATTTCCATTATTCAAAAATAACAAGGATTCAGCTAAATCGGAGAATGATTCAGACTCTGGGAATTCTTGTATTTCAAGAACTCTTCTATAAGCATCAGCTGCTTGCTGATAGTTCTCGGTTACAATACTTGATCTCCCTAACATCCTCCATCCTTGAATATCCCCAGGAGATTTTTCAAGGCGCTCGGCAAGAGCCTCAACCATATCATTAGCAGTATTATCTTGGGTGATAGTTTCTATATCAGGATTTCCAATAATAGAATATATATAAAGTGTAATAACGAGTGAAGGTACAAGAATCAGAATAAATTTCTTATTTATTTTTTCTTCTGATGCATAGATTGGCCAAAGTATTATTAGTGACATCAATGCTAACAATAGGATAAAAGTTACCCAAAGCATTTTATAATGGCGCCTCATCGCTGTCATCAAATTGAAGATTCATTCGTTTACGAATAATCTTGATGATGATTATACCGCCAGCTAATAGAAGTAATAGAGGTGAAAACCAAATTAAAAACGTTTTTTCATTCAAAGGTGGTTGATAGAGGACAAAATCTCCATATCGATCAACAAGGAATTGTTTAATTTCACTTTCACTACGGCCAATCTCTAATAATCGACGAATTTCATTGCGAAGATCAACAGCTAAAAAAACATTTGAATCTTTGATGCTTTGGTTTTGGCAAACTAAACATCGTATTTCTGAGATTAACTGTTCATATTTAGATTGCATTACGGGATCTTCAAACACGGGGCCATTATCAATTGCTTTAATGCTTATAGAAAAACTAAAAAACATTAAGAAAAAAACTATTTTTTTCACTGTAAATTCTCTTTTTCTATTTTCATCCTCGGGATAAACTCTTGTTGCCATATTTTCTCTGTTAAAGGGCTAATATGTTTGTATAGCACTTTTCCAGTAGAACCAATCAGGAATGTTTCTGGGGCCCCATAAACACCCCAATCAATACCTACTCTCCCAGTACGATCAAATGCAGTATCTACATATGGATCTCCTAACTGATCAAGCCAACGTAATGCATCGGATCTTTGATCTTTCCAATTTAGCCCATAAATTGGAATAGTTTTGCGTTTCGAAAGTTCCATTAAAAATTGATGTTCTTCACGGCAACCTATACACCAAGTTGCCCAAACATTTAATAAAATCATTTCATTTTTATAACTATCATTTCCAACCAACCTATCGGGATGATTGAGAGAAGTTAATTCATAATCAGGGGCATCTTTATTCAACAAAGGTGATGGTAATTCAGATTTGTTACGATCAAGGCCGATTATAAAAATAGGAATAATTAAAATAAAAAATATTACTGGTAATAAAAAACGTGACATCTTATTTACCTTTAAAAATCATATTTTTGATTTAGCACTTCTACGATATCTTGTATCACTAATCGCAATTAAACCGCCAAAACCCATAATAATACAGCCCAGCCAAATAAACCTAATTAAAGGTTTATATTGAATTCGTACGCTCCACGAGTCACTGCTTATCGGTTCTCCTAAAGCTACAAATAAGTCATGCCCCCAAAGTTTTAGGATTCCTGCTTCTGTCATTGGATTTTGTTGCACCATATAGGTACGTTTTTGAGGGCGTACTGTACCAATAAATACCCCATTCTTTCGTATTTCGATTTCACCCTCAATAGCTTCAAAGTTTGGACCATTTATATTTTTTATACCATGTAATTCAAAATTATAACCAGCTACTTCAATAGGATTTCCTATTTGCATTCTACGATCAGTTTCAATATTAAAGGAAGAAATAATGGTTACACCAAGAATGAATACGCCAACACCAAAATGGGCGACTGTCATACCTATAACTGAACGTGACATTTTGTTGGAATTTTTAATTGAAATAATTAGAGGCTGCAAGGAAGAAAATATTACCCACATTGATGAAATAGTACCTACAGTTACTAGTAAACCAGTTCTCCCGTATATTAAAACTGGTATTAACGCTCCGATAATGATGGCGACAACTGCTGGAATCTTCAATTTTTTAGTTAATTGAACAAATAGTTCGCTTTTCCATGAAGCATGCATCCCAACACCGATTAAAAATACGAGAGGAATTGTGGGTATGATAAATGCTATTTCAAACCACGGAGCGCCTATTGAAATCTTTCCTAAATCTAATATTTCCATGACTAGTGGAGATAATGTTCCGATCAAGATTAAAGTTGCAGCAATTACAAGTAACACATTATTAAGTAATAAAAATGTTTCTCTTGAAAGTGGTTTAAAACCAACCTGAGAATCAAGTGAGGGCGCTCTCCAAGCATATAATAATAATGCCCCGCCAATAACAATTGTTAGAAAAGCTAAAATGAAAATTCCACGCTGAGGATCAGTTGCAAAAGCATGAACAGAAACTAAAATTCCTGATCGTACAAGAAAGGCGCCTAATAGACTAAGTGAGAACGCGGAAATCGCCAATAACAACGTCCAACTTTTAAATAAACCCCTTTTTTCGGTCACAGCAAGAGAATGTATAAGTGCTGTTCCTACTAACCATGGCATAAAAGAGGCATTTTCAACAGGATCCCAAAACCACCAACCGCCCCATCCAAGTTCGTAGTAGGCCCACCAACTTCCTAATGCAATACCAATAGTTAAAAATATCCATGCAGCTGTTGTCCATGGCCGCGTCCATCTAGCCCAACGTTGATC
>ERZ651768.3592-NODE-3592-length-10321-cov-20.073995_pt1 | contig 10321 bp, 12 predicted proteins | sample MGYA00514754_ERZ651768 | MGnify/ENA metagenome assembly ERZ651768 | reverse complement strand
TGCTGTCCCAGTTTTTTACGTTTGTTCATCGCTTAACAAAGAGATTCAATCTTGCTTTCCCTGAAATCTCTTCAATTATTCTTTGTGTCAAGTGTTTAATTGGTTCTTTCAAGCCAGCACGTGTCTCTATATCATGGTAGCTTTGAAACTGTTCATTTTCTCTCTCTTTTATTATGACATTCATGTATGTCTTACCAATACCAGGAATCAACTCAAGTGCATGAATTCTTGGTGTAAGAGGTTGTGCGTTGTTTATGTAATCTACAAATTTTTTTTCATTTTTTGTTACAATTGATTCAACTACTCCTGGAATTTCATTTTTTGCTGAATCAGAAATTTTGATGTAATCTATTTTACCTAACACTGATTGAACTTTAGTTCTTCCTTCTTTTCCAATGTATATTTTCTCACCAACATTAAATGTTGAATTTTCTATCCCCAATATTTCTAGCAGTGTTAGTCTTTCCTCTCCTATTGCAACTACAATTATTCCTGTCCTTCCATGAACAGTAGTTGATTTAGTATGTGATTTAGAATCCAAAACATATGCATATTCCTCATACTTTCTTAACTGGGTATGCCCCGTCTCCAAAATTAATCACCTAAAATTTACGAATTTTCGTCAATGATTTTGAGGATCTTTGCCAATGTCTCTGACAGAATTAGTTTTTTCCATCCAAAAGTAAACGTACGTAATTCAGGTAGTGACTTTGGGAGAATATTTATAATTTCAACTGCTTCGTCTTCAGTTAAACCACATTGATTAATTAGATCATGTTTCATTTTCTTTGCAGTTTTAGGTTCAATCTTGCTAAATTTTGATACGTAATCATGTGTCCAACGCTGAATCTGATCCATTGATTCAATGTCAGTTTTTGATAATATCTCCTTAACTTCTGGTAATGAGACCATGGTTTTCTTTACTACTTCTTCCATTAATTAAACACCAAACGGTTTGATATGATCAAATCTTGTGATTAAGGTTTTCGATTTATTACCAAGTTTAATATCAAGAGTAACACTGCGTCTACCAACCTGATTTATTATACCAACTTTGCCATGATAACGCCTATGGGGTAATCCTTTGTGTTGCCTAGGATCAATAATCACTAATGCTCTATCTCCCTCATGATATTCACGGAGTAAAAATGAAACACCTCTGGGAGCATTCTTTGTCATGATAGATCGTGACTTGTGCTTAAATCCATGAGAACGACCAGATGGTTTCTTAGTAGTCATATCAGAATATGACTTGTGACCCTATTTTAATACTGATAATCATCTAATATTCCATGGAAAATTTTTCAAAGGATTGTCCTGTCTGCAAGAAAAATTTTACCGACATTACCGAGTTCATGGATCATATAAAAAAAGACCACAAAAACATACCTCCCGAAAAGATATTTGGGATTGGAAAAGAGAAAACCTGGTCATTCAAGGACGATAACTGATTTTACAAAAAATTAAACATATCCGGATCCCTTACACGGGACAAAAGCGTAGGAGTAAATACCAAGCCCCACGCGTTGACACACTATTGATGTTTAATATTACATGTGAGAATATTGAGTTTCTTTTAATGTTAACAAGACTACATTGCTATGAAGTATGATTTATGATGTAATTTATGAGCATTTAAAAAATATTAGGCAGACCGAGGTCGGAACAATTCAAAGTGCGGCAACAATTATTGATCCAAAGCACACAGTTTCTCAGACCATTGATAAAATTATAAAAAATGACTCGTACGATGCATTTTCCAAACATGGAAAGACAGTATATGGAACAAATGTGAGGGAGTTGTTATCTGCGAGAGCTGTTACTAGTATGAAAGTAGAGCCATTTTTACACCCAATTCCATCAGTATCGCCAAATGACGATTTGGAAAAAGTTGCAAAAATTATCAACCATCATAGAACAAGATCAGTTCCAATAGTTGAAAAAGATGAGATTTTGGGAGTTGTTAAAGCAGAGAACGTTCTCAAGGTTCTATCAAAATTAGACAATAAATGGATTAAGGCCAGTTTAATTTTCACTCCAACACCGATAACTATAGATCATAACTCGTTACTTAGTTCTGCAAGAAAAATTATGATCTCAAAAAGAATTGATCATCTTCCAGTAACAGACAACGGACAATTAAAACAAGTTTTGACTTCATATCATGTACTTCAAACACTAATTCCTGAAGAAAGATTGGGAAAAAAAACAATGGCTGAAAAAAGAATTACAAGGTTTGGCTCAAAGGTGAAAAACATAGGCACAAACAAGATTTCACAATGTAAACCCAATGATAACATCAGCACAGTGATCAAATCTATGTTGGAGAATAATACATCATTTAGTCTAGTAATGCTATGGGATAATATCCAGGGAATAATAACTTACAGAGATATTTTGGATCTGTTTGAGACCAAAGTAGAAAATGATATTCCCATTTACATTATTGGGATGCCAGATGGTGAGAGGGACGCAGACATGATCAGTTCTAAGTTTAAAAAAACTCTGCAAAGATTAAACAAAACTTCGCCTGAAATTCAAGAAGCAAGAATATCAATCAAAAGACAAAGAGTGCGGGGCACAAAGCAACTCTATCAAATCACAGCGTTAATCATCACACCGCACAAAACACTTTCATTCAAAGAGGAAGAATGGAATCTTTCAAAATCGATAGAAAATATTAATCAAAAAATTCTCAAAAGCCTTTCAAAAAAGGATAAAAAAAGATCGAAAATTAGTATAAGAAAAATCTTGAGATAGACTATCTATTTAGAATCTTCAGGTATATCTTCAGTTTTACTATCTATATCAACACTAGAATTGCTTTTTGATTCGACATTTATTTCTGGCTCTACTGATTCCACTTTTGATGACTTTACAGTTTTTGTAGATTTCTTCTTTGTCTCTGAATCAGGGTCAATCACACCAGCCTCTCCCAGACCAAAGATAACTTCCTGTTCTGGATGATGTGGACTGTCTACCATTCGTGCTATTCTTTTTTTGCCAGATTTTTTAAAGTATATTCTGTATGTGCTTGTATGAGCCACCACATTACCGCCTATTGGACGTGTAGGGTCACCAAAGAATACATCTGGTGATGCCATCACCTGGTTCGTAGCCAATGCAGCACAATTGTATGTCTCTGCAATTCTAACTAGTAAATGAACAAATTTGTTTAATCTTTGTTGACGCACTGAAAGTGTTCCCCTACCTAGATATTCCGCTCTAAACAGACCTACAGCTGAATCAACAATAAGCAATTTTATGTTATTTTCTTGAATCATATGACTTGCTTCTTCTAAAATTAATGTCTGATGTGCACTATTGTATGCTCGCGCTACCATAATTCTATCAAGTACTTTTTCTGGGTCCATTCCATGTGCTTTTGCAATGGTCACAATTCTTTCTGGTCTAAATGTATTTTCAGTATCAATATACAGTACTGTTCCATCTAATCCGCCTTCCTCTTTTGGTTTTTGAACGGTTACACACATTGTATGGCAAAATTGTGTTTTGCCAGATCCAAATTCACCATAAACCTCAGTTAATCCCTGTGTTTCAAGTCCACCGTCAAGCAGCAAATCAAGACATTCTGTGCCTGTGGTTATTTTGCCAATTTGTTGTCTTCTTTTGTAAACTTCTGTTGCGCTAACAAAGTCTTTAGCTAGTAATCCACCTTCAACAAGAGCCTGCCTTGCCTTTTCTACAATGTTGGATGCTGTGTCTTTATCCATACCAGTAATTTCTGCTAGCTCTACTGGTCCACGTACTATCAGATCCATTATGTTATGTATTCCAGCATCACTGAGTTTTTTTGTGGTTACTGGACCTACACCAGGTAAAGCATCTAATCTCAAATCTTCCATATACCGTATAGTACGGTACCTATACTTAAGTTTGCTCGTTTATTGGTTTTATCTAAAAGTGAAAAATTGGTGTAAAATCAACGATTAGTTTCTACGTGGTCTTCGCCTTCGTCCAGGTTTGTTTTGACCAGGAACTCTCGAGAGAATAAATCGTTTCCTAAAGTTACTTTTATTTCTCAGACTAGAAGAAGTGCCTACACGTTTACGGCCTTCTACCTTTGGTGTCTGACCTCTAACTTTACCTGCTTTGGTAAGTGAACCGTGTGTTGGCATAGTAAATCGGTTAGTTGTTGGAATTTATGTATTTGTATATTGACTTACCAGTACTGTGCTTTGACCTTTTCAAGTATCCTTTCATGCTCTCCACCCTTCCGCCTTGCATATCTTTCCATAGCACCAAGTGGAACACCACCCAGAGTTCTGGCTAGACCATTAAATGCTGCTCGTCTAACAGATCCACGCTGACCAGTTTTGCTCATAAACTTCTTTATTCCATATTTGAAATTATGCTGCCAAGTCTTGTACATTACACCAAGTTGTGTTGGATCTGAATCGTTGCCCATATCATAAAACTCTGATTTTTCAAGCAAGCCTATTGGAATGAACGTTAATGGGGTGGCTGTAAACATGGAATTTGGTTGCTCTTGTTCAAGCTCGCTAATTAGCCTGATTGTTTCCCAGCCATCTTCTGGTGTTTCATCGTTATCAAGACCCATGATTAATGTAAATGCTGGAACCCAATAATTCTCGTTTAAGGTTTTAACAGCCTCTTTGACAACCCAATGCCATTCTTCTGGCTGGTATGGAGCAAGTTTCCTATCAGCATATTTTTCAATTAATCTTATGCTTCCAGTTTCCAAACCACATTGAATGCCTGTAAGATTACTTGGACCAGCGTTGATTATCTTTGATAGATTTGGGATTAGTTTCTCGTCTGCAATTGCACCTGCCAGTGTTCCATGAGTTGGGTTTGTATGTTTAACACCAGTAGACATAATTGCAGTAAATAACTCCTCAAGAGCATCACGGTTGGGTTCCATGTTTTTTGTGGTAGTTGGATCCATGCCATAAACAAAAATGTCATCGCTGTGAACCCAAGCTCTATCAAGTCCACCTTTCTTTATGTTCACTTCAATTTCCTTTTTCACTTTTTCTGGAGAATAATATCTTAATGATCTTAATGTAACATCACAAAACTTACAGCCCCTTCCACAGCCACGCATTACCTCTATCATGCCGTGCATGGTTGGTTCAACAATTTCTGGAATCTCATCTAGGTCAGGTCTGTCCCAAAAGTTGACAAACCTTCCATGAATTGTTTTTTCATTGCGTTTAAACTCTTTAATGTCAACTTTGAAATCCTTTCTTTTTCTGAAAGGATCCATATTTTCAAATTGGCCATCAATTAGATATCTAAAGAAGTCACCCGCATGTCCGTCTATTTCAGGAGCAATTCCACCAAGTTCCCCTTCTAAAATTGCATACAAACCATATTCTTCAATCTTTTCAGGCGCATAGTTATACTGCCAAGTACCGGAAGCGCCAGCAATTACCTTTGCATGACTGCCAGTTTTTTTCTTTGCCGCATTGATTCGTTGATGTAGTTCACGGCAGTAAAACTCATCATAAGATGTTTGCCTTCTCCCATATGTGAACGTCATGGTTACAGGTCCCATTCCAAGTGGATCCATTTCATGAGTTCCAACAACCTCAGTTTCAGGTCCAATGAATTTTTCAATATGATCAGGATGGGCAACTACGACGTCCTCACGTTTGAAACCATCACGAAGTAATCCAGCCTCTACTTTGCGTAAACCGTATGGGGCATATTTTGCCACGCCGTTGGTATGAGGTGCATAATTACAAATAAAATCAAACAAAATTTTTGGTGTTACCTGATTTCCTAAAATCTTGTACCAAATACTGCTTTTATCACGATTTGGATCAAGTGCCGGCGCACATCCAAAAAATGTAGCCAACGAAAGTCCACGATATAAAGACATTAATGTTCGATCTGCGGTTAAAACAATCTTTGGACTTGGCATTGTGCTAACGTTCGATTTTAGTTATTAAGTTTAAACCTTTTGAACATGATTCTATATCTTCTCCAATATTCCAGATTTTGCCCTATGTTGGTGACCAAATTCAGCATTTTGCATTAAATGATCCCCATCAAAAATAGTGCCATCTCGACACACTAGATCTTCATTAATGCAACAGCTTCCACAGATACCAACGCCACATTTCATCATGCGTTCAAGGCTTGCTTGAACAAAAATCTGGTTTGATCTTGCAAAGTTAACTGTCTTATACATCATAAGTTCCGGTCCACAAGTATAAACTGCATCAAAACTATTCTGTTCAAGCAATTCCTCTAATACATCAGTAACAAATCCTTTTTTTCCATATGTCCCATCTTCTGTCACGACAATTATTTGGTGTTTATTCTTTTCAAGTAATTTGTTTGCTAGATCTTCAAAAAAAACTTCTTCCTTTGTCTGAGAACCAATCAAAAGTGTAATCTCATGTGAAGGCTTACAGAAAGTTATCAGTCGCAATAAAGGAACCAGTCCAGTTCCTCCACCAACTAGCAATAGTTTTCCATCCTTGATGTCAAAACAATTTCCATATGGACCACGAACCCCGATATAATCACCCACAGAAAGATTATACATTCCAGTTGATGATTCGCCTCGCTTTCTAACTGTAAATGCAGCTTTACCATTCTCTTGTGTGACCATTACGCTCATTGGTAATTCGTTAACGCCTGGAATCCACACCATTGCAAATTGACCAGGTAAAACTTTGGATAATACTTGATCAGTAAAGATCAAGGTACGCACAGTTGGTGTTTCATCAATAATTTTTTCAACCGTACACATGTAATGGCTATTAGGATTCCTTTGACTGTCCAACCATCTCACCTATACTCGAATATCCCTTTTGTTCCATATAATTTTGAATTCCACTGTTTATCTCCGCAAAAACTTCTGTCCAATGCTCACCCAATACACTACCAAACTGTACAGCACATGCGCCCGCAAGAATAAATTCTACAGCATCTTGCCAGGTAGAAATGCCACCACATCCAATAATGGGAACGTCAAACTTGGATGAAATTTCATAAACACATCTAACAGCAATTGGCTTAATGGGAGTTCCAGATAAACCACCAATTTTGTTACTTAGTATTGGTTTTCTAGTTTCAACATCTATTGCCATTGCACGAATAGTGTTAATCGCTGTAATACCATCTGCTCCTGCATCACATGCTGCACTAACTGTATCTAGATAGTTTGTAGTTCCTAATCCTACTTTTGCTATAACTGGTACATCAGTAAGTGATTTTACTTTTTTTACAATTTTTTTTACAAGTTCAACATCATCGCCAACCTCTAGACCTACCTTAGCTACATGAGGACAGGACAAATTCAGTTCATAGGCTGAAACCTTGCAGTTTTCAAACTGCTTGACCATAAAATCAAAATCGTCTTCCACTGAGCCAACTAAACTGACAATTATTGGGACATCCTTGTTTGAGGTAATCATTTTTGCAAAATTCGGTGCACCTGGATTTGACAATCCAACTGCATTTAACCATCCACCACCTTTCACACTAAAGATTGTTGGATTTGCATAGCCATCCCAAGGTTCCTTGCTTAATGACTTTGTAACAACAGCACCAGCCCCAGCGCGGTACAATCGTTCAAAAATATTAAGTGATATACCCAAAATACCAGAAGCAAGAATAGTAGGCCTCTCAAGAGTTAATGTTCCTATTGAAGTTGAGAGACTGGCTGCCACTTTGAATAGTTTGATTATATTCTCATATAACGGTTGATTATCAAATTGTGTTGTTAACTTTTTAATGAGGACGAAAGGTCGTTATTTGTTATGTACTCAACCATCCTTACAGAGCTAGGAATTGCTATCTTTGATGACGAGAAATGTTTGAAATCGTTTCCTTTTAAAAATCCAGCCGAAGAATATATTGCAGTTAAAAAAGGTGAATCAAGACTTGGTGAAATTGGAAAATTTCTTGCAGATGGTCAAGTAACAATTGTGAATAATCATGGGTTACTAGATATTTTGAAAAAAAAATCAATTGACGCACAATTAATGGATCGCAATCAAATGGATAGTATACAATCAACAAAGACTAATCTCTTGATAAATTCAGGTCTTGCAAATGATGAAAATGATGCAATGGAAAAATTACGTGAATTCGCCATACAGCTTTCATCATCTAAAGTAACTGAAGTTTCACAAAGCCCAGACCTTCATCTCATTCAGGCAATAAACACATTAGATGAAACTGATAAGATCATAAACAGTATTAGTTCAAGGCTACGAGAATGGTATGGTTTACACTTTCCAGAGCTTGATAATTTAATTGACAGTATAAACGGGTATTCACAAATAGTGTTAGCAGGTAAGCGAGAAAATATTTCAAAAGAAGATTTTGAAAATGCTGGATTTTCTAAAGACAAAGTCGAAATGCTTTGTTTGATAAAAGAAAAAAGTAGGGGTGGAGATATTTCAGAGAAAAACTTTGCCATAGTGGAATCTTTGGCTAAACAGATTTTGAATCTTTTTGAGCTTAGAAAAAATATTGAAGACCATGTTGAGGAACAAATGAAGGAACAAGCACCAAACATATCTGCGATTCTTGGAACTGCAGTGGGAGCCAGAATTTTGGCGCGTGCAGGGAGCTTAAAAAGATTGGCTACTATGCCGGCAAGCACAATTCAAATTTTAGGGGCAGAAAAAGCGTTGTTCCGTTCTTTAAAAACTGGTGCAAATCCACCCAAACATGGAATTCTTTTTCAACATGCATTAGTTCATGCAGCTCCTAGATGGCAAAGAGGAAAGATTGCCAGAGCAATAGCTGCAAAGGCAGCAATTGCAGCAAGAGTTGATGTCTTTGGCGGTGGATTAAATGAAATGCTTTTGGACAAACTAAACGTTAGAGTTAAGGAAATTGGAGACAAGTACAAACAGCCTGTAATAAAAGAATCAAAACCTAAACCCAAAGTAAAAGGAAAAAAATCAGGGCGCTTTATGAAACGAAGACGGAAGAATTTTGGTAGATAAACAAACATTTTTTTGGATTCAGGTAGAAGGAGAGAAAAAATTAGCAACTCAAAACTTGGTCCCTGGAAATCAGGTTTACAATGAAAAGCTTGTTCAACATAAGGGATCCGAATACAGGATTTGGAATCCTTTTAGAAGTAAACTGGCTGCTGCAATAATGAATGATTTAAAGAACTTTCCATTTAATCAAAAATCTGATGTCTTATACCTTGGAGTATCAACTGGAACTACAATAAGTCATATTTCAGATATTGTTAACCAAGGTGGAACTATCTTTGGAATTGAACATGCAAGTAGAGTTGCAAGAGATTTTTTAGATAGGGTAGCATCACACAGAAAAAACATCGTACCGATAATTCAGGATGCAAGAAGGCCAGAAGAGTTTTTCTCCGTTTACAAGAAAGTTGATATCGTATATGTAGACATTGCTCAACCAGATCAAACAAACATAGCCATTGAAAACTGTAGATTATATCTAAAATCTGGAGGTTACTTATTTTTGGTTATAAAAACCAGAAGTATAGATGTTGTAAAAGATCCAAAAATGGTAATCAAAGATGAAATAAAAAAACTGGAAACGTTGTTTGAAATCAAGCAAACAATTGACTTGCACCCATATGATAAGGATCATGCGATGGTAATAGCAACATTACTGAGATAATTTTCTTTTCTTCATTAAGATTTGTACGGGCTTCCAACTCTTCCGTAGAAATGATATATCCTGATTTTTTCGTATTAATTTTTTCACAAAGACTTTGGTTGTCGGATCTGATGGATACCCACTACCAATGGCACGATTTTTTCCCAATCTAGCTATTGCTCTGTCCCGAGAAACTTTCGCAAGGATTGATGCAGCAGAAACTGTAACAAATTTGCTGTCTGCGTGATGATATGATCTTATCTTCGTGTTTGATGTAAGTTCTGAAATCTCTTTTCCAAATCTTTTGGAATTCACATCACATGAATCTACAAATGCAGTTGATGGTGAAAGTTTGGATATCACTTTTGCCATATACTTCGCTTCCAGATGGTTTAAAGAATGAGTTGAAACACTCTTGTCAATTATCCGTGGAGGAATTCTCACCACATAATAGTCATCAACTATTTCAATAATTTTCTTGTAAAGGCGCTCCCTTGCCGTGGGTGAAAGTTTCTTTGAATCCCTAACACCAAGTTTTTTCAAGAGATTAACTTTTGATTTACTTATGCTGACACCTGCAACAACTAAAGGACCCAACATGGATCCACGTCCCGCCTCGTCAACACCACAAATTTGCATATGGTTTTTCATTTTTTAGGAGTATTAACCGTTATAGGTAAAAAGAATTCAAGAGATCTATTGCAAAGAATAGAAGAAAAGT
>ERZ651768.3590-NODE-3590-length-10323-cov-3.049580_pt1 | contig 10323 bp, 8 predicted proteins | sample MGYA00514754_ERZ651768 | MGnify/ENA metagenome assembly ERZ651768 | reverse complement strand
CGTGACTCCTGCGCCAATCAAGAAGAAACCCAGTGGCACCGGAAGCTCGGTCCGCTCGCCGAACCCGTGGGCGTAGGCTGGCTGGGTTAGCAGCGCAGCTCCTGGGACGAACACGGCGAGGACAACGTATCGAAATTTCATATTCGTGCCGCCTATCGCTCTACTCACGTACCATCAACTATCTTGGTCCTACTTCCAGAAACCCGATGTCGACTTCCTCGCCTTCTTTGTCATCGTGGCCGTGGTCTCCTTCTTTGTCGTCCTTCTTAGCCTCGGCGTCCCCGGTGTGATGGAAGGTGATCCGGAACCGCCCTGTGGCGTCGGCGATGAAGTAGAGATCCCCCACCTCGTCTTCATCGATGTCCTGCTCGATGTCATAACCGTGCAGATGGAATTCACCAGATTCTTCAGCATTGATCTTCAAGGTAACCATGTCGTCCTGCTTGACTCTGATGGTCCCTGGATCCATGGCCTCGCCCGTTACATTGACGGAAATCTCCACAGCCTCGGGGGCGCTTCCGCTGCAAGCTGCGGCTAGAATCACTCCAGCCGCCACCATGGTGGTGAGCAGCATATGTTTATTCAAGATTCTTATATTCATGCTTCTCCGATGTGTTTAGCTTCCGGATTGGCTTCGGCCCTTCCCTATCTGGTCCCGGATCAAAAGCACTAAGGCCAGAATCGCCACTCCTCCGGCGAGGAGCAGAATCAGGTCGAAGCCTTCCGGTTCAACCACCTCCAGAGGCACGTCTAGGCTGGCCTTACCCAACTCGCTGTCTGTTTCCAAGGTCAAGGTCCAGCTTCCGATCATGTCCAGAGGCATATCAACGTCATAGGTTTGTGGGTTCTGTGGCGTATTGGCGGCCGATACCAGGCCCACACTGGTGGCGCCAGGGGGGCCAGTCAGGCTGGTGAGAACGGTAGTGCCGGTTAGGACCTGCTCTCCAGAGGCATCCTCTACCCTTATGCTTAGATGCAGATTGCCCACCCTAGGTTGCCCCGGGAAGATACCCACTTGCACCTTATACGGACCGACGATCGCGTTTGTTACTACGGGACGGGTGCCACCGTTGGCTTCTGCCGTCCCGGCGCTGGGAATAAAGATCGCGGGCGCCACTATCAATAACAGGGCAAGGATTAACGTCCCAAGAATCGCGCTACCTATCAACTTCGCCTCCGCCGCCTATTTGACCTGGTTTGATGAGTCCCGTCCGTCCCGGATCCGGCTCGCTGCCGTCGCATGAGGAGCCATCCTCCGGTACCCAGAGCAAGGACGCCCGCAGCGGCGGCAATCAGGGCCCAGTTCGACCCGTTGGATTCAAAGAGCCCGAGCCGCCCCTCTGGGGTCCTGCCGTCTGCTGGCCAGCTTCTCCAGCCACTTCCAGAGGCATTTCCAGCACCGTTTCTCCCAATGAGCTGTTTATCTTTATCTCGAAGGTCCATTGACCTGGTTCTCTCAAGTTCATGTCCAGTTCGTAGGACCAGCGTTGCAGGAAGTAACCGGGAGCCGGTACGGGTCGGAAAGGAGGCCATTACGGCCGATACGCCCCCTGACATCCACCGCAGCGCCGGTCACCGGCCCTTGCTCGGATGTGAGGGCGATGGCCATATGGAGATTCCCGACCACGGGTTCCGCTGGCCAGATTCCCACCAGGTACTTGTAAGGTCCCGAGTCGCCTTCAACCAACGGAACCGTAAATCCGTTGGCGTGAACAGCAGAGTCTTGCGACGGAAGTATATCCGCGCCACCCAACGCCGACATGATGACGGCGACGACGGCCGCCGCGACTAGATACAGAACGATAGGTTTCCGGTAACGCACACAGCCCCTGGTGAGGATCGATTGCCCTTAGGCGGCGTCAGATAATGACCCTCAACGATCTTCGAGAGGGGACTCATCAGCCAAGGGCGAAGAGGTGGATCGGAGCTAGGCGCGGGGAGGTCTTTTCAGTGGCGGCACGTAGGCTTCTTTCAGCGGACCGTCGCTTTGCGGCCACGCCAATAGGATTCCTTGCTCCGGGATTGAATTCATCGGCTGTGCCGCCGGAGTCGGGGGGGCTAGGGAGTCTTGTCCCATGCCGTCCAAGGGCGCAAGGAATACGGTGTTTATGAGTAGGTCAGAACCCGATGGAGGATTCGAATCATCTGCCCGATAGGCTAGCCGGTGGGAGTGATTATCCTGGTACGGGTGGATGTGGTCGATGTCGGGAGGGCCGATATATATGTGCGAGTGGTTATGATGCCGCTCGGCAAAGTGGTGATCCATCACCGGGCCAAAGGCCGGCGAGAACAAGGCCCAAAGAGCCAGAACGGCGGTCCCTGCCCACAGGAGAGGGCGGGGGTTTCTTTGCAGGTCTACGCTATGCATCTACTATCGATTATATGCGATATTGCCGGGAAGGGCACATTCCCCGCTAGTTGGTGGACCTAGGCGGTTAGGCTAGGCCAGGGCTTCCCGGACGATTTCAGGGCGGACAACTTTGTCGTAGTCTTGACGCACTTTCACCATTCCGGCGGCTATCAATATTTCCTGTAGTCCGTCATATTCAGGCTGCTCCAGATGCGGAGTCGTGGGCCAGGTGTCCTGTTCTTTGTACCTGGTCACCGATTTAATGATTAATTCTTTAGGGACATCGGGGAAGAAGCCAGCCGTTGCGTCTCCAACCGTTGCGGGGTTGTTCTCGTGCAGCCATGTCAGCCCCTTGGCGTAGCCCCGTATGAACCGGTGAACTGTTTCTTTGTTGCGTTCCAGATATGCTTCGGTTGCAGCGAAGGAACTGTAGGCTATATGACCGTTCACCGGTCCCAGGGCCACCGATAGGCTGGCGGTGCCGTCGGCGATAAGCTGATCCGCGGCTGGTTCCGGAAGGTGGATGAAATCACCCTGCCCGCTTTTGAATAGTGCGACGGCGTCCTCAAGAGGCAGGTCGGGTATGAGGGTCAAGCCTTGTGGGTCAACTCCATTCTTGCGCAATGCGAACTGGAACGAGGCCCAAGGCATGGCGGAGAATCCTACCGGTATGATCGTTGCTCCGGCCAGGTTGTCCCATTGGAAAGCATCTGCGGTTCCCCTCCCCAACACGAAAAAGCCATCTCTGGAGTTAATCTCGGCGAAATGGGGCAGCACGGTCTGAGACCCCGAGTCGGACTCTATGATGGAACGCATCACGCCGCTGCCCGAGATATCGGCGACTCCCTGGTTCAGTGCGTTGGGCACTGTGCCAACGTCAGGTGGACAGCTTGAAAAGGTTACGTCCAAGCCCTCGCTCTCCAGAAATCCGCCCGCTACCGCCACGTGTATCGGCGTGTAGAAAACCGTGCGGAAAACTTCCATCAAACGAAGGGGATATCTACCTGTGGTCATGTGCGCTCCTTAGGGTACGATTCGACGTCTGGAATGGCGGCCTATTCGGCTGGCTGACATTCCCATTGGATGACATATCGCATGTCACCGTGTTGCATCGGTGCTCCGTCGCTGTTCTGTCGCCGGACGAACATCGCCAGGCTGCTTCTTTGCGTATCTAGGCGAAAGTAGACTTGCCTGAGACTGCGGGGCCGGAAACGCCGCTATCGTAACTATTGACCTGTAGTCTGTCAATTTGATGAGTTGGTCAGGTTGTTCGTACGAGTTTATCTCAAGACTTGAGCGGGCTCTGACGTGGCGACCTGCTCGCCTGAGCTTCGGTTGACCTTATTACGGGAGTGTGACAGAATTTCATTTGAGCCTGTATTACACCGGCGGACCCCTGTTAGCGTAGGGAAGAATCCTTCACGCCTCTCCCTCATCAAATCAACTAGATGACCTCTGATATTTTCTATATCAGTTTGAATCGGCATAAGACCAAACCGTTTGCGGGTGCATACCCCAAAGAACAGGGTGGTGACAGTGCCTAGTTGGAATAAAGACAGTTTGCGGCGGCTGGTCCAGCGCGAGATGGGCGAGTACCGCCTGGTGGTGGTTTCCAACCGTCAGCCGTACATCCATGAGATTATCGAGGGCGAACTGAGCTTTGTAGTGCCGTCCGGTGGAGTCACCACGGCCATCGACCCCATCATGCAGGAGTGCGGCGGCACCTGGGTGGCCTTTGGTGGCGGGCAGGGCGACCGGGCTGCGGTGGACGACAAGAACAGAATCATGGTTCCGCCCGATGATCCGGCCTACACGCTGCGGTTGGTGTGGCTGACGGAAGAGGAAGAACGGGGTTACTACGACGGTTTCTCCAACGATGCCCTCTGGCCGCTTTGTCACAACGCCTACACCGAACCCATTTTTAAGCTGGACGACTTTGAGACTTACAAGTCGGTTAACCGGGAGTTCGCCAAGCAGGTTCTGGACGAGATTGGCGGCCAGCCCGCAGCCGTTTTCACCCAGGACTATCACCTGGCGATGTTGCCCCGCCTCATAAGGGAAGCAGACCCAGATATCATCACCGGCCAGTTCTGGCATATCCCTTGGCCCAATCCGGAGATATTCCGTATCTGTCCTTGGCAGGACGAAATCTTGGACGGTCTGTTGGGCAACGACATGCTGGGCTTCCACATTGGCGATCATCGCAACAATTTTCTGGATACCGTTTCCCGAACATTGGACAGCCAGGTGGACCACAGATACAGCCGGATCAACTATAAGGACGAAATGACCGTCGTCAGGCCCTTCCCCATCAGCGTCGACTTTGAGCAGATCTGCCAGGATGCCAAGAGCCAAGAAGTTGAAGAAGAGATGGTCCGCCTTACCGATGAACTAAATCTGGGTGGGCAATTGATTGGTCTGGGAATCGACCGCATCGACTATACCAAGGGTATTCCCCACCGTTTCCGTGCTATGGGAAGGTTTCTGGAGAAGAATCCGGAGTACATCGGCAAAGTCGTCCTGGTCCAAGCCGGTGTGATGAGCCGTATCCAAGTGGACGCCTACCAGCAGTTGTCGGAACAGATCGAGGAATCGCTGGAGGAGATTAACGGAGAGTTCGGACGTAACGGCTGGCAGCCTATAATCTACATGCCCACCGATCTTCCCGACGTTACGTTGATGGCTCTCCGGCGCATGGCCCGGTTCTGCGTGGTTAGCTCCCTGCATGATGGGATGAACCTGGTGGCCAAGGAGTACGTGGCCAGCAGGTTCGACGAGGACGGAGTGCTTATCCTCAGTCCCTTTACGGGTTCGGCCCAAGAGTTGACCGACGCATTAATCGTCAATCCCTACGCCGTTGAGCAGTTCGCCGACGCGATACATCAGGCGGTCGTGATGTCACGCGATGAGCGCCGGTTTAGGATGATCCAGATGCGTGACATCGTCCAGGAGAACAACATCTATAAATGGGCGGCGATGATGGTTGTGGACCTGATGCAAGGGGCCAGGCGCTCCCGCCGTCCGGTCCAAAGCAGATAATGCCGGTGATCTCCGGATTCATGCACATCTTTAGACCCACCCAAGGCTCCCACTAGACTATATGCCCCACCTATTACAAGTCTGGCCCAGCGTACTCAAACGGCTTAATGAAGCCGAACACATCCTACTCTTGTCCGACTACGACGGTACCTTGACTCCCATCGCCGCTCAACCCGATCTAGCCGTATTGGGACAAGAACCCAAGAATACACTGCTCAGTTTGAGCCAGCGGGATAAGTTTATCGTCGGCATCATCAGCGGCCGTAGTTTGCTGGACGTTAGCGCCATGGCCGGTCTGCCGGATCTGGTCTACGCAGGAAATCATGGCTTGGAGATATCCGGGCCGGGGTTGGATTTCGTTCATCCCGAGGCGGAAGCCTTTGGTAAAACCCGGGGACTTCTTGTCCAAGACCTACAGCGAGAACTTTCCAGCCTGCCGGGTGTGCTCGTTGAGGATAAGGGGCTGACCATCAGCGTGCACTACCGTCAGACCCCGGACGAACTGGCTGGTGATGTTGAATCCCGGTTCAACACCACCGTGTCTCCTTACCTGAAACCCGGCGGTTGGAAAGCGACGGCAGGCAAGAAGGTACTTGAGGCACGCCCTGACATCCCCTGGGACAAGGGCAAAGCGATCGCCTATCTACAAGACGCGTATCAATCGGCATCTCTGACCTTCTATTTCGGTGACGATCTTACCGACGAGGATGGATTTGAGGCAGTGCAATCCAGCGGCGGCATCGCGGTATTTGTCGGTCAGGCCAGACAGCCAACCAGAGCGATACATCGTTTGGACTCTCCACAAGAAGTGGTGGAAACGTTGCAACTGATTGACCGGATCTAGCGGGAATCTCCATGGAACCTAGGGGTGCGAACAAGGACCAGCCTAAACGGCGGACTATTTGAATTCCCATCCAGGCTGGCGTGTGTTAAGATGCCACCGCCTCCTCGGCATAGATAAGCCGTTAATCGCCCCCGCTGTCCAGCGGGTTGGCGAGCCTGGAGACCGGCAGGGTAGATGATCAAAGCTATTTCCTTCGACCTGTATAACACTCTCGTACAGTTCTGGCCCCCGTTAGACGAGGTACAGCAGGCAGCGTGTCAAGAGTTGGGCCTGAATGTGTGCAAGACCGCCATCAGAAAGGGCTACGCCGTAGCCGATGTCTACTTCAACGAGGAGAACGGCCGCCATTCCCTGGGACTTCGCTCCGCCGAAGAGAGGCTGGACTTCTTCGCCCGCTATGAGCAGATGATTCTGGAGAACGCCGGCGTTTCGGTTTCTCTAGCCCTGGCCAAGCAGATCTGGACCATGGCCATGACCATCCCCAAGGATTTTGTTCCCTTCGATGACACCATCCCGGCATTGGAATGGCTGCGAGCCAAGGGTTATCGCCTGGGCGTCCTGTCCAACCTGCGGCGGGACATGGACGAACTTTGCGAGAAAATAGGTTTATCTCCCTATCTGGACTTTTGCATCAGTCCCGCCGAGGCGGGAGGCGAGAAGCCCAACCCCGCTATGTTTCTAGAAGCCTTGAAGCGAGTCTCGGCATCTCCGGCAGAGGCAGTGCATGTGGGTGACCAATATGGCTCTGATGTGCAGGGAGCCCGTGGGGTAGGGATGCATGGCGTTCTGATTGATCGAGGCGGCTGGCGGGACGATGTTACCGATTGTCCCAAGATAGCCAATCTTTCGGAACTAGGCGCGCTTCTAGAAGGCGCTCCCGATTCCCTTTCTAACAACCACCACTAACCTCCGCCGATTCCAAACACCTTGGTGACCGGCCGGTGGGATTCCAGGCGTTGGTATTCCATTTTTTCTCGGTGTTTGGTAAACCCCGCATCTACAAACACTTTTGCAACCAAATTTGTTCCGAGTAGGTTCCACAAGATGCATGACTAGAGCGAGCGGACTCGTCCCCCCCTTTAGAAGGACGGACCACAGGGGGGTCGTCGCCTCGCCGGCAAAACCTCCCCTTAATCCCCTCTTTCGTAAGGAGGGGAGACTAAAGCCTCTGACGTAAAAGGGAGACAAGCGACCCAGACGCGCCACATCGATCTAGATCCGCAACACCTTAGTTGACGACGCTTCAACCCAGTGCTAGAGTCGATTGCATCCTAGGATGATGGCGCGGTCCACGCAGGAGATAACAATGACTCAACCTACGCAGTCGTCAGAAAACGGTTCTGCACCGGTTAAAGTAGCTGTCTGGTATGACTATATTTGACCCTGGTGCTATGTCGGCCTGGAGCGGGTCGAAAAGCTTAATCAGGAATATGAGATTGCCATAGAGGGCCGGGCCTATCTGCTGCGGCCTGACACTCCCAAAGAGGGCAGGGTACGAGAGCGCCGACCCGGTGAGACCGACGATGAGTTGTCGGAGCCTTTGAGGACCAACGCCAAGGAATCCGGACTAGTCATGCGCCCCCTATCCAGAACTCCCAACACCATGTATGCGCTGGAAGCCACTGAGTACGCCCAGCAGCATGGCAAGTTCTTGGAGTTCCATCAGGAAGCCTACAAGGCGCTTTGGACGGACAAAAAAGACCTGGGCGATATAGATGTCCTCAGTAGAATCGCCGATAGCGTCGACTTAGACTCAGAGGAATTGCGGTCGTCGTTGGAGCAGGAGACCTACTCCGGCGTGGTGATGGAGCAATACCAAGAGGCGCTGAACCATGGCATCCGCGGGATCCCGACTTTCCTGGTGGGGAACCTGCTGTTCACCGGCGCCCACCCATACGATGTGTTCAAAGAGGCCATGAAGCGAGTCATGGAACCGGCAGCATAGGCCAGTTTTCAACCGGCCTAAGTTAGGTCCTTCATCAAAAAACTAATCCCCCGGAGTAGCCCGACTTGGGCGCTCCGGGGGATTTTTATTAGTCTAGGCTACCTGGGTTAAGTGGGGTTAGTCGTTGTCCCCGGACGCCGGCGTTGGTTCTGCCACTGCGCCGCTATCGGAGCCTTCGTCCCCATCGTGGGCCAGACCGTAGTTGATGGCATACAGCCGGGCGTACACGCCTTTATTCTCCAGTAGCTCCTCGTGCTTGCCGACCTCGACCACTTTACCATGGTCCAGCACTACAATCTTATCCGCGTTTCTGATTGTAGATAGGCGGTGGGCGATGACGATGGACGTTCGGCCCTCCAACACCCGCTTCAGGGCTTGCTGAATCAACAACTCGGTGTAGGTATCGATGTTGGCTGTGGCCTCATCGAGAATGATAATCTTCGGGTCTGCCACCACGGCCCGGGCGAAACTCAGCAGTTGCCGTTGGCCGATGCTGAGGTTGCTGCCACGCTCGGCTAATACGGAGTCGTAGCCGCCTTCCAGGGCCATTATGAAGCCGTGGGCTCCCACGGCTTTGGCGGCGGTCACCACGTCTTCTTCGCTGGCTCCAGTATGCAGGTACCGGATGTTTTCGATGACGGTCCCGGAGAACAGATAGGGCTCCTGCAGTACCATGCTCATCTGGTTGACGAGGGACGTGCGCTTTACGTGTCCGATATCATGGCCGTCCACCTTGATCGCGCCTTCCGTGACATCGGCGAACCGGTGAATCAGGGTTACGAGGGTGCTTTTACCAGCTCCGGTGGACCCTACCAGGGCGACGTTCTCTCCCGGGAGGATATGAAGGTTGATGTTCTGAAGAACTTCGATACCGGGAACGTAGTGGAAGCTGGCATTATCGAACTCAATCTCGCCCTTGACCGGCGGCATATCGATGGCGTCAGGATCGTCTTTCACTTCCGGTTCGAGGTCGATTACCTCAAATATTCGCACACCCGCAGCCATTCCACGCTGTAGCTGTGTGTATTGCATGGTCAGGTGTCTTATGGGCTCGAAGAAGCGCTGGATCCACATGGGGAACGCCAGTAGGACGCCCCATGATGGGTCGCCGGTCCCAAGAACAGCGGAGCCGCCCATGACGATAACGATCCCGAAGGCAATACCGATAAGAGACTCTACGATGGGCTGGAGACCGCCGGAGAACCGGCTGGCCTGCATGTTGGCGTCCAAGTGTTCATAGTTGAGTTCGTTGAAGTGCTCTAGGTTCTCGTCTTGACGGTTCAGGCTCTCCACCACCCGAATTCCCGTGATGTTCTGGTTGTATTCGCCGTTCACCATGGCGATGGCCCGGCGGATGCGGGTGAAGGAGCGCCGGGCAAATTTCTGCCAGTAGCTCAAGACGAAGAAAAGAACGGGCACGACGCTTAAGCAAACCAGGGACAACTTCCAGTCGGCCAGTCCCAACATCGGCAGTATCACCACCATGATGAGCATGATGCCGAACAGGCTCAGGATATCGGCGACGCTTGTCACCATCAATTCAAAGGTCTCGGTGAGTTGCAGTACGTCGCTTTGGCTGCGGGACATGATGCGGCCCACCGGCGTCCTATGGAAGAACGATGTGGAAAGGTCTTGTAGGTGGCTGAACATCTGGGTGCGCAACTGGTATAGGATGCTCTGGCCTAATTTCGGCATGAAGACGGCCTGGATGTACATAGCCGCAAAGTAGCTCAACGTCATTCCCAGAAATACCAAGGCCACTAGGTGGAGACGCCAGGACTCAAAGGGGAGCCAGGCAGGGTGCCCTTCGTCATACCCCTGATTGATTCCCCACTGGATGCCGAGCAACATGAATAAAGGTATCGTTACGTTACCAATGGTGTAGGTAACGATAGCGCACATGGTTATGAATACGTCCCGTTGGTGGGGCTTTAAGTAGGTTGCGAGGCGCATGACCACTTTGTTGTCGTATGCGGCGCCTACGACTCCCTCGTCGGTCAGGTTATCCATATTGGGCGAGTTCATGCCGCCGGATTGCGTGCCGCGCATGCCGCCCATCATTCCGCCGACGCCGCCGCCCATGCCGTGTGAATGCATCTAGTCGTCCCCTCCGTCGTCCCCGCCAATGGTCGCATCAAGCAAAAC
>ERZ651768.3589-NODE-3589-length-10327-cov-14.625463_pt1 | contig 10327 bp, 3 predicted proteins | sample MGYA00514754_ERZ651768 | MGnify/ENA metagenome assembly ERZ651768 | reverse complement strand
CATCGAACATTCAAAACCCCTATTTTTAGAGTTGGTGGTACGAACTTTTCGGTGGTAACATAGGCAATATCCGAGCCACTGAACTCTAAAATAACTGAATAAACACCCGCTTCATCAACAATGTATACATCCAGTAATTCAGTAGGCGCAGCAGTAATAAAGCTCACCATACCTAAAGTTAAAAACAAGTATAGTATGTGGATTTTTTGTTTCATTTTATTAACTCCAAGGTAATTTTATCTTTATTTTTCATCATGTGTACATGATCATCCTGAATTTTGGTCACCCTAAATCCCAGTATGGTGTGGCCCTCTTTTATGATCTGTTCATTAATTATGGCCATATACCCACTAGGTCCTCTTGAAATACCCGTTACCTTAAACCAGGACTCAAAAAGTTTGGTACGATCCTGAAAAAAATCGCTTGACCATTGGCCGGGCCCAAACGCTAGAGAATCGGCCCTTGCTTCATCCAACAATGCCCGGATGGCGCTATCATCAATTCCTTTGGGCGCAGATGGTTTCGACAAAGAAGGCAACGCTACTGAACCCTTGCTAAACAATTGTAGTATTGTATCACTAAAGAAAACACCGAGAACAACAACCATTGCGATGAGCATTATTACCTGGCGATTCATTATGATCCTCTGTCCATACGATACGTATAATACACTACATCTGCGATCACCTTCTTGGCCGCATTCGGATCCAAGGAAAACTTATAGCTGTGCAGGTTTACTGATTTTATTTGCGTTTCAACCGCATCGAAAAATGGTCCAATATCGAGGAATTCACCTTTGAGTCTCAGATCAATGCGATACCGTTCCAGTGGTACCTGTTTTACTTTTGTATACTGGTTAAGTGGAGGAAACGTATCATTAGATCTAAGGTTTAGGTGTAGTACGCCAATATCATGTTTTTTCGCCAAGTCACGTATTATAACAGCAGCCAGTTCATAATCCTGGGATGAATGGATAACATTATTGTCTAATCCCGATATTATATCCTCTCGCCTTGTTTGGGTGTCAAGTATATTTTGCTGGACCTGATCCTGAACCCGTAATTCCCTATCCAGGCCATTGATAACGACTTCAGCATCATTGATCTCTGATAAAATACCGTAATTATACCAGCCAAAACCGACGATAACAATTACAGAAATACCTACAATGGCAAAGAAACGAATTCTGGGGCTCAGCGCGCTCATAGAACCATTATAATATTAAAATTTGTTTTATTATCAGTAGCGCCTTCCGGTTGCAACAGAAATACTGCCTGAATATTGCCGTTGGCCGCCAAGTTCGATTTCAATTTTGACAGTACACTGCTGGCCTGCAAGGCATTCACTTCCAGAAAGCCATCCAGTCGCAGGCTAAACATGACTTTATCAATACTTATATTCTCTGTTTCTGAATCTTCATCGGAAATAAATCCTTCCTCATAGAGCAAATCCAGTATATTATCCGCACTGGCATTACTGAGCAGGGACAGTTTGGTTATCTCCACTTCTTCCGGCACAACGCGGCTCAGGTATTTCAGGACACCCAACACATTGTTCGCCATGATCCGGTCAGCGCTTCGCAGCTGCTGAAATCCGTTTAAAACACGCAGGTCAAATAGATAATCATTGTATATCTCGCGCTTGATGTTGAGCCGGGCAAGTTGATCTTTTTTCTGGGGCAAAGCCACCCGCAATGGATCAAGACTGTTTGTATTGCTGTAGGTAAACAGCGACAACACAACCAGCAATACTAACATGGCACTCTGCAGAAAACGCCCCGGAGCGTAGAACTTGTAATCAGCCCGATGATCATCAGGCAATATATTCAGCTTGGCCTGGGTATCCAGAAGTAAACCGAGATTAGCCATGTAATTTGAACGCATCGGATCCTTGCCCACGCCTTTTTCCCGGACAAAGAACTCCTGTACGTTGGTGAGATCGTTATTCATTGTTCCTACTGCATGTTTATTCTCTTTCAGCTTTTTCCTTTCCTTTTCCAGCTTATCCTGAGAAGTATTCAGCTTTTTATCAAACTTTTCTATCTTTTTCGGTCCGGCTATAAGTGTTTTGTTCATTTCCGTTACCATAATATCGGCCTGTTTAATGGCTGCCTCTTTAGCAACAATCTCTTCCTTAATAGATAGCTGGATTTCATCCAGCCGTTGTTTTTCCTTCACGTATTCTTCTTCTTTTTCGGCCATCATTAGCTGAATAGCAGAAAATATCTGTTGCAGGGCCTCTACTTTATCTTCCTCCAGGCGCAATTTTTCTGATATTTCCAGCTCTCTGTTCTTTAAATCCAACATTGCTTGTTCGTTTCGTTCCAGCACCTTGTTGATCAATTCCCGCTCTTCTCTGATGGCCGTTTCACCATCATCGATTTTAATATTAAGTTTTTCCAGGTCAATTTCCTGACTATCATATTGCTTCTCAAAAGACTTTAGTTCTTTCTCGTTTTCCGCGATATCGCCGCGTTGCAACTTGACATATTCTTTTAACCCTTTTATTTTTTCCTTAAAACCAGCAATGTTCTCGTTTATATCGTTGAGTTTTTCCTTGTACTCCAACAGATTATTCTCAAACTCAATAGCCATATCCTTCATGCGCCGTTTGTTATCATAAATCATTTGTTCATGAAGGTTGATCTTATGCTGTTTATCGCGCTCGCCGTTCCGGGCTTGTTCCAGGTTTTCCGTTAGCATACTATGCTCGGACAGCACCGGCGTTAACCGTTTATTGATATCTTCCACCTTTGCTTTGGCAACCTCCAATTTTTTATCCAGATCGCTATTAATTTCCTTCAGGGTTTCTTTCTCGGTACGGAGCGTGTCGCGGGTCATTTTAAATAATTCATCATTATCATGGAGTGCTTTCTTTTCAATCCTTCTCTGGGTTTCCATTAATTCCATTTCCCTGGACATCTGGTCACTTTCCTGATCCATAATAATCATTTTTTGCCGAAGGTTTTTTATCCGTATCTGTCCATTGGTCAATTGTTTTTCCAATCGTTGTTGCTCTTTATGGTGGGCTTTCTCACAGGCGCTGAGGTCATCTTCGATCGCATGCAGTGATTCTAGAGTAAGGTCCAACTGGTCCTGTTCGTCCTTGATTTTTACTTCTAATGTTTCTAACACCTTTTCAATCGTTTGTTTTTCAACCGTTAACTTCACAAGCCGCTTATTATGATCCTTGATAGAATTCACTAGTTTTTCCAGAGTGGCGGTATAATCCTGCTTATCTGCCTTAAATTGGGTAATAGACTTTTCTAGCGAATATTTTTGCTTATTAAACGCTTTTTCCTGTTCCAGCATTCCGGCTAGACGTTTCAAGTTATTCTGGTCAGTGCTGAGCATTACGCTCATTTTATCCTTTTCATTCACCAGTTCACTGTGCCCTATCTGTAGATTTTTTTGCATCTTATTGAAGTGCGCATAATTATAGGATCGGGTCAGTTCCCGTTTATCTACTTGTTGTTCCACCAGTTCCAGCTCATGGTTTAACCCCGTAGTATCCTTTGGTTTCATGATCAGACTGTTTTCAATCTTGTTGTTCCTAGCTCCAATAATAGTGAACAATTTCTGGGCAACTTTATTCAGTTTCTTATAACCTTGCTTTTTATTAGTATACTTTTTCCTGTGCCGACGCAGAGATATTAATATTTCATCCAATACTTCCTTCTCGGCGCGGATCTGATCTTCTAGAGACATGCGCTGATCATCCGCATTTTGCTGTTCTTCTGTACGAATGGCCATGTTTGTAACTAAGTCTGTGATATCTTGGTCCAGATCAGAAATTGTTTGTTCCTGCTTTTCAAGCTTCACTGTCAATTCAGTCAGGACATCATTGTAAAAAGACTGTTTAGCTGCAAACTGGGTATCTTTTTCATTTAGGAGGTTTTTTTCGGTCTTGTTTTTCACAAGTAGTTTCTTTAGCCAATTGTTTAACCTGGATATATCTGCTTTACCGCCAGGTATTTTTTTATGCACATCTTTTATCCGTGCTTCCAGGACTATAAGATCTTTATCAGCTGTTTCTTGTTGATCCTGGAATCCATTCAGCTCTTGATCTTCCCTTTCTAACTTTGTTGTAAAGGATTTAGCCCGTTCTTTAAAGGCGCGTTTTTCTTCACTGGCTTTTATATCCAGTTTCTGATGTTCGCGATTATTATGCCGTACTTTTTCGCGGTTGGTTTTGGCTGTGTTTGTAGCAGCGCTTACCCGTGCTTCCAGGTTTGCTATCTCTTTTATGATAGCGTTATTCTGTTTTTCACCACGGTTTATATTCCCATGAATTTGTTTCAAACGTTTGGACAGCGCAGTTAATTCTTCTTTTAAGCCACTAGAGATTTCCTTCAGGCGTATTTTGTGTGCTTCTTTATGGATAGATTGCTTGAGAGTTAACTGCTCTAGGGACTGCTCTAGCACAATATCAACTTTTTTCAGATTATCTAGTTGTTGTTCTTTGGAACGTTCCTTCCGAGCCGCAATTTCTGCCAATCGCGATTGAATAGTTTCCTGTGATCGAATGAAGCTGAGATCCGACTCATTGTGTTCGCGCTCTGTTTGCCGGTAATACCGATCCAGTTGATCGACATGGCGTTCTAAGTCTTCCTTCTTATTAACTGCACGGCGGTGTTCCTTTTTCATCAGCCGATGTTTTCTAACCAGTGCTTTTTCTTCATTTTCGATATTACGGATGTCAGCAATACTAGCGGCCACAGACTTATTAAAGGCTTTCATCTTATCACCACTGGATTTTATTGCATCCTTGCTAATCAGTATACTGGCTCGGGCAGCATCCAGCTTGGATTCCAGCCGTTTTATTTCTTTTTTTAAGGTGTTAGCTTCATGGGTTGGCACGTCATAAAATCCCGCTAGCTTAAGTTTTTGTTCCCGGATTTCCTCTTCCAGTGCTGGGATTTCATCCTGATTAAAAACGATGTCTTTTTTACTACTGGCTATGGTTTTTTCAAGTTTAACGGCCTGTTCTTGTAAAGTTTTTTTCTCATCACGCTGGTTTAATAGTTCCTTGCGTTTGAGCACCATTTTGCTTTCCAAGGAAACTAGTTTTCTATCTAGTGTGCCTATCTCCTTCTCAAAATTTTCCAGTTTTGGTTTGGATGATTTTTTTACTTTATTGAGTTCTTTTAGTGCATCATTACGCTTTTTCCCGCGAACCGACAGTTTGTCCTCTCTATCGTCTAGGCGTTGCTGTAATTCAGCTTCCTGGGCTGTGAATTTTCCTATTTTCTCCCTCAGCTCTTGTCGATAGGTATCCTTGGATTTTGCAGCCTGGTCTTTTTCATCAATTTCCTCATGAATCACATCACCTAGATCCTTTTCCAGTTGCACTTTGGAATCTTTTTTGTCTTGGGTGGCTGTTTCCGCAATGGCAATCTTTTGTGTTGATAGCAAGTCCAATTCCTGCTTCAGTGCTTTCTTTTCTTTTTTCCATTCTTCAATTTCCGGCTTGATTTCGCTTATCTTAGTACGTTCTAGCACCAGTTGTAATTCTAGGTCACGGTTATCAATTCCAATCCGTTCGGATGATTTATTAAGCTGGTCCATTTGGGCAGTCAACAGATCATTTAATCGATTATAGTTCCTTTCATCTTCTGCCGCTTCCTTTTCTATGTTGGATATCCTAGCCTTTTGATTATTAATGGTGGTGCGAATATGAACTAATTCACTCAGCGCATGTTTATGCTGCGCCTGGAGGTCCCTTAAATTCTCATAATTGTTCTTCAGTGTTTCCAGCTGTTGTTCCAGATCGGTTATTTTTTCATCCCGGCCGGCTATCGCTTTTTCCTTTGTATCCTTTGCGTTGCTGTAGCGCTTTTGGGCTCTTTCAAGATCAGCCTCATTCTTCGTAATACGTTTCTGGGTCAATTGCAAGGCATCCGTTTCTATTTTGTGCCTTACTTCCCGATCCTTGACGTCCGTACTCAGTGTTTCCAATTCCGCAGCCAGATCAGAAAGCTGTTTACGCAATTTGTCTAGTTTAGAATCGATGTTTTTGATCGTGGATTCTTTAGACTGCTGTTCTTTTTCAAGAGAAACTATCTCGCCATCAAGAGCTATTAGTTCCCCTACGTAATCTTTCAACGCTGCTATTTTAGGTGTTATTTCATTTATCTTATCAATGGCTCCATTAATGTCAGAATATGTTTTCCTTTCATCTTGTTCTTGTTGGCTGAGGTCATTAAATCGTTCCGCAAGAGTAGCGTTCCCCATTAAACTGGAAGGCAACCTTCTTCGAAAATCTGGCAATCTTGAATTAGCAGTAATGATCACTTTATTGGCTGTATCAAGTTCGAAATTATAGATCTTCTCTAGCTTATCAACTTCCTGCTGGCGTTCGCCGATAGAAAGTACTAGTGCATCAATAGTTACAGTAGTTGTTTCTTGATCCGCTTCTAATATGTCCATTTCACTAACCAGATGATTCTGACGGTTGGTTAGGGTAGACAGTTTTTTATTGTTGTGCCTAACTGTTTTCTTATCCGATTTAATGACAGCTTCTTGTTTATTTTTTACCACTGCTATTTTATCTCTTGATGCGGTTAGTTTCCCTTTTTCGTTTTTGAATGATTGGTTCTGGTATTTTATCCCCAGTTCAGAAGCTGAAATTTCCGCATCAAGCTCCTCTTCGTTACTTTGTGCTTTTTCATAAGCTTCAAATATTTTAGAAATCTTTACATCCAGCTTTTCAATTTTTTTTCTTATGAACCGCAATGAAGCATCGTGCTCTAGTCTTTCTTTTTCGAAATCACTTACTGCTGCTCGCATATCCACCTCATTTTTATCAAGGGCAGAAAAATTTTCTGACAAGTCCGTTGAGCAATTTTCAAAGTGTGTCTCGGCTTCATTTAATTCACTGTTTATAACCTCGATGCGCTCATTAATGATTGCCAGTCTTTTACTTAAATCTTGAATAGTTCCCGCATCCACTTTCATGTCAATTATCGTTTTTTTCTTCTGCTTACGAAGCTCAAATTCCTTCTGATCAATCTGTCGCTGTTGTTTTTTAAACACAACCTGCCTTTTCCGTGGTTTCATTTCGTATTCATCTCTCTGACGATAATTAAAATTTAGATCACCAGTTGTTTCATCTTGTTCTTCAATATGCTGATCTATATCTTTCTCCAAGTCCTTTATTCGAGCCACACAGAGATCAACACTATCCTTAGTTTTACGCAGTTCCTGCTGTAGTAATTTTTTCTCTCGGCCTAGTTCTTTGACCTTCATGCGCAATTTTTTTTCTATGACAGCTGATTTCTTTTTTTTAGCTGTAATTGGCGCCTTAAGTTTCTGGAACTTCTTTTCAATAAGGTCATGCTCAGTATATATAGGCATTACCTTACTTTGCTGTTTCTGCAGATCCTTTTCAGCTTTTTCCAGATCGCTTTTGTTTTTGTTTTCTTCGTTATTGTATTCAGTGCCTATCTGATTAATATGCTGTTTATTTGTTTCCAATGCATTATTTGCTACAGCCACATCCTTGATCGCGTTCTGTTTTTCTCTCATCTGGTTATCGATCTCTTTGGCCATTGCCTCCGGATCTTTGAAAGCTCGTATCATTTTTTCAAGTTGGATTACGTCTTCCCTTGACTTGTTTATTGCAGAATTGATCCTTTCCCTTTCCTGCAGCATAGAATCTCTGTTTTTCAAAAGTTTCTTTTGCTGTTTGGTCACATTCATTGATTGAAACAAATCTGAATATAAGCTGTCAATGTCTTCCACTGTCTTGCCCAACGTACGTTCTGCCAATGTATTAATATGTTTGATGTGGCTGCCCGGGCCGCCAAAATAAACTCCATCGATTTCCATAGTTTTGTTAGAAATGGTACTGCGAACATCAGAAAAATATTTCATAGAATTGTCCAGTTCCTTGCCAAACTTAGCAACTGGTGTGGCTAATAATTGCTGTGCATCTGACCAGGGTATACTATCTGTTTCACCTGGTATATTATCATCTACTTCTATACCATATTTAACTAGGAAGTCCTCGGCTATTCCTCGATCAACATCCAGAACTTTCCTTCCCACCTTAAACATTTTACAGAGTGGTAGATAGAAATCTCTTACCCCTACCCAAAAATATCTTGATTCCACTAATTGAGAATTTTGGATCAGGGCCAGATTTGTTCTGCGCTCATCCATATATATAATGAGTGCATTGCCTGAACCTGAACCGCCAGCCCCATAATTATATATATTGTGCAAAATTTTTGGCATTGCAGTGGAATAGCGAGGTTGTATACCAGCATCTATAAGATTTGAATAATCATTTTGTAATGTTGAACCCTCTGCAGAATAACATACCACTGCATTTTTTTCATATTTATCATTTAAAGACCAGTCAACGATAGCTTCGTCTAGTTTCAGGTTATATGATTTTGTTAGATTATAAAACAAATAGTCCTTGAATTCTTTTTTACTGCCTTCCGGTGTAGCTACGAATGTCATTTCATAATTATAGCGGGTTGAATAAAAAGCCAAATACTGACCGCGGGTTTTCTTAGGGTCTACATAGTTGGCATATACATGTTTAATTAAATCGGGCAATGTCTTAATAGCATGACCATTATACTGGTAAGGTAAATCATAGATCTTTGTTTGCTGTATTTCAAATGAGTCCATTTTCCTTGTCGCTTGTAAGAATGTTACATTATCGCCTGTATGAATAAATGTCATGGCCTGATTAAGCCCATTTAAGTTCATCCTTACTGATTCCAAGAGTTTTGTTGTTTGTTTTTTTTCAGTGAAAGTTTTAACCGGTGCTGCTGCTTTAGGTTTCTTCGCTTTCTTTTTTTCAGCTTCCAGTCGTCTGTCTATTGCCTTGCGCCGATCAGCTAATACCCTTTTATCAATACCCTTACGTCTTTCTTGTCCGGAACGTTTTTCACCACCAGAAATTTTTCGTTTTTGTTTTACACGTCGTTCAGCGCCTTTTCTACGTTCTGTTGTTGTACGCCTGTCTCCTCCCCGCCTTCTATCAGCGATAATTCTTACCACATCCGTTTCCGCCCCAGCTGATTTTTTTCCTTTATCGGTGGGTTCTTTTATTTGTGTAGCGGGTATTTCTTGTTGGGTGATTTGCCCAGCAGGCCTACCTTTTGCTTTCATTAGAGATGCAAGCAGTGGATTCCCTTCAGGGGTTGGCGCATCATTTTCTTTTTCAGTCTCTTCGCTATCACCTTCAATTACTTCATCTATTGCCTTTTCATCAACATCTTCCCTATCTTCGCTTTTTGAGGATTGGGGAGCCTCTTCCCCAATAAGAGTAGTTTCTATTTCAAACTTCTTTGCAGCGTTTATGAATTTATTTTGTGTTATCCCCTTTACCTTTTCTGACTCAGCAATTATTAATATTCCATTTGTTTGAAGCTTTTTTATATGGTAATAAATCTTATCCTTTGGATAGGATATTTTATCTGCTATTTCAGATGGCGTGAGCGGTTTATCATATAGAACGTCAATGATCTTTTTCCTGGTAGGGTCAGAAATGACCTTTAACAACTTTATGTTGTCTATTCTAATGATATCTTTTGGTTCCGAGGCCATGTATCCGATTTAAATTAAAAGATAGTATAAAATATTAATATCTATACGATGGTATGGTCCTACCATTTAGTGCCTACCTATTATTGTTAATGTGGTCTCCGCAGTCAATTATTACTTAATCAAAAGCAATTACAGCAAATTTATGTGTTATATACATTAATTATCAAGTAATCATTTAAATTTTTTTAACATTGTAAATTTTGTGTGTTAAATAATGAATTACGTGAGGTAGGATGGTAAAGGCCTGTAAATTTAACACTGTTTGTAATTTTTAAATAAATAATAGAGATGGGGGAGATGAATACCATTTAATGACGATAAAAGAATAATTTTTAACAAATTATTTACAAATTTTGGGATGTATAATATATATTACAGACCGTAAGTGGGCAGTTTGAGTGCAGGTGGTTGTAAAATGTATTATTGTTGTTATAGTATTAATAATAAAATTATTTCATATTATAAATTTGTTTAAATGTGACTTTATAACAATTTTAACACGTTTTCTGGTGGTCTTCCAATTATTCCATTATTACCCATAATTACGATTGGTCTTTCCAATAATCTTGGGTGTCTTACGATTTTCTCGATTATAACATCATCGGTATCATTCATCGAAATATTTGACTGTTTATATTCCTTTTCATTTGTTCTAATTATGTCAATGGCTGACAGATCTAAAATTTTACATATTTCCTTTAACTCATTAACGTTTGGTGGGTTTTTAAGGTATTCAATTATGTTGGGTTCAAAGCCATTGT
>ERZ651768.3588-NODE-3588-length-10327-cov-38.015805_pt1 | contig 10327 bp, 6 predicted proteins | sample MGYA00514754_ERZ651768 | MGnify/ENA metagenome assembly ERZ651768 | reverse complement strand
GTACTTCGTAAATCAAAGCTGCATCTTCAACGGACCTAGTGAGGAGGCCTACAGTATCTAAGGACCAACACAATGGATAAACTCCGTTACGACTGATACGACCCACTGTGGTCTTAAGGCCAACAGTGCCACACAAAGATGCTGGAGTGCGTACTGATCCAGCTGTATCGCTACCGAGTGCCATAGGTGCTAACCCACTGGCAACTGCCACCGCTGAACCACTGCTAGATCCTCCGGGAATATGTTCATTTTCCACCCAAGGGTTATGAGGAGTGCCCTGATTGTGATTTATTCCAATTATGTCTGCAGCTAATTGACTTGTATACGTTTTTCCTAAGAGAATCATTCCTGCGCGCTTTAATCTTTTAACTGCAGAGCAGTCGGAAAAAGGGAAATTATCAGATAGGATATTTGTCCCAGCGGTGGTAGGAAGCCCTTTAACGTCAAAAATATCCTTTACGGCATATGGAACTCCGTGAAGAGGTCCTAGAAAATTTCCTTCATTTAGCGCATCTTTAGCTTCTTGGGCCTCTTTTAATGCCCTTTCTGGTGTTACAGTTATGTAAGCCCGTAACGTTGTATTGAGTTGTTCAATGCGTTCTAGTAGATGCTCAGTGAGATTTACAGGACTCAAATCACCACAATGAATTTTTTCAGCAAGTTGCGTGACAGTTGCGTAGTATAAGGAATCTTTTAACACGGCATTGACGAAATTCTTATCTTAGTAATTCTGACATCTAACGATTATTTTATAGGGAAGTCAAAACGAGTCAAGAGAATATTTTCACGGCTCCAATGGCATCTGGCGGTTTTGGCTTTACGGTGTTTGGTTTTTTGGTTTGGTTTCAGTTCAGATGTTTGCATCGTATTTTTTTCTAAAACTCTTGTTTCATTCCATCATTTCGGAATATGTCATCTTCTATCTAAAGAGGATGATGAGTAAATGTCTCATAGGATTCCTAATTGGTTAGTTTAGGAGAACCCAATATATAACATCAATCGGTTTGTTTTACAAGAACTGGGTATTTTACTTGGATGGTGTCTGACTGAGAAGAATTAGTGTGGGTTACTCATAGGAGGTGATGTGGCTGACTTTACGATAGGTATTAGTACTTGAAGTGGTTATTGCTTGACACTGTCCGAGCTGTACCTGAACCAGAAAAATATATGGAACAGTTTCAAAATATAACTAAGAAATTATTGGCCAAAAGTTCCCCATGGATAATCGAAAATAACAATCGTAGAACCACCCTCCTTGCCAGTTGCAAAATCTAAACGATATACGAATCCTGAACCCGTCACCAGTCTTGTTCCTATACCCGCAGAAGTTCTTTTTTCATTCCAAAGATCACTTGTTTTATCTGCCACTGTGCCTTCTTCATAGAAAAATGCCACCTGAAATCCTGTCCTAATATCTTTTATAAAATACCAGTCGAAGGCAGTTTTTTCTTCGGACAAATTCCAACGGAATTCTGCACCTCGGGACTCCACCTGAGCCCCGCTAAAACGACCTCCAACATAAGATCTCATTCTCTCTGTCCCTCCTAAACTGCCTCCAGAACCGTACTGATTAGTCGCCTGTCGATTTTTTGCAAGCAGTGCTATTGTTTCGGAATCACAGTTGGAGAAGCATGTGGCAGTTTCTTTTGCAATCAGATAATCCAGGTCAGTATTTCCCTGTTTACGAACGGTTGCCCCAGAGCGGTACCAATTGAGAGCAAAAGTGCTATAACTTAAAACCGGTATATAGCCTGTAAAATTATAACTCTGGACAAAATAATCTGGAGAATCAGAAGCGCTGCCAGGAGAATCAGTATTGGTATAGATTAGCTTCAACCCTTTTTGCGGGTCGGTTCGGTCATCTGTCCAATCAATCTGAAAACCATTGCTCCTGGAATCTCCTTCGAAACTTTGATTAGCCTCGTAGATAAGTTTTCCTTCCTTATCTCGTATTGCTGAAAGAGTGGACTTGTTATTCGTCCCGAATGTGAAAACATCGAACATCCGATCGAAAAAAGTTAAAGTTAAGCGAGTAAATCTAAAGCGGGTATCTGAAAGTTCACTTATGACGTAATCATCGGGATCCGAGTTCATTCTCCTGTCCCTATACGACCTAAAAGACCCCTTATCAAAATTTCCCTGACCGACGTCAAGAAGAAACATTTCAGGAATAACAGGCACATCGGTAGCTAAAACAATGCCTCCTCCAATATCACCAGTAATGAGAATTGCAAAAAGATCAAGAGTTGTTTCTGTACTTCCAAATGGAACATTGTTAAAGCCGCCAAGAAAACCAAGTCCCATTCCTGCTCCAGGTATTACATAGGGTAATGGCAAAGTTAGATAGCCAAAATCTGTGGGGAATTGTTCTGTTCGTCTTTCAATCGCAGAAACACTGGAATGGATTAAGATAAAAATGATAAAAAGAAAAGATAGTTTTTTCATATACGAATCATCTATGTGGTTCCTTTAATAAGTTTGATCAACAACTGTTGGGATAACTTTAGAATTGTATGGTTTCACAGAAACTACATTTTAAATTTTGTTGTAGAAACTATTTTCTGTATTAAAGTAAGACATGGTCGGTTTACAGGTTGAGCCAACCAGTGATATGGAATCATTACCAGATAAATTATAATAAAAGTATTTTTTCAGTTAATCAGTCAGTGTATTTTGGAGTATCTGTTTCCTGACGTCAGAGGTGGTTGTAGTTGTTCCAGATGTTGAACTACTTGATGATTCATCTTTTTTGGAACAGGAAATGATGGTGGTTGCAGAAAAACAAGAAATCAGAAATTTTTATAAAATATTTTTATTCTTTTCCTCAATACCAAAAGTAAAAAATTACAATGCGAAAGTTAATAATAATAACATGAATTGGTTAATTTTACAAGAAGAATGGTAGGTTGTGGAGGGTGTCTGACCGTGAAGAATTAGTGGGGGTTACTCACAGGAGATGATGGGGTTGGTTTTAACTATTACATCAATTTACTTTCCAAACAAAACCTAATGAAAACAGTCTGGATTTCCCCCGGGGTTTAATGGATCAATGAGGAATTAGCATAGCAGGTAAAAACAATTAATTTCCTTCAGTGATATAAAAAAGTATTTAAGAAACTGATAGTATCCTGTAAACTATTATGTCCCAATAAACCAATGTGAGTAACTTTAAACACCACATGCAATATAATCAATAAAGAAGACAATTTTATGAAAAATAAATTTTTACTAAGCTTATGTTTATTTAGTTTTTTCATCGTTGATGCAGTACATGCGTTTGAAATTGATCGTAGGAGGGAACAATTTAACAAACAATATGGGCAATTATTTGTACCATTACCTTATTCTCTTCCAGGTTTAGGAACAGGGTTACTATTTATCGGAAATTTTGGAAATATTGCAGATACAACTACAGATTTTGCTGCCATAGGCGGTATTGGAGATGCTGAATTTATATTTACATTTCTTGATGAATTATTTTTAGCTCCAGACCTCCTGTATCTTCAATATTTAAGAGCCCATGGTTTCAAGTTTGCTCTTCAACAGTACAGTTCTAGAGGAATGAATACATCAAAAAATGATTTCAAGTATGGTATTGGAAATTCATGGGACTTAGACTCACCAACACTTAAATTAACATTTATGGATAGAATGTTGGAGATAGGATTAGGCTTTAACAAGCAAAGTGGGAAATTTCAAAAATTTGTTACTCCAGATGAAAATGACCCTACAAAACAAGGAGAAACGGTTGCTACCTTCGATCCAGGTTTGGAAATAAACATTGCTAATAAAATTGAACTTAGTACACGAATAGATTACACAGATGATTACAGAGATCCTAGAAAAGGAATTCGCAACAGTCTTTTCCTTGACAGACAAACTGCTACGACAAGTTCTGAACCTTCTTTTGATGTAGTTACCAACGATCTGCAAATTTACATTCCTGTTCTTGAAAAAAGCACAATTGTGTTTGACCTCCAAATATCAGATGCATATGTTACAAAAAAGGGTGAGACTAATATAGAAGTTTTAAAAAATAAAAATGGATATAATCTGTGTTATTCAAACTTAGCATGTGAGGCAAATGCGGAAAACCTTGCTAATACTGAATTAGCTGTTAATTCAAACGGGACCTCTCTCCCACTTGGTGGAGGAGACCGCCTAAGATCATTCCCTGAAGGCAGATTTCAAGGAGCTCATACGATTTATTATGCAGCTGAATTTCGATGGAATTATTCTTCATCAGGAGGTGAAAAGTTGGATTTTTTTTTCATTGATGATTTGGTAGAAGAGCTTCAGATAGCTTTCTTTTTTGAACAAGGGTCAGTCAGTGAAACTAAATCTGAACTTGGTAAAACTTTTAAAACTTCTTTTGGTTCTGGTTTCAGATTCTTGAGTGGATCAGGTAATTTGTATCGGGCTGATTTCGCTACTGGAAATGAAGGGCCAAATTTTTCGGTTATCATTCAATATCCATGGACTTATAGACTTTAAAAAAATATTAAATAATTTTTTCATTGAGTTTCCCACGACTTGTTATCAATCAGGAAGAGTGATGTTTTAGGATTTAAAAAAATTTAGGTGTGGCGGAGGGAGAGTCAGCCACATTCGGCCGTTTCTCCCTTGGTAATGCTAGTGTAGCAAAATTCACCACTCAAATATACCCCCATTTGTACCCCCAAATGATCGGCTTAGCTGGGAACCTGACTGTGAAGAATTAGTGGGGTACTGTGCATATCGTGTAGTGTGTGAGGCTCCAGATCTTGCACAACCTCCCCCCACTAATTCTTCACAGTCAGACAATCAATAAATTAGAAAGAATATATAACCAGAAGTGAAATCTGGTCTGGGGACTATGAAACAATAATCAAAGGGTTGATGAATTAGAAAAAGAATACGATCAAGTCCTACAACCACCACCCAATTCCTGTAAAATACACGAACCCTATCAAATAAAGGTCAGTAAAACGGTCAATGTAATAATACTATAAATCGTTGAAAAGAGAACAGTTGTCGTTACAAACTCTGGAACTAGCTTGTACTCAATTTTAATCTCAATGCATTTGCAATAACTGAAAATGAACTACAACTCATGGCCGCAGCTGCAATCATAGGACTTAATAAAATACCTAGGCTTGGATAAAGTATCCCTGCTGCTACTGGCACACCTACAGCATTATAGAAAAATGCGAAAAAAATATTTTGTTTTATATTATTCATTGTCGATCTACTTAGCTTTCTCGCTCTGACAATTCCTCTTAAGTCTCCTTTAACTAGTGTAACGCTAGCAGTTTCCATGGCTATATCTGTGCCGGTGCCCATCGCAATACCAACATGAGCTTTTGCCAGAGCTGGAGCATCATTAATTCCATCACCGGCCATTGCTACAATCTCCCCTTCTTTTTGAAGATTAGCCACAGCTTCAACTTTTTGTTCAGGTAATACTTCTGCAATTATTTTATCAATATTCAATTTCTTTGCGACAGCTTGAGCAGTTGTTTCATTATCTCCAGTGAGCATTACTATTTCAAGTCCTTCATCATGAAGCTTTGAGATTGCTTCCACTGTTGTTTCTTTTATTGGGTCAGCGACTCCAATAATTCCTGCAAAGATATTTTCAGTGGCTACAAACATAATCGTCTGACCTTCTTTTCTAAATTCGTCAGCACAATCCTTAATATGATCAATTGATATATTTAAATCACTCATCAATGCTTTATTTCCAAGAGCGATCATTTTATTATCAATAATTCCTTTAACACCCTTTCCTGTTACTGACTCAAATTCTGATACATCTAAAAGAGTTATTCCTTTTTCTTTAACACCATTTACAATTGCTTGCGCTAAAGGATGTTCACTTCCCTTTTCTAAGCTAGCAATCATTGATAAAAATATAGTTTCTTGAATATCATTTTCTGGTTTTACAGTCACTAATTTAGGACGCCCCTCAGTTAGTGTTCCCGTTTTGTCTACAACTAGAGTCGTCACTTTTCTCATTAACTCTATTGACTCAGCATTTTTAAACAATACTCCTAAGTTCGCTCCTCTTCCTGTTGAAACCATAATAGACATAGGAGTCGCCAGACCAAGAGCACAAGGACAGGCAATAATAAGAACTGATACTGCATTGATAATGGCATAAGAAAATGCAGGTTCAGGGCCCCAAACAGACCATACAATAAAAGTTATAATTGAACTTAGAATTACCGCCGGTACAAAAATGCCAGCAACGGAGTCTGCTAGTTTTTGGATGGGAGCCTTACTTCTTTGCGCCTCGGCCACCATGTGAATAATTCTTGAAAGTAGTGTTTCACCTCCAACCTTTTCGGCTCTAATAATAAGTCCACCAGTCCCATTTAAAGTTGCTCCAACAACTTTGTCCCCTTCTGACTTACTTAAAGGAATTGGCTCTCCAGTAATCATAGACTCATCTATAAAAGTTTTTCCTTCAAGAACAACTCCATCCACGGGTACTTTTTCTCCTGGGCGAACACGAATCTTATCTCCTACTTGAACTTCATCAAGAGAAATATCAACTTCCTCACCATCTTCTTGAATTTTACGAGCAGACTTCGCTGCAAGTCCTAAAAGTTTTTTTATCGCTTCACCTGTTTGATTACGAGCTTTAAGTTCTAAAACTTGTCCTAGTAATATAAGCGTTACTATCATCCCTGCTGCTTCGTAATAAACGGCTACATGTCCATCGGCTTCTCTAAAAGAAGATGGAAAAATTCCTGGAAATATAGTGGCCACAACACTATAGAGATACGCCACACTTACACCAAGACCAATAAGTGTAAACATATTGAGATTTTTTGTTTTTATTGAATCCACTGCTCTTACAAAGAAAGGCCAAGCTGACCAGAAACAAACAGGTGTCGCAAAAATAAATTCTAACCAGATTTTAATTTGAGAAGACATAAGAGAAGATATTGGTTTTCCTGGAAGCATGTCTCCCATAGAAATAACAAAAAGTGGCACAGTAAATACAGCGGCAGTGTAAAACCTCTTTTTCATATCAGTTAATTCTGTCAGGTCTTCATTTTCTGCAATTAATGCTTCAAGGGCCATGCCGCACTTAGGACAACTTCCAGGTCCAAGTTGTCTAATCTCTGGATGCATTGGACAGGTGTAAATTGAATTGGGGTCAGAAGCTTTTTTCATCGTATGCTTTGTATCGTGATTATGATGACAATGAGATTTTTTTTCTTCCACGACTTCCTCCAACAATAGTGAGTACGTTTCATTAATGTTTTAACATAATAAATATTAAATAGAATCTTCAGAAAAAAACAACTCTGAGAGTCAAAAGTGGTGGAGGTGGTGTCCACCACTTAGACTGATATCATTAAGGAAATCTGAATAGAGTCTATTTGTACCCTCATTTGTACCCTATAATAATCTCCTTTGACAAGCATATTGTACTAATCCAACCGATATTTATTCATTTCCCTTCAGACAAATATTTTCTAGTTGTGAATGGTAAAAATAATATAGAATACTATTCACAAAAAATTGATGAAAATAATTAAAATAGTTTTTTGAGGTTAAGACTTAATTATGGACTTTAAGAATATCTTGTGAAAATTTCTATATTTTCCAATCCCAACTTCCCTTTCATTCCTTCCCGTTTCCCATTTTTCTATGGCTGGTTGATCCTGATCTTTACTACCGTGGGAATTATGGCAAGCATACCCGGACAGACAATTGGGGTAGGAGTTTATATAGATTTTTTAATTCAAAGTACCAGCCTTACTCGCATGCAGATCAGCATGTCTTACATGATTGGAACGATCATGAGCAGCCTTCTTCTTCCTCTTGCAGGCCGCTGTTATGACATTTTTGGTTCAAGAGTCATGATAGTTTTTGCCGGTATAGGTCTGGGTATCGCCATGCTGATACTTTCCCAGTCATCAAACCTGATAATGGTCATTCAAACATTGCTTCCGGAAATTAACCCTGCAGTTTCCGGAGTTCTGGTTATGACGTTTATTTTTCTACTGCTCAGACAATTTGGACAGGGAATTATGGCGATGGTAAGTATGAATACTCTTGCAAAATGGTTTGACAGACACAGAGGCTTTGTCAGCGGAATAAGTGGAATCTTTGTATCTTTCAGTTTTGCCGGAGCACCATTATTCATGAATGTACTCATCGAAGAATACAGTTATACAGCAAGCATGTTCCTGCTCGCCCTCATTTGCGGTTTAGGGATGGCTTTAATCGGCTGGACGTTTTACAGAGACAAGCCAGAAGATTGCGGTATGCTTATGGACGGTAAAAAAATTGATGCAGATGAAAAAACAAACTTGAGCGAAGAGCGTGAAATTACACTAAAGGCTGCATTAAGAACCTATAATTTTTGGATCTTCTGTCTGGGTTTATGTTCATTGTCTTTGATTATAACAGGCTTCACCTTTCATATCAGCTCAATCGGGGCATTGGCAGGGCTATCCAGAATGGATGCCTTTGGAATGTTTCTTCCAATGTCTGTGATCAGTGCGGTCAGTCACTTAATCGCCGGCTGGGCCAGTGACCGGATGCCGCTTAAGTATCTGCTGATGATATTACTAGTTAGTCTTGGTATGGGCTGCCTGGGCATACTTCATTTAGAATCGATTTGGTTCAGGATGCTGGTAATTTCAGGGTTTGGTATTTCAGGCGGGCTCTATGCTTGTCTTATCATCGTTGTCTGGCCACGTTTCTACGGACGAAAGCATCTTGGTTCAATCAATGGATTATTCATGGGTGCTCAAGTCTTTGCCAGTGCAATTGGTCCTCCAGTGTTTGGAATTTCGGAGAACCTGACAGGAAATTACTCTACATCTGCCTGGATATCTGCAGTCTTGTGCCTGGTTCTTTTACTTAGTTCTTTCAGAACAGTCAGCTACTATCGACCATTATCTTCCTAAAAACTTCAACATACGATGACAGTCATTCCCATAAAAAATTGTAGATTTAAGCTATCACTCCTAACAATCCAGATTTTATTTTTTTGAAGTCTATGAAAGGTTATGGTGGTGGAGGTGGCGGGAATCGAACCCGCTCCACCAATATGTTTACAATTATATGATATTATTATATATAATTAGACTGCCAAAATAGTTAATGGGACAGGTGTAATGGGACAGTTTGCTTTAATTATAGTTTTTCTATAGTTACTAAAAATTAGCATCTTGATTCAAGAAAGTAGATAAAGCATTAGCTGTGTAAGTTAAGGTTAGCAGAATTAATGCAATCCACTGAACATTTGATTTTTGGTACAAATATGCTACTACAGAATAAATAATCCATGGGAATAAAACTATAAAATATACTATGTAATAGTCCTCCCCAAATACTTTGTGATGAGACTTTTCAAGCTGTATTATTATATTTAAGGCACAAACTATATTACAGACCCAAAAAATTTTGTTAATTGTAAAATAATGATTTTCCCAAGAAGAAATTTTATCAGAATTACTTGGAAACACAGAGTTACACATTATGAAGGTTACTCCTGAATATATTATTAGAAGTACAAAATCTAAAAAATCAAAATCTGGCAACTTTGTTATAATCATGGTTGTCCAGAAGGTGTTAAGAATATGTAAACATAACACGTACCAGAGTAAATATATTTTTAGATAACATAATTTAGAGAATATATGCGGAGTTGCATGTAGAACCCTTGCACAAGCAAATCCTAAAATTACTGACTGTGCAGTAACAGCTATATCAAAGTAATACAACATGGAATATCGTTAATTGAAGGTTAATCATAAAAGTAATTTATACTCTCTATCTGAAATACAACAAGGGATATTATTAATTAGATTTAATATATAATAAATCAAATAATCATTTACCACTGCCAGCCATTTGTTTTTAATGACAACCCAAAACCATCCTATCTAATTAGGTCTTTTACTCTAACTAAAAAAGAAACTCAAGGGGGGTAAGATCCGTTGCCGCTATATATAAAAGGATCTCATATTATTTTAGCCAATTATTCCCAACACTTTACCAGAAGCGTCCAAAAAAAGTCACCATATAGAAAAATAGTGTGGTGATGAAAAATAAAGATAAACCGTTGGTTCCAACTTAACCTATACGGTGTGCTAAAAGTCAGAACTCTCTAGTTTGGGAAATGGATTACTTTCAACAACATATCTTCCACCTCTTCCGGATTCATTAACTAGAACAATATAGTTTTTCTCAAGAAACCTCTTACCCATTTCGATCCTCTCTTCTCTTATTAATTGTCCAGTCTTTGCCTCTTGTTTCCATTTTTTCCACTCAGTTTCTTCAAAAAAACCACATTCAATTGCTTGCTTTATGTATCTCT
>ERZ651768.3586-NODE-3586-length-10329-cov-9.725907_pt1 | contig 10329 bp, 7 predicted proteins | sample MGYA00514754_ERZ651768 | MGnify/ENA metagenome assembly ERZ651768 | reverse complement strand
CCCGCCTCTATCCAATGAACTAAAGTCTTAATCTCTTCATTGCTTAAAGACCTGTCGTTACTAAATTGTCCAATGATGGGGTCAGCATGCCAAGGAGGCATTCTTTTGGTTCGAACAACTTCCCTCATCATTAAAGAAAAACCTTTGACCATGTTGTAATCAGTCATTGCCCAAGGTCCAACTCCTCCTTTTCTATGACAAACAGTACAATTTTCTAGCAACATTGGGGCGATATCTTCTGAGTAAGAAATAGAAGTTTGTCTTAATTTTTCTCCCTTATTTGGAAAATTTATTAAACACCCTAGTGAGTCTGTGTCGGGCAACTGAACTGCCTTGCCTGCTAAAATTTCATCAATGGAATTTTTCTTTTTCCTCTGCGTCTTTTGCCTTTGCGCCTGGGCTGTGTCCGCTACGAGGATAAAAAGAAAGATTATTGAAATGATTCGGATGACCTTAGATGTTATTGTGATCATTCTCTTGCACCCCTGTTTATTGAAAGAAAGTATGCTCCTCGTAACGGTTCTATTGAGAGGTCTGCCTTACTAATTGATGAATCCCGTAATAATCTCATCGTCCTATCTAACTATTTCACAATGTAGGAATCATTCTTTTGGATATCAATACTGTAAAACTACTTTGTTTCAGAAGTGTGACTGGGATCACAGAAGCTGATATGATCCAGTGGGAGAAGAAAGATTTGAGCGTTAAAGGTTAGGAGACTGCTTTATGGTGGGAAAACGATTCCGCCTCATGGATCTCCCGGGCCGCCCTTAGCCCAGAAACAAGCGCACCCTGCATCCAGCCATGATAATCCGATGCATGTTCACCTGCAAAGTGGATTCTGCCTTCAGACTTGCCTATATATGAGGCCAAAGCTTCATGCTGAGCAGAAGTAGGTGATGCCCAGGCACCACCAGACCACTGTTGCAGTGCCCATGAGTGTGAAGTCCCGGTTTCCATATAATCATTCACACCGGGAAAAACATTTCCCCATCTGTCAAGTACATTCTCTACGTGTTTGTCTTCACTAATTCCGTCCAGTTCAATAGCACGATCGTACCTTAAATAGGACATTATGATTCCTCGGGGTCCATCCCGATCCCAGGTCGCTTGCCAAATCTCTTCCGGCCAGTCCGTATAGCCCCATCCATTGAGACTTTCACTTTCCCAGAATCTTTCTTTGAATTGAACAAAAACCCTGGTAGAGGCAGCATAATTATAGCCACCAGTCATAGCATCTATTTTTTCAACTGAAAGCAAAGGCTCGAATTTGATTTTATTGAGTACGGTCAATGGTACAGTACACAGTACTCTATCAGAAGTAAATTGGGCTCCACCCGAAACTTTTACAACAACGCTGTCGGATTGTTGCTTAATCGATTCCACAGGTTTCAAAAGCTGTATTTCGTCATTTAGAAATTCAGCGAACGCCTGAGGCAGCAAATCCGATCCTCCACGAATCTTTACATATTCTTTATGTTTAACCGATCCGGGCCAAGGACGGCCTTCCAAAAAATCACTGTTAGGAATCAGGGTACGATCCCCATCTGTTAAATCTACAAATAAACCTGATAGTGGGTAAAAGGGGTCTAGTTTTAAATCAAAATGCCCCGCATAGCCTAAAGTCAGATCATGATCAGGAGGTATTCGGGCAGCACCAGCTTCAGCATGGTGTCCATCGGAAAATGGAGCGCGTAAAGTAAATACACGTCCTCCAACACGGTCCCTGGCTTCCAAAATAGTCACATCATGACCTGCTTTTTTTAACTCATAAGCCGCAACTAACCCTGAGATACCAGCACCAACAATAATGACCTGTTGTGAAGGTTTATTTCCTGATAAAGCTCCAGGGGAATCTTCGTTGTTTTCTTCATCCGGATCATTATTACAAGAAATAACTACCGAACCTGCGGCTAGGAGGATGCTTTGGCGAAGGAAATCCCGCCGAGTTAGTTCAGACATACTTTCCTATTTTGAAAACTAATTGACACTTTCTCAATATAATTTCAATCAATGAAAAAAGCCTCAAAAGAGGCTTCTTATTGCTCCGGAGGAGGGACTTGAACCCCCAGCCTAGTGGTTAACAGCCACCCGCTCTACCATTGAGCTACTCCGGAATATCTCAATCAAAGCGCGGCAAATTTACCTTTTCACGCCGGCGCACCCAAGGAGGATGTTACATCTCTTTTTCAGCTGTGAGTGATTTCTCCTCTACAAACTGTCCATTTGCAAGCTGCTCTTCAGAAATATAAACAATGCCCTCTTCCTCATGGGGTTCACCATAAACCGAATGGATGGATTTGAGTCCCCCGAGCCATTTACGGCTGTCTGAGACATAGACAAGATCACCAACCTCCGCAGCCATTTTATCCATCTCATGTTTTGAGAAGCAAACAATATCTTCTTCACTATCAATCAGTTTCCAGAGTACTGTTACCCCTTCGCCGAGACGATCGTTCGGTTTACTTCCTTTAAATATCTCCCGGAGCAAATTCACATCGGATAGCGTTAGACCTTTTAACTTCTCCTCAGGTTCAGGGTCAGTAAAAAGGCTGACAATAACTCCCACACCAGCACACACTGCAATATTATAGAGTGCGCCTATGTAATAATATCCCCGGCCGGGTCTCAATTCAATACCGTGTGAAAATGGTTTAACCAGCTCTGGAAAGAATTGGCCCAGAATCATTAGAGCAGCACCCAATACAAACGTGGCAATTACAGCCGGTGTGGTGAACCGTTTCCAGAAAATCCCAAGGAATACTGCCACAACAAGCGGCGGTGTGAATGTTGAGTGGAACCAGCCGTGAGCTTCATAGATCGAGTCAAATGAATTGAAAAAAGGTACCAGGATCACCGCCATAACTTTCACACCAATGGAGGTAAACCGGGCGATCTTTAGCTGTTCTTTATCATTGGTCTTTTTTTTCGCCAGTGGTCGGTACACGTCGTTAACGATAATAGCAGATGAGGCGTTCACCAGTGTATCAGCGGTAGACATTAGGGCGGCACATAGAGCAGCAATGATAAAGCCGAAAACACCCGGACTGGAGACCACATTTGTGACAGCAACGAAGACATCATTCCCCTCCATGCCGGCAGGTAGAGCTCCAGGCACAGCGTTGGCAATTGCCCGGCCGATCCAACCGGCATTTGAAACAACAATGGCAGAAATTGGTAATACCAGAAGTACGTTAAAGGCTGCAGCTTTTCGACCTTCGTTCACACTCCGTGCAGCCATAAAACGCATGATTAATCCTTGATTGAGAAACAAAAAACCAACAGAGCCCGCGATACCATCTTGCCAAAAGATCCCAACAAAATTAAAATCAGGCGGGCGGTTAAAATGTGCAAGCGGTAGTTTTTGAGCAGGTGTAAGATTTTGCCAGAAAGTTTGCAGTCCACCCAACGCCGAGTGGTCGGCTAAATAGTTGAGACCGAGAATGAACAATAACAATCCGCTAAAGATGAGTATGAATCCCTGGAACAGATCTGTGAAGATAACTGATGTCTGACCGCCGAAATGCATGTAAAGGGTAGTGGCTACAGCAATAATCACCACGGTTGCCATGAGGGGAATTCCGTATATGCGGTAAAGAGCGGTGGAGAGAGTCAAAAACTGAATAGCAATATAACCAATCATATAAAGGAGAATCATGAATGTGGCTAAAAATCTTGCTTTCCTGTTAAACCTTTTTTCGAAATATTCCGGTATTGAGCCAACACGGGTATAGTAAATAATGGGAAGCCATCCGAACATGAAAAGCGGCATAAAAAACCAGTCGTTCATGTATGTCATAGTAGATGAAAAACCGTACTGGTACGCTTTCGTGGAATATTTGACAAAGCTATGGGAGCCTATTCCGGTGGCAACGATTGAGATTGTTATGAGCCACCAGGAAAAGCGCCTGCCTCCAAAAAAATAGTCAGATGTTGTTTTACTGTACTTGCCGAAATAGGCACCAAAGCCCATTACTATCACGAAATATACTATAATGACGAAACGGTCGAGATTTGTGCCAACAGCCAGATCCATCAGGAACTCCCCAGCGCCAGCAAGATAAAGACAGCGTGCAAGGTGGCATAAAAGCCAAAACCAAAATAAAGCACCTTGAGCCAGATTCTATGACGAGCTATTTCCTTGTTGAGTGCTTTCGTTCTGAGTATCAACATCATACCAACAATGAAAGCTATCCCCCCCACTCCATAGAGATAAAGAAATGGCAACCAGGTTCGGGAGAAATCAAGCATCTATTTTATCGAAAGCTGGCTTCAGACCATCGTAAGTTTCACTGAGACCTTCCATAACTATCTTGGTATGCCCCAATACAGGCATAAAGTTTGTGTCGCCGCTCCACCTCGGTACAAGATGGTAATGAAGATGATCCGCTATACCAGCACCTCCGGCTTTACCGATATTCGCCCCAAAATTAAAGCCTTCAGCCTTCAAGGCAGACTTTAGTATTTCCATACTCGCATCTGCCAGGCTCATTATCTCAGACTTTGCTTCCGCAGGAATATTCAATGGGTCGGATTCATGAACATAAGGTGCGAACATGAGATGTCCATTGTTGTAGGGATAGAGGTTCATTAAAATAAAACTGTATTCCCCGCGGTGCAGGATAAGTGTTTCTCGGTCATCGTCTCCAGCAGGCTTATCACAGAAAATACACCCCTCTTCTTTGGGAGCCCTTATGTACTCAATGCGCCAAGGAGCCCAAAGTTTATCCATGGAATTTGTAGGTTTGGATTATTGGAGAATTACAGTAATAAAATGATGCCCAGACTAAGATATTTACAAGATAATCGGAATGGGTGATCAAAGCAAAATTTCTTTAAACCCTATACCGTGCATGAATCCAAAGATTATTCTTCCTCTTCTGTTTCTGTATTCGCGGCAATCACTTTCTTTTCGACATCACCAGGCATATTTTCATAGTGGCTGAACTTTTCACGGTGTGTTCCTCGGCCACCTGTAAGGGATCTCAGGGTCGTGGAGTAACGATAAAGGCTTGCCTGAGGCACTTCAGCTTTGATTACCTGGAATCCCCCCTCTGTGTCCACGCCTAAAACCTTTCCTCTCCTGCCTGAGATATCGCCCATAACATCACCCATTTGATCTTCCGGTACTTTCACTTCAATCTCCATGATAGGTTCTAGAAGACAAGGTTCGGCACCTATGAAGGCTTCTTTAAATGCGCCTTTCCCAGCGATCTGGAAAGCCACATCTTTAGAGTCCACAGGGTGCTGTTTTCCATCATAGAAATTCGCCTTTACATCCACCACCATACATCCGGCCAATATTCCTTCCACACAAGCTGCATTAACACCCTTTTCAACAGATGGCACAAAGACACGGTCAACACTCTGGCCGCGAAGACTGTTAGAAAACTCTACACCTTCTCCTCGAGCTTTAGGTTCAACGGTCATCCAAACTTCGGCAAACTGGCCAGCGCCACCTGACTGTTTCTTGTGGCGATATTTCGATTCGCCCTTGCCACGAATTGTCTCACGATAAGGGACTTTCGGTTCCATTAAGTCAACTTCAACGTTAAATTTCTGTTTCAGGCGATCAACAACAATTTCTAACTGAAGTTCACCGAGACCGGAAATGATTGTCTGCTTCAACTCAGAATCGACCCGATAAACAAAAGTGGGATCTTCCTCATGAAGGGTCGCTAAACCCGTGGCAATTTTTTCTTCATCACCTTTGGATTTCGTAACCACAGCTTCATGGATTGAAGGTGCGGGGAAAACAATCCCGGGAAGCTCTATATCCAGTTTCGCATCACAGAGTGTATCACCTGTATGTGTATTTTTCAGCTTTACTACGGCACCGATGTCACCTGCATTAAGCACGCCCGCATCTTTCCTATTTTTTCCATTCATGGAAAAAATAGGTCCCATTCGTTCATTGGAATGGCGAGAAGTATTCCTCAGATCCTGACCATTTTTTACAGATCCTGAGTAGACCCGGAAGAATGAAAGTTCTCCTACATGTGGTTCGCTCACGGTTTTATATATGAAAAGAGAAGTAGGCTGATCAGTAGAGGCTGTAATCATCATTTCATCATCTGAGCCAGATTTCGTTACGCTAACTTCTGCAACATCTGCAGGTGAAGGGCAATACTTTGATATAAAGTCCAAGAGTCTTGTTACACCAACATTGGTTTGCGCCGCCGTGGCAACCAGAGGAATTATACTTCCACTGAGTATGGCTTCATGAAGTCCACTTCTCAGTTCTTCCTCAGAAAGTCCACCTTGATCGAAAAATTTTTCAAGCAGCGTGTCATCTGATTCAGCAATGAACTCGATAAGTTCCTCGTGCATCTGATCAATTTTTTCTTTTAGATCTTCGGGGAGATCACCCTCTTCACTCTTGCCACTGGCATCACTGCTATAGGTCATCAGTGTCTTTCTGAGAACATCGGCCACCTGATTGAATCCCGGCCCGGCATTTACTGGCAGGGTGAGCGGGAAGACCCGCCGTGAAAAATGACTCTGAAGATCGCTCACAATCGCATCAAACTTGGTGTGCTCTTTGTCTAGCATCGTCACCACATACATTTTAGGAATTCCGTATTCATCAGCATAACCGCTCACAATATCAGTCCCTGTTTCTACACCGCTTGTAGCCGGCACAGCAATAACCGAAAGATCAGAAATCCGCAGCGAACTTTTCGCTTCGCCTAGAAAATCGAGGAAACCGGGTGTATCCTGAATATTTACCCGTTTATCAAGCCAGTTACAGTGTAGTGGTGTGTTGCTGATAGAAATTTGCCTGTTGATCTCCTGGTGATGATAATCAGATATGGTCGTGCCGTCTTCTATTTTCCCGATGCGGTTTGTCTCACCAGCGTTATAAAGCATCGTTTCGGCAAGAATCGTCTTGCCGGACGTACCGTGACCCACAATCGCAATGTTGCGGATATCTTCAGTCTGAATATTGCTCATAAAAATTCCTTTCTAAAAACTTTGAAAAGGTAAACCGAGCTCTACACAACCGTCCGCTTGGACGCCAAGGGACGGGAGTATAAAAACGAACGTCAGCCAAATCAAGGCTTTTCGCCTCAAGCACGCTCTGTCGCTGATAAATGAGAATCGACAAATTCTCTCAGGACCGGCACCATGTAGCGATCTTTCAGATCAAGCGCACCGAATGAAACCGCCAGTATCCTGAGACGTTGAGCAAGAGGTCGTGTTTTGTTCAGCACCACAAACTGATCACCGTTAACCGTGCAGTATCCTCCTTCAAAATCACCTTTTCCCTCAAGAATGGTCACATTGAGTTGATCAGCAAGTTCCTCAAAGTGATTGTACAGTTCTTCCGGTTTCAAAGCAGATCGTCCCTCCCTTTCTGTTTCACCATTGATACAATAGTCTTGATTTCCTCCACCCTGTCTCTCGGTACGATGAGTGTAGCGTCATCAGTGTTGATAACAGCAATATCACTAAGTCCCATAACTGTTGTCAGTTTATCCAAAGAATAGATAAGGTTCCCTCCACCATCGATAACCAGGCCGTCACCTTTCACAACATTGCCGTCACCCTTTTTCGGTAATAGTTCAAAATAGGAATTCCACGATCCCATATCGCTCCATGTGAACTCGGACTTCACAACGTAAATGTTTGACGCTTTTTCAAGAATGCCGTAATCAACCGATTCGGGCGAAAGCGAGTCCCACTTCGCTTCCAGAGTTGATTGATACTTGCCTGTCCCCACAGTCTGTCCAATCTCTTCCATGATTTCGTGATGAACGGCCATATGATCCCTCATGGCTTCAAGGTAAACTGAGGCTTTCCAGACAAACATACCGCTGTTCCAGAGGAAATCACCACTCTCAAGAAATCGTTTGGCAGCTGAGGCTGTAGGCTTCTCAGCAAAAGTTTTGACGCCAAATGCCTTTCCGTCTTCCAAAGATCGTTTTTTATCAAACTGAATGTAGCCGTAACCTGTATGAGGAGATGAAGGAACAATACCCAGTGTCACCAGGAGATGGTCTGAGTTTACCAGCTTCAGCGCCGATGAGAGTGCTCCTGAGAAAAGGCGGTGCCCCACGATAAGGTGATCTGCTGGGAAAACACCCATGACGGCGTCGGGATCTCTTGCAAGAAGATGAGAGGCTACAAGACCAATGGAAGGAGCCGTATTTTTTCCGGACGGTTCAACAATAATATTTTTCTTTGGTACACCCTCCACTTCCTTCGCAATTGTTTTCGCAAGATCCGATCCAACAACAATGTAAATGTCCTCTATAAACCTGATCTTTCGGAGCCGGTCCACCGTCATTTGAAGCATGGTCTGATCCCCGATAATGTTCAGAAGCTGTTTCGGACGGTTCTTCCTGCTCACAGGCCAGAACCGGGTTCCATGACCTCCAGCCATGATCACTCCAAACATCTTCTGTGATCTCACGGTTTTTGCTTCCCTGGATAGGTGATAATGATTCCCTCTACGTCCCAGTTGGCTCTCACTTCAATAGTATCACTTAACACTGTAAAAGGTTCGGCTGGCACCATGGGCAATGCTTTTCCAAAAGTATATCGGCCATTACCGTCTTTGTCCTGAAAAGCACTAAGAAGCCACATACCAGCAGGTATTTCTTCCATCTGAAAATCGCCTTCGGAATTTACCGAAACAGTCACTGAAATCGGGTCTTTTTCTACCGGTCTTGCGGTCACGGTCGTCTTTTCAACATAGGGTCCGGTAACACTCCCGGAGAGTCCGCCCCTTCCCCTTTTTCTTCCGACTGATAGACTGTAGTTAAACAGTGAATCAACCATAACAACTTTATCCTCCGATAGTATTTCCGAACCGTAAAGTTTAAGATCAAATATCTCACTTTCTGGCCAGCCTGTTTCGGGTACTACTTCCAACCTCGTAGGATCAGGCTGAGAAAGGGAAATTGCAATCGGGGTCTCTTCACTGTCAGTTAAAGTAATGACCGAATCGGTGTCCGAAACGGTTACTAGCCGCGTGAACTGGAATGTCAAAGGCTCATTGCCGGGAACAAGAGCAACAGGTTTATTCGGGAGCGGCGAATGAATCGCAGGCGGGATGCTGTCCTTTTCCGGAATTGTGATTTGTCGGTCTACCGCTTCAAGCTTTTGACCAACGGAGTCCGTCAGACCAGATACAGAGAGGGAATAAACCTGCCCGGTCGCCAGCCCATCAACAAAAAAATGAAGTTGGCTACTCTCATTAGGATATTGGAAAATGTGATTAGCTTTGATGAGTGCAACACTCTCCGGATCAGAAAATTCAATGACAGCACCAGGAGATTCGGATAATTTGAAAGAATTCACTAAAGTAACCGTTCCCAATTTGGCATCTTCCATGACCGTTGAAAGAACGCGAAATGGAGGCACTTCTTTGCCAAGGCGGATGTTTATATTATCAACAACATCATTCTCACTGTCTATAGTAACTGAGTTCTCCCAGTAGAGGCCATAAAGTGACCGGGAGGGCGTCAGTGGCGCTGGGGCCGCACCTCCCCGGTGAGCCATCACGCTGAACTTACCCGGATCAAGAAAATCAAAAGTGTATCTGCCTGAATCATCGGTTTCCGTGTAGTAGTCTGGGGTACGTAGTAAAAGGGTGTCGTCAGCAACTTCACTTTGTCGGAAGAGATAAACCAGTGCTGAGGTTTCCCCGAGTTCATACACAGTACCTGAAATTCGCCCGTTGGCAATTTTGTTCCCTGTGGTAAATGCAAGCTGGTAAGTTTTGTCGAGCCTGTTCTTCCGTTCGTCCATAATGTCTCTCGTAATGGTCAGGATATAGGTCTGCTCCTGCCTCAGCGCCTTCGGTAATGTAACGGTGAGGATATCTTTGTTCAGATCAACCTGGAGATCTTCATCTGTAGGGGGCGAAAGACGGATGCTTCGGACATCTGTCTGTTCGTGAAGTCGCTCTGAAAATGTCAATGTCAGTATTAACCCACCTTCAGTACCTGTGGTTCCTGATGGTGGTGAGACATCAATGAGAGACGGAGGTGTTTTGTCTTCCGGCCCTCCTGGCGGCGGGGAGACCGCCGCACACCTAAGAAAAATGACAACAAGAAGTGTAGAGCGCTTCAAAATGGTGTCAGATCATACGGTATCTGGTTGTTATAGGTGATGGATGACGGTGTCACCTTGGCTGTGATAACATTAATATCAACCCCGGTCTTTTCAGCCGTAACCAGCGCTTCAGAAAATTTCCGGTCTCTGCCCCACATGGGCCGGAACAGTTTCGCATCAGACCGTTGACAAACAAAAAGAATCCCTGCTTTAACACCACTTTTTACTATATTTGCCAGCGCCAATGCATGCTTGGCCCCCCGTTCG
>ERZ651768.3585-NODE-3585-length-10331-cov-2.885216_pt1 | contig 10331 bp, 6 predicted proteins | sample MGYA00514754_ERZ651768 | MGnify/ENA metagenome assembly ERZ651768 | reverse complement strand
ATATAATATTCCATGTAGATGCAGCACAGTCAGCAGGGAAAATTCCCATAGATGTGGAAGAAATGAATATTCATCTACTCTCACTTTCTGCACACAAAATTTATGGGCCCAAAGGATGCGGTGTTTTATATGTACGACGCAAAAATCCACGGATAGAATTAAGGGAAATTATTCATGGAGGTGGACACGAAAAGGGTTTTCGCTCAGGCACATTAGCCGTACCTAATATTGTGGGACTGGGAAAAGCCTGTGAAATATCGCAACAACTGATGAAAGACGAAACTCTACGGTTAGAATCTCTACGGGACAAACTCCTTAATGGACTCCAATCAAAAATACCTAATTTAATTATCAATGGCTCCATGGACCATCGATTAGCTGGGAATTTGAATGTATGCTTTCCCTCGGGAGAAAGTGATTCTATTATGATGAGTATGCGAGATATTGCATTATCAAGTGGGTCTGCATGTACCTCTGCAAGTATTCAACCCTCACATGTACTACAGGCATTGGGACTCACCAAGGAGCAATCCCATGCATCTATCCGTTTTGGAATTGGTAGATTTAATACAAATGAAAGATCGATTTAATAAAATCGCTACCATTAAATATTTCACTAGATTATAACTAAATATAAATTAAAACGAGTACCTGAAGCCTAGGTCTATGGTTTTTCCGTAGTGCTGTTCAAGCTTTTTTGCTCGACTATTTCTTGGAATCATATCCAATCTTTCATCAATTCCGATATCATCTGGTGATGATATTTTTTCAAGAAGCTCATTATCAAAATTTGGGTCTGAAGGGTTAAAACCTCGCAAACGATTTACATCAATAGCTTCAGTCAGATTACTAATATTTAAATAAAGTTCTAAGCCCTTGACAGGTAATTTCTGTTTCATAGATAAATCATAGCGCCTGTAAGCATCGGTTGTTTCACGAAGCTCTGGCCAAAAGTTAGTGGTCTTAAAAACATCAGACATATACAGCATGGAAAATCTTCCTGAAAAACCTTTATAATCATACCCTAGCGAAAAATTGAATATATCATTAGGTTGATCAATCAATCTATCAACATAAAAACTATCTGTATTTACAGTAATAACTTGGAAAGAAGGATCCCAAGTAATTTGGTAGTCAATCGTAGTTCTTGGGTATTTCACTTCAGAGAAGCTTCTTGTGTAGTTAGTATTGAACACTAGGCCACTGAGCATACCAGGCAAATACCAAAAACGGGTCTGATAATCAATCTCAATCCCTTCTAATTTTACTTCGTAAGGATTATTTAATTTGTAGTCAATAATAAATTTTTGATCGGTATAATGAGGTAATCCATATAAAGAATCTGCTGTACCTTCAACAATATATCTCTTACCACTGCTGTAGACTAGTCCATCTATAGCTTTTGTAAAATAACTCAAGCTTAAAAGACCTAATTTTTTACTATTAAATGCTACAACATAATCCTGATTTTTTGAAACCCCAGCCTCTAAAAATGGGTTTCGGTAAAGTACTTCTCCACCCGACCCAAGATAATTATATAAAGGAATGATGTCTGCATAGTCTGGTCTTGTTAGAGTTTTTGTGTTAGCATAACGTAGCATTAACCAATCATTTGGTTCATACTTTAAAAACAAGGAAGGTAATGAATACGAATTTTCTCTTGTGTGAATTGAAATAGTATCTGATCCAGCATAGTTATAGTGCGGCAGAGTATTCTGCATCCCTTTAAACGATCGATATGTTGTTTTATTATCTTCCCAGCGTATGCCTGTGAGTATATTTAATTTTGAACCGATATTGATATCAGCCATAATATATTTGGCATCATATTCTTCCCTGCCTGAGTAATCATATATTAGGGAATTTGTTTTATGGTAATGGTGCATGATCTCTTCATGATAAGTTGCATCCGTAAAATGTTTGTCATTTCTATACCAGTTAAATAAAGCGTTCATTTTATCTAGATCAGCAGCTGGGCCGATATCGTAAGCTCCATTTAAAAAATCTCCGGCATCATAGTTGGGATCCCAGAATGCTCGATATGTTATATACCAATCTCCAGGATCCGCATACTCATCTAACCAGTCGAAGTATTTAATGGTTGAGTCTCTTTTATCTTGTATTGCTACATAAGTAAAGGTGGCCCATTCATAATCTCGATCATGTTTTCTCTTTTTATTTCGTGATTTGATACCCATTTTGATTTTACCGGACACTCTATTTTTCAGGTTAAAATCATATTCTAGGTTAGCACCAGAGGAACTCTCGGACTCATCAGTAAAGTATTCATTATAATCATACCTGTCATAAAAAGCGCCAGCTTTATTATTCACGAGAAAATTTTGGATAGTTTCAAGGCTCTTATTATTCACATTTTCTGTGTAGGCATACCTTTCCCTAAAATTAAACAATATTCCTGTTCTATCATTTTTAGAAAGCGAAAATGATTTAAACGCATCCAGCTTTAAGTATGGTAATAATGATTGTTCATACTTCCAGGTTTCTGTGATTACATTAATTTTGCTGTTTGTTTGACCAGTATTATAATGTCTAATCTCACTTGAAAGCGCATAATTATCCGCATAGCTTATCTCTTCTTTATCAATTTCACTGTTTAGACCACTGTAACTAATGTTTCCTTTTGGAATGTTAACATCAATTACAAATAGTGTATTTGTTCGATCATTTAAACGTGTCATATCGGTCAGTGTTAAACCTTGAAAACTTAGCGGATTTAATGAGTCAAGTTCTGCATTGCCCAACCACGAATTAGAATAAGAAGCCCCAAGGTTGTGTGAACTTCTGTTCCTGTTCTCAGAGTCTATTTGTCCTAAAATCCCTATTCTATCATTAAAAAATCTATTACTTAGACTCATGACTATTTTATCATCATCATTAGTATTTTTTAAGTAATTTTTCATTCCCTGGGTTACTAAATTGCCGTGGAAACCTGGTGCTGCCTTTTTCAGAATGAAGTTTACGGTTCCTCCCAGGACATCTGCTTCTTGATCGGGGGTGCCAGCCTTTGTGACCTCGATCCCCTCTAGCATATACTGAGAGATCATGCCTAGGTCAGCGCTTCTGTTGTCCTCATCTGTTGATGCAATATTTGTTCCATTTACTGTTATCTTGTTATATTTTGGTGAAAGTCCCCTTATAACTACTTTATTACCTTCACCGCCCTCTCTTCGAATTGAGACACCGGGTATCCTTGCGACAGACTCTGCCGCGTTAGCGTCAGGAAGTTCCTGAATACGATCGGAGGAAACAATATTCTTAATTGATTTAGCCTTAAGCTGTCTGTTGATAGCATCCATTTGCCCTTTTGCCTGAGCCGTGACCACGACCGTTTTTCCTTCAACCGTGGTATAATTCAGATTAAAATCTTGAACATAATTCTCTGCTTTAGATAGTGTAATCTCTATCTCTTTTGACTGGTATCCAATGTAAGATACTTTAACAGTGTAGGTGCCTAAGCCCACATTGTTTATCTGATATTGACCGTTGTTAGTTGTGGCAGCACCCAGACTAGTTCCTTTTATAAATACGTTTGCTCCGATCAACTCGTCACCATTTAGGCTATCTTTGACCGTGCCGCTTATACTTGCACTCTGGCTATATAATAATGAACTCGTTATATAAATAGCTATGATATAATAGTTGGATAAAAGTTTTTTCATAATCTTATACTTTCTCCTTGGTCAATTTGAATTCCTAGGTCATACAGTTTTTGTTTTTTCTTTTCTAACAATTTAAGATCATTGCAGTCACTGGGCTCAAACATTCTAGCAAAATTCTTTTGGAAACAACTCTTCGTTAATAATTGCCAGGTCTTGGCTAGGCCTTTTATTTCTTTTTTGGACTTTTTATTCTTTTTTAGTTCATCCAGGGATTTAAAAGCAGTTCTTGTTTTAATTGTTGTGTCCAGAATTTTCATTGCCTCTTTGTGGCAATCGCACTCATCAAAATTAGCATAGTTATTGGCGGGTAATGTTAACTCTGTTTTTGGGGGTCTGGTTTTTGTGTTATCGTTTTTATTATTCTTTCCACAATTAATCTGAAATATTGAGAAAGTAATCAGAATAAAAACCTGCAACCGGTATAAAGGTGAATTGTTCATCGATAAATTTAAATAAAAAAAGGGGTAGTAAAAACTACCCCTTTTCATATTGATAATTAATTATATCAATACCTTAATGATTACTTCATTAAAGCCATTTTCTTTGTGATGGATTTTGAACCATTTGAAAGTGTATACAAGTAAACACCTGTTGATACACTTTGACCCATTTCATCACGACCATCCCACTCAAGTGAATATACACCAGCTGGTTTAGATCCACTTGTTAGTGTCCTTACTTTTTGACCAAGCATGTTGAAGATAGACAGATTCACATCTGCTGCTTCATCCAGAGTAAAAGAAATCTCTGTACTTGGATTAAACGGATTTGGATAGTTTTGATTTAGAGCAAACGTACTTGCCACTATTTCATCAGGTTTTGTGTTAAGTGACATATCTGCTGGATGATCCATGTGATGTGTCGATCCTACTGCTCCACCATGCTTACAGAGTGTAGCGGCAGCTGAAGTTGTGCTGTAGCTAAAGTCCATTGGCAATGGCCACTGTACAACAATTGCATTATCATCAGCCTGATGCATCCAGAAATGATCTGTGTGCGTATCATGAACACCGTTATCCAGCCAGTCTCTTGTTCTGGTTGTTTGAGCAGTAATATAAGCTGGATCAAGATTCCATCCTAAGTCTGTAGCATGGAGATTATTGCTCATATAAACACCGTTTGCAAACTGTGCTTGTGTTGAGTCACCAAGCCACCGGCTCTGTCCAGCAATCATTGTATCACAAAGGGTAACTACTACACCATTAGAATCCGCTGGCAAATCCCAGCACCAAGGTTCCATAGCGAACATATCAAGCAGTTCAGGTGTATCCATCCAAGCATTATTTTGATAACTAATATTCCTGTTGGTGTTATCCCAGCAGTTTCCATCAGCAAGTAGTGTGCTGTCAGTGCACGCACCCTGATATAGAGTAGCCGTTTTTCCATGTCCATAAACGTGATCATTGTTTAAAGCAATGTTTGTATTAGCTGCATTACGAGTTTGTCCGTTTGCGGCCAAGTTTACAAATAGGTTATTTGTGAAAAAGGTATTATTACCATGGCGATAGAACTTAGGCCAGTCAATAATATTGGCAAATGTGTTGTGATCAATATTAATCAATGCACCATCAGTTCTGTTAACAAGACCATTGTCATAGATCACAAATGCCTGACCGTGAGCACCTTCAATCGTGTTGTTCTGGATGAGCAGTGACTCAACAGTTCCTGTCCAGCCTCCGCCGCCGCCCCACCAGAAACCACCAAAATACATACCAGCAGGGTAGCATGAGTATTGTACTGCGGTGTTATTGGTCAGGGTCCAGTTCTCTTCTTGTCCAAAGCAGAAATAAGTGATAACCTGATTATGGACTGATGTCACGTGGTCTACTGTAATAGTGTTTCCACTACCGTATGTAGCTAAAACACCAAATAGTGTGGTGCTACCATCAGCAAATACACCATTAAAAAGTAGATTCTTGAAAGCATATGATTGATCTTCGCCATAGGTTTTGATATTGCCAGCAGGCCAGCCTGCGAACTGAGAGGCTCCATCGTCTCCAGGTATTGGCTGTATCGTAGCAGGGGTTTCCCCAGTACCATACGCCGCACCGACGATATCACAACTAGATTCCAAAACTATAGTTGATCTCTGAAGATATGTTTTATTGGACTCAAGCTTGTATACATCGTGCGCCTGTGTTCCGTCTGCTGATGTATCAGCCATGATTGTTGTCTCTAGCTCCCCTATTGCACCTGTCCACGTTACTGTAAGTGTATCAGCAGATAGATTAGCAACAGAGAATAAAACACAGATGCATAGAGTCAAACGATAAGATATCGATTTCATCATGTTGGTTTCTCCTTCTTGTTATTTATTAGTATCTTAATCTTAAGATAGCTATATTAGTTAGTATCTACCCAATTAAGAGACCGTGATTCTATTAACTATTTATCAATTCAACAACAAAATTGTTTATTAATAAAAACTATATATAGTGAGTAAAAAAAATACACAAGTTTTAAATGAAGGATGGGAATTCCAATGCGATGGTGAATCTGACTGGTTAAATGCTACCGTCCCAGGCTGTGTCCATTTAGACCTATTAAACCATGAGCTGATCCCTGATCCGTACTTTGGTTTAAATGAACAAAAACTGCAATGGATCTCAAAGAAAAGTTGGAACTACAGATTGCATTTTACTCCAGAGAAAGAACTCCAGCAGAAAAAGAACAAAAGATTGTGCTTTTATGGAATTGACACCTATGCTACAGTTTATTTGAACGGGAAAAAGATAATTAGCGCTAATAATATGTTCCATCCATGGGAAGTTGACGTCACTGATATTATTGTGCCAGGCAGGAATGAGTTAAATGTAAAATTACGTTCACCGATTAATGAAATTTTACCCCATATAGAATCAATGAATTATAAACTGCCTGCTGAAAATGATCAGGCAGGAGGTACAAGCCCCTATACCCGAAAAGCTCCCTATCATTATGGCTGGGATTGGGGTCCTTGTTTCGTTACATCCGGAATATGGCAAGAAGTTGAATTGTTTGGTTGGAATTCCTGGTTCATAAAAAATATATTCATTCGACAAGAAAAATGTGATAAAGACCGTGCTGATTTGACTTTAGAAGTTGATATAATGTCAAAAAATAATAAATCCGGGAAAATTATTATTTTTGAACCAAAGTCAGAAATTTATTACGAGCACTCAATAAAATTTTCAAAAGGGGAAAATAAACTTTATTTTGACCTAGTCGTAGTTAAGCCTGAATTGTGGTGGCCGGCAGGGCATGGTGATCAGCCACTGTATGATTTCCAAGTAACAATACATGCGGATGGAGAAGAAGAAAAATTTAGTAAGCGGACTGGATTGCGTGATGTCGCTATAAAAAGAGTAAAAGATGACAAAGGAAAAAGTTTTACAATCTATGTGAATGGTAAACCTATTTTTGCCAAGGGAGCAAATTGGATACCCGCAGATTCATTTACCAGTCGACTGACTTCCAAAGATTACAAATTACTTTTACAGAATGTTATAAAAGCAAATATGAATACACTCCGTGTTTGGGGTGGTGGTATATACGAGTCTGATGAATTTTATCAACTATGTGATCGGATGGGTATCCTGGTCTGGCAGGATTTTATGTTTGCCTGTTCTCTTTATCCCGGTGACAATGAATTTTTAGATAGTGTAGATAAGGAAGCGAGGTATCAGGTTGATCGATTAAAGGATCATCCAAGTATTATCTTGTGGTGTGGAAATAATGAGATCGCTTGGGCCTGGCATAATTGGGGCTGGAAAGAAGAATATCCAGAGACAGTATATACTCAAGATTATAACCAGTTGTTTCACAATGTCTTGCCCAAAGTATGCAGAGAACTTGATCCTTCAAGACTCTATTGGCCTTCATCGCCTGGAGACAATGATAGCCTGCCAGAGACTGGACAAAATTATGGTAGTGGCGATAACCATTTCTGGGACGTTTGGCACGGGGGCAAAGACTTCAGAGCTTTTGAGGATAATATTGGCAGGTTTATTTCAGAGTTTGGTATGCAGTCTTTCCCAGATCCAAAAACGATTGACACCTTCTGTGATGAAAAAGATAAAGATCTCAGCTCTGATATAATAAAATCTCATCAGAAGGCATCGTTAGGAAATGGGAACGTTGAAAAATATATAGACATGTATTTCCCAAAACCAAAAGACTTCAACTCTTTTGTAATGATTAGTCAGATCATGGCAGGGGAAGCGATAAAAGCTGCTGTTGAATCACATCGTAGAGCGATGCCCTATTGTATGGGATCTCTATACTGGCAATTAAATGACTGCTGGCCCGTAGCATCTTGGTCTTCATTAGATTACTATGGAAATTGGAAGGCGTTGCATTATTATGCTGTAGAATTTTTTAGCCCTATTCTCTTATCACATGTAGAGGAAGATGACAGGCTTTGTTTTTACGTCATTTGTGATAATGATAACAGCAAAAAAGCTGAATTAATGATGAAACTCATTTCTTTTGATGGTATAATAAGAAACTGTGAGACTATCACATTCAGGGTTCCATCAAATACTTCTTCTAAGGTTTATGAGGTGGAGACATCATCTCTTTTAAAAAATGTCGACCCGCGTGAGGTTATACTGAGAAGCTCAATCTTATTAGATGGAAAAATAATTAAAAATAGTGATTATTTCTTTGTTAGTCCTAAAGATCTCAATCTTCCAGAGCAAAAATTTAAATATGATTATGAAAAAGAGCAGGGACGACACCTTATATGTATAGAGTCACTATCTTTTTTGTGCAAGCTGCATGTGAGATGTGCCAATGACTCCGGAATTTTTAATAGAAATTTTTTCGATATGATACCTGGAGATATTGCTAAAATTGAATACCTTCCATCAGATAATTATTTAAAAACCCAGACTCAAAGTTCTTTAGTATTTGAGCTTAATACTGTATTTGGATTGAGTAACTAGAAACATATTTTAAAGATAGGAAGAAAATATGACACTTGAAAATGACATAAGGATTACACGAATTGATCAGACAAAGCAGGTCGCGACTCAGGCAGCAGAAGACTTAGACTGGCCTAATCTTGGAAGGTATAGAGCAGAAAATGAAAAGCTAAAAACCTCCGGAACTGATAAGATAAAGACTGTTTTTATGGGCGATTCTATTACGGAAGGATGGTCTTTAAACGACCCTGAATTTTTTAGTAGAAATAATTTTGTGAATCGTGGCGTCGGTGGACAAACTTCTCCTCAAATGTTAATTAGATTTAAGCAAGATGCGATACACCTTAATCCCGAGTTAATAATCATTAATGCTGGCACAAATGATATTGCAGCCAATACCGGACCGGCATCCCCAGAAATGATCATTGATAATATTTGTTCAATGGCTGAGATTGGGTTAAAAAATGATATTCGGATTGCTCTTTCTACGATATTGCCTGTATATAAATATACATGGAATGAGAAAGTGACGAATGTTCCAGATAGAATATTAGAGGTAAATACAGCTCTTCAAAAATATTCAGAAAAACATAGTTTAATTTTCATAGATTTTTTTTCATCTATGGTAGACGAGCAAAGAGGGCTTAAGTCAGCTTATGGTGTTGATGGCGTTCACCCTACAAAACAAGGGTATGAAGAAATGTCAAATGTGGTTAAAAATACAATTTCTGGTACCCTTTAGAAGGGAATAGAAGACTTGCTAATTATTATCAACATGATTTATAGATTATTATTTGTATTCGCTACAATCTCATTTTCTTTCTCTCAAGGTTTCTGGGGAAATGAGTTTCCAGAGAATAAGATACCCTATCAGCCCAGAGAATATGTCTGTTATAAAACAACCAGGCCTATAGTCTTAGATGGTAAGATCAATGATCTTGCCTGGAGCAAAGTGAGTTGGACAGAGTCTTTTGTAGATATTGAGGGCAACCTAAAACCAAAACCATATTATGACACCAAGGTTAAAATGCTTTGGGATGATGATTATTTTTATTTTGCAGTTGAAATGGAAGAGCCTCATGTTTGGGCAACGCTCACAGCAAGGGATGCTGTTATTTTTAAGGACAATGATTTTGAGATATTTTTAGATCCGGACGGGGATACACATAACTACTACGAATTCGAGGTAAACGCTTTAGAAACAGAGTGGGACCTTATTCTTTTTAAACCGTATCATGATGATTCTAAAGTGGCTCTTGATTCCTGGGACATTCCTGGTTTAATCACTAGCGTGTATATCGATGGAACCCTTAATGATCCATCAGACCGCGACAAGGGTTGGAGTATAGAGATTGCAATTCCTTGGAAATAGTAGAATAGTCTGCGGGGTCAATCAAAGCACAAACCCACCCCATATTTTTAGCTGCTGACCGGATCATAGTGGGCCCGCCAATGTCCACATTTTCTAAAGCCATTGCCAGATCGCAATCTTCCCGGGAAATCGTTTCTGAAAAAGGGTAAAGATTGCAAACCACAAGATCAATCCATTGAATTTGATTAGCTTCCGCATCTTCGCTGTGTTGATCCCGGAGCCCAAGAATACCACCCTCTATTAAAGGATTAATGGTCTTTACGCGACCATCCATGATCTCAGGGAATTGGGTATAATCGCTTACATCTGTAACGGGAACATTAGCAGCTCTCAATGCCCTGGCTGTGCCACCTGTGGATAGTATTTCTATGCCGA
>ERZ651768.3584-NODE-3584-length-10331-cov-4.670665_pt1 | contig 10331 bp, 11 predicted proteins | sample MGYA00514754_ERZ651768 | MGnify/ENA metagenome assembly ERZ651768 | reverse complement strand
AAAAGCAGAGGAACTAGGGGTTAAAATAGTTTCAGAAGAAGACTTTGTTAAAATTATTTATTCATAGCTAATAAAAAATAGTTTTTTACAGCACTAAAATGACCATTTTAATCTAGCATAGTAGCCATTAATTCTGCTGATAGTATTAATAGGTGCAACGTTTGTATCTATAGGTATATCAGGATTAAATTCATCATCCATATAGAAAAATTGACCAATTATACTTGCATCAAGAGACTCATTAATTTCATAAGAAATATTAGGGGAGAAGAAAAAGAAATTAATTCCTTCACCATATAAGAGAGTAAAAGATGAATTTATTGCAGGCGTAATTAATGCAGACGCTTGAATTAAAAAACTATTTTTTGAAGGCATTAAATTTTTTGGCGAAAGCACATTCTGTGTTACTGAAGAAGGATCAAATTGTTGAGGATCTGAAAATCCATTTGAATTATACAGATGAGATGCTAAAATATAAAAACCATTTTTGAATGAGTAGTCTATTGATGTAGAGAGGCTAGTAGAATTTGTTTCAGAAGAATCCTCTGAAATAAAGTAGGTGATTTCACCCTTAAATCCTGCATTTTTTATATTTCCAGCCCATCCACCTCCTAATGCTATATCATCGTAATAATTTGCTAGCAAAAATTGAAAATCATATCCCATTTTATTTATTTTATACAATGCAGCAATCACTGAGCTGTTGACTTCTATGGTTTGATTTATGAATGTTGATGGCTTATAAACAATATCCAAACTCGATAAATCATCTCCAGTATATTGAAAACGAATTACATCTGATCCAGGCCGTTCTATATAATCAAAATCAATAAAATTATAGGCGTTAAACAGGTCATTTGAGTTCCATATAGTATTTATTCCCCAATTAACCCTTTGACGGCCAACGCTTATTTCAATTTTTTCTTTTTGATATTTCAGCCACATTCTATCGATCATAGAATGTATTTTAAATTTAGAATCATTAACAAAATAATGAGATAAATCAACATATCCATTATCAGAGTTAAATCTACCTTCATCAAATAGTATACGGTTCCTTAATTCTAATCCTATTGAAAAATTTTCTCGAATATATCCTCTAATATTAATCCTATTATGAATTAAATGATTTGTTTGGAATTCTTGATGATTTAACCCTTTAAATTCTAGATATGAAGGCAAATAGGTTATATATCCACCTAAGGTAAATTCTGTCTTTTTTTCTTGACCCTGTAATTCAATACAGGATACTATGATAAGAAAAAATAGAAAAAATTTATTTTTTAATATCCTTAATAATTTTTCCATCTTCTAAAGTTACAACTCTTCTTGCTCTATTAATAACCCTCTGGTCGTGAGTAGAGAATACGAATGTGATATTTTCTTGCTTATTTAGTCTAGACATAATGTCAAGTAGTTTTGCTGTAGATTTTGAATCTAAATTAGCTGTTGGTTCATCTGCAAGTATAAATCTTGGTTTTGAAGCTAGCGCTCTTGCTACTGCCACTCTTTGCTGCTGACCACCTGATAGCTCTGCTGGTCTTCTTTTTGACATATCACCCATACCTACTTCATTTAGTAAATCACTTGATCTCTGATCCATGTCTTGCTTATTATAGCCCTGCATTAACATGACCATTTCAATATTTTCCTTGGCTGTTAGCACAGGAATTAAGTTATAAGCTTGAAACACAAAGCCTATATTATTTAATCTAAATTTTATCATTTTACCTGATGAATATGATGAAATTAATTCATTGTCTATAATTACGTTACCACTTGTTGGACTATCTAGACCGCCTATACAATTTAATAAAGTAGTTTTTCCTGATCCAGAAGGACCTACAATAGCAGTAAATTCACCATCAGAAATTTTTAAGTTTACATTATCTACAGCCTTAACTTTTAAACTACCTTGTTTATAAGTTTTTTTTAATTTTTCTGTTTCTATCATAATTTAATATTTAAATTGATTTTGTTGCTTCTGCTGGATTTATTTTAAGAGCTCTTATTGCAGGAAATATTGATGAAATGGATGAAATCAATATCACCAATAAACTCAAATTAAGATAATATTCAGCTGGAAGCTTTAAATAAAGTATTGTTCCTACACCAAAGTTTTCAAGTCCAGACCCTACGACACTTAAATCTATACCACTAACACTAAAATAATCTATAGTAATATATGTGATCAAAAGACTAAATGGTATAGCAACTAAAGAAAGAAATATAGTCTCAAAACAAATCATTAAGAATATATAAATCTTTGTCATTCCTATAGACATAAGCATTCCTATTTCTTTTTTTCTTTCAAGAATTGCCATAAGCATAGTATTGATAATACCAAAGGATAAACCAGAAAGCACAATTAACATAAATATGTATAAAAATGAACTTAACATCTGGTTTGCATAAGCGAGTTCAACAGCAATTTCATCCCAGGATTTAACATCTAGAGTATTATTAATTTTCTGTAAATCTAATCTTAATGATTCATTTACAGAGTTAGTAGTAACACCGCCATTAATAGTTAAAACAGGGATTTCATGATAGCTGTTTAAATCAGGTATATTAGAAAAGATAGAACTATTTTTTACAAAGACATTGTAATCATCAAACATTCCATTTCCAGATTTAAAAATCCCCTCAATTCTAAATAACAAGGATGTTATATCTCCATTTACATCTTGAAAAGCTATGACAACCTTAGATCGAAGTCTTAGATTTAGTTTGTCTGCTAATTTTTTACCAACGACCATCGTGTTTGACCTTTTAGATTCAAAATAATCTCCTTCAATAATTTTAGTATATACATTAGTTACTTTCATCTCAGATTCAGGATTGATTCCAAGAACATTTACTCCATAGGAGCCAGTAGAATTTGATAACATGCCGTTTATTACAACTCTTTTAGAATAGGATTTTACTCTATTATCATTTTTTAATTTTTCCTCTAAATAGTGAATATTAGAAATAGTATCACTTAGAGAATATTCTTTAGAAAACTCTTTATTATGTATTTGAATGTCAGCCAGGTAGGTATTTATTGCTGTGTTCATCCGTTGACTATTTAGAGTAATCATTAAAGATGAAATTATTAGTCCTCCATATAGGCCTAATACTATGGAAAGAATTACTACCAGACTTCTTTTTTTATTTCTCCAGATATTTCTCCAACCTATTTTTATTAATGTAATTAGATTCATTCTTTCATAGCTTTTACGGGGTTTAAAGATAAAATCCTAATGGCCGGATAAATTGAGATAAGTATCGAAATACCAAAAATAAAAAATGCATGTGAGATAGGTATATCCCAATTTATAGAAAAAGGCACTACTGGATCAAAACCAAATTCACCTATTGCATCGCCTAACCCTTCCCCAAAACTTTCCATATTAAGAGGATTTTTATTGAAATAATGTGAAATAGGTCTAGTTATTACTATTCCAATTATTACTCCTATAGAAGAGAGCATAATAGTTTCTAATAATATTATTAGATATAACTTTATTCTATTCATTCCAATTGAGAGCAGGACACCAAATTCGTACATTCTCTCTTCTGTCATCATAAGAACTGTTCCGAAAATTCCAAAGCATACAATTACATATAATATAAAAGCCATAATTAATCCCCCTACATTATCTGCTGTAATCATTTGATCTAATTCAGGAAGAATTTCTTGCCATGTCATAACTTCATAATCACTAGAAATAGTTTTTCTAATATCTTCTGCTATTTTTTTCTCATCGTAATATTCTTTTTTGTCAATAATTAGGTGAGTAGCAATATTTTCTGATGATATATATTCCTGCGCTGATTTTATATCCATAAAAATGGTCATCTCATTTAATTTGGGATTTTTTAAATCAATTATTCCATTAGCCACATATTTACCTGCAGCCATCATACCTTGATAACCTTGACCAAAAAGCACTAAGGTATCTCCCATTTTGACATCAAAATATTCTGCTATCCCTTTACTTAAAATTATTCCATCAGTACTGTCAAAAGACGTTGAACCTTCTATTATTTTATTATCCCAATCTGATATTAGCTGTTCTTTTTCAATTTCAATACCAGTAATTATTGTTCCTTTAGATTTTTCTCCTTTTGAAACAAGAGAAAATGTTTGAAGCCGTTTTGAAATATTATCAATTCCAGTAATAGAATTAATTTCATCAATCAGTCTATCATCTACTTCCATTGAATTATTAACACTTTGTTTTTCCCAATATCCATTGGCATGAACTTGAACATAACCGGAATAAGATTGTACAACTGTTTTTATAATGCTATCATAGAACCCAAGCTGCATGCTTCTCATTAAAATTACAAGAATTAAGGCTCCTGAAATAGAAAGGGTGCTTATTAAAGTTCTTTTATTATTTCTCCAGATATTTCGCCAGGCAATTTTTAGAATCATCTTAAATTTTTCATATAGTTAGGCATGAAAAATCGACTGTTTATATACAGGTCAAATTTCCATACCAGTCTTTCAATAATTGTCTTATTACCTTCTTTTTCTAATGGGGTAAATTCAATTATTGAAGGCAGTTTCTTTCCGTCAAAATTTTTTACTGCTTTGCCATTCATAATACTCACAAGTTCGTTATACTCATCAAAGAATTGTGTTTTTAATTGCATGTAATCAATTTTGTCTATCCACATGACTAGTTTTCCCCAGACAACAGGCGCATCTTCGTTAGGGATGAGTTCAATAATCCAACAATCTAGACCTTCTACTGATTCTTCACCAATTATAGAATTGGAATAATCACTTTGTATTGATGATCTTTGAACAAGATCATCATTTGTAAAATCTGTCCCCATCCAGTTTTGCATCATCATTGACGGTGGAAGTTTTATTATTCTCTCTATAGATGGGATATAATTCCACACTTCATTTTCTCTTTTTAAGAAAACTGTTCCCTTTTCTTTTGCGGGGGAAAGCACCACTGAAACAAAATAATCTTCTCCAATTGACCAACCTTTCATTACCATCTCTTTACTCCATTTGGGACGAACGATTTTTATCATCATTTCTTGGTATGATGATTCAATTCCTCGTATTTTTTGGTCGGATATTTTTAGAATTTCACTTGATTCTTGTGTGAAGGATGTAAGAAAAGAAAACAGACAAATTATAAAAACTAATTTTTTCATACTGTTGTTTGTCAATTGATCTTTAATAGAAAGAATTGTTGTTCAAATTTACGAATTTTATATTCTTTGTAAGTACGATTAATGTCATATATCATTTAATTCTTTAAATTTAAATCGATCTAGCTCAGCAGTCTCATGTTCTTGAATCATGATTTTTTCAATTCTCTTAATAATATCGGGATGATCTTTGGATAAATCAATTTCTTCGCCCAAGTCATTTTCTAAATTGTACAATTCTATTTTCATATTTCCATCGAAAATATTTTTTCTAATTCCTTTCCATTTACCTATTCTTACAGCTTGTTGACCTTTATAGCTTGGAAATTCCCAATAAAGAAAATCATGAGTTTTTTGTTTTGTATTGAGTAATGTATTCTTAAAGCTGATTCCATCAATTTTATCAGGAATATTAGCTCCAGCAATATCACATAGTGTAGGTAGAACATCATAGAAGGAAGAAATATGATCTGATGTTGACCCTGGTTTTATTCGATTAGGCCAGCTAACTATCATAGGAACTCTTATGCCACCTTCATGTAGAAAACCTTTTGTTTTTCCATACCCATTGGAAAATGGCTTTGAACTGTTAAAAAAATTAAAATCAACACCACCAAGATAAGTAGGTCCATTATCACTAGAAAAAACAATTATAGTATTTTCATATTGACCTATTTCTTTTAACTTTTGGATTAATTCTCCTATTTGATTGTCCAGATGGGTAATCATTGCCGCATATGTAGCCTTAGGAAACCTATTTGGGAAATAACCCTGATTTCCCAAATATGGATTTGGATCATCTAATATTTCTCTATATGTATTTACACTTTCTACTGGTGCTTGTAATGGCAGGTGAGGAAGTGGTGATGCATAGAATAAGAAAAAGGAATTATCCTTATTATTTTCTATAAATGATAATGCTTTTTGATGAATTTTATCTGGTGCATATTCCTTTTGAGTAAAAATAGAATAGCTTGATTCATCCATAGGGTTGTCTTCTGGATTTAGTTTAGTAGTTGGACTAATTAAATCATTTTCTAGAAAGACCTTTGTCTCATTTTCCCAAAGATGAGACGGGTAGAGATTGTGAGCCTGTCTTTGGCAATTGTATCCATAAAAAGCATCAAAACCTTGAAGATTTGGGACTCCAACAGTTTCGGGAGCTCCTAGTCCCCATTTTCCAAACATTCCTGTTGTGTAGCCAGCTTTTTGTAGTAGTTTGCCAATAGTTACAGTATTTTCTGGAATAGGTCTTTGCCCTTCAAGTGAAGGATCACTAAAAGCTTTAATATAATCCCACACTTCACCTCGATCTCTCCACTCATCATTTCCTCTTATATAGGAGTGCCCCATATGTTTCCCTGTAAGCAAAGAATATCTAGCTGGCGCACATACTGGAGCACCAGAATAATGTTGTGTAAATACCATTCCATTAGTGGATAATAAATCAATATTTGGTGTTTGTATTATTTCCTGGCCATTATAACCCACTTCACCATAGCCTAAATCATCTGCAAGAATGTAGATAATATTGGGGGAAACTTTATTTTCTTTATTTGAGCAATTATTTAGAAAACAAAGCAACAAGAATAAATAAAATAATTTGTTAAACTTCAATTGCATAAACATCAGATGTTTTGTTTTTCATAGAGTCAAAATAAAAATCAATATGTCCCAAATATAACCCATAACATCCTACTTGATTGATTATCACTTTTTCTCCATCAAGATTTGTTGTAATTACAGGTTTGTCAAGAAATGTGTGTGTATGCCCACCAATAATTAGATCAATATTCTTTGTTGACTTGGCCAGGGTTAAATCAGAGATCTTTTTTGAATCATTTTTATAATAATGACCTAAATGTGATAGACAAATAATTAAATCACATTTTTCTTCTTCCTTTAATATCTTAGTCATTTCTTGAGTTATCTCAATAGGATCAAGGTATTTAGTTTCCTTATATAAGTTCTTATTAACTAATCCTTCTAGTTCTATTCCTAATCCAAACACTCCAATTTTAATACCTGATTTATTAAATATCGTGTAGGTTTTTGCATGAGAATCCATTATGGTGTTTTTAAAATCATAATTGGATGAGATAAATTGAAATTTTGCATTAGGAAGCTGTGCGTATAGACCTTCTATACCATTATCAAAATCATGATTACCAATAGTAGCAGCATCATAGTTTAGCATACTCATTAGTTTAAATTCAATTTCTCCTCCGTAATAGTTAAAGTATGGGGTTCCCTGAAAAATATCCCCTGCATCTAGTAAAAGGGTATTAGGATTACTACTTCTTATAGATTCAATAATTGTTGATCTTCTTGCTACGCCGCCTTTATTTGGAAATTTTGCATGATTGTCATTAAATGGTTCAATATGACTATGTACATCATTTGTGTGCAAAATGGTAATTTTCTTTTGCTCAGAATCCATACAACTATTAAAATTTAAAGCACTACCAGATAGGAATAATGATGAATAAATGCTGTTTTTAATAAAGTTTCTTCTTTTCATTAGTTCTTTATAATAAATCTATTGTCTATTTTAAAATTTACAGTATCAACTTCTTTAAAATAGTCAATAAGTACATTTCTTATTTTATAATCTAGGGTAGTGTTTTTTTTACTTTTGCTAAAAAAAGTCATTTTATCTCCACCATTTAGTAGATAATCACTTGTTGCTACAGAATAAATTTTATTTTCATCAATCTTTTTACCGTTAATTTTTGCATCTAAAAGGTTGTAGTTTTTGTCCAATACAATATTTATGCCTGAAATAGGATGAGCTTTTCTGGTTAGAGTCAGATAATTAATTAATTCGTAAACATCCCTACCTTTTAACTCACAAACAACAACGCTGTTTTCAAAAGGCATTATTTTATACGCTGTTCTAAATGTTATATCTCCTTTTGAAATCATGGATCTAATTCCACCGTGATTTAATAAAATAAAATCAATATTTTTATTTGTCCTAGCCCTGTATACTGGATTTGAGAATTTCAAGGTTACATCTGCCATCATATTTCCAATAGCAGTATTGAGAACTCCATTTTTTTTGTCATAATCTACAGGACTATATGCCAAGACACTATCCATTTGTTTATCAACATTATTCTTATAAGGATTAATAAAATCTACTATTTTATTATCATTTTCAATGGTATTATTTATCTCAATTTTATTTCCTGATAATATATACTTAGTTTCACAGCTTTCTATTGAAAAAAATAAAAGAAATAATGTGATAATTGCTCTTCTCATATTTAGAATTAATATAACAATTGTTATGTTTAATTAATTACATTTGTATAATACCAGTAATAAGATATGTTTTTAAACTTATTTAGGAAAAGATCTAACCAAAAATATATTAACAAAATATTAAATTCTAAGAGATCAAAAATTAGTGAAAAAAAGATTCGATCTGTTGGAATTATATTAAGTCTTGATGAATATAAAGATTACGATAAATTGAGTGAAATCTTTGTTGATTTTGGCGTAAATGAGAATAAGATTAAGTTTATAACATATCTCTCCGATAAAGACTTTAAATTAAACCATTGGGATGATTATTTTAACCCAAAGGATTTTGGATGGAATGGGAACATAACTAATATTGCTCTAACTGAATTTATAGATTTTAAATATGATGTTCTTATAAGTTATTATCGAATAGATAATTTAGATTTAAATCTTGTTACTGCGAAATCAAAGGCTAACTTCAAAGTAGGAATATCTAATTTTGATCAACGCTTAAATGATTTTATAATTGACGTAGGAGCTGAACATATTGATGTTTTTAGAAATGAATTAGAAAAGTATTTAAAGGGATTAAATAAGATTCTTTAATATTCTCTTGATATACTTTTAATTTTATAATAAATATTTAATTTATACTTTTGCATTCGCTTGATTTAGGATGAAAAAAATTCAATTTATATTAATACTTGGTCTGATACTATCTTGTGGAGAGTATCAAAAGGCATTAAGCTCTGATGTTATTGCAGATAAATTCCTTTTAGGAACATCTCTGTATGATGAAGGGAAATTTAAAAAGGCTAATAGGTTATTTACTCAAATTGTTCCTCAATATAGAGGAAGACCTCAAGCTCAGAAATTAATGTATATGCATGCAAAGTGTTTTTATGAAACAAAAAACTACTATACTGCAAATTATCAGTGTGAACGATTCGCTAGTTCTTATCCTGATAGTGAAAAAGCTCAAGAAATGGCATTTCTTGGAGCAAAGAGCTATTATTATCTTGCTCCAATTTTTTCTAAGGATTCAAAAGAAACATTAACTGCAATTGAAAAGCTTCAAGCATTTATTAATACTTATCCTGAATCTGAATATATAAGTCAGGCTAACGAATTAGTATTTGATTTAGATTTCAGACTAGAAATGAAAGCCTATGATACTGCATTTCAGTACAATACACTTACAGATTATCAAGCTTCTATAAAGGCCTTTGATAATTTTATATTGGATTTTCCGGGATCAAAACTAAGAGAAAAAGCAATGTATTACAGGTTTGATTCATCTTATAGGTTCGCTATTAATAGTGTATCTTGGAAGATGCAGGATAGAATTGATAAAGCTATTAGTTACTACAATAGTTTTAAAAAGTATTATGAATCATCTGAGTTTGTCAACGAAGCTGATCTGAAATTAAACGAATTAAACGAATTAAAAACAATATAATAAGAGAATTATGGATTTAAAAAACAGCAAAGCTGCTCAAACTACCGAAACTTATAATAAAGAAGTTATTGAAGAGAAAACCAATAACATATACGAGGCAATATCTATAATTGCTAAAAGAGCTGAGCAAATTAAAGGTGATGTCAAAAAGGAATTGATTGATAAGTTAGAAGAATTTGCAACCTATAATGATAGTTTGGAAGAAATTTTTGAAAATAAAGAGCAAATTGAAGTTTCAAAATTTTATGAAAGACTCCCTAAGGCTCATGCAATTGCTATTCAAGAATGGTTGGAAGAGAAAATTTACCATAGGGATAGTAATGAAGAAATAGAAGAATAGTCACATGTCAATTTTAAGCGGAAAAAAAATTCTACTGGGTATATCAGGTGGTATTGCCGCTTATAAAACTGCAATACTTGTTAGATTATTTATTAAAAGTGGTGCTGAGGTAAAAGTTGT
>ERZ651768.3583-NODE-3583-length-10332-cov-5.975427_pt1 | contig 10332 bp, 5 predicted proteins | sample MGYA00514754_ERZ651768 | MGnify/ENA metagenome assembly ERZ651768 | reverse complement strand
TAAAGGACAGCAAGGAGAAGGACATTATTTTAAAACGCAGTGAATCGCTGGACAAATACCTCAGGCAATATCCATCCCCCTCGCCAAAATATCCAGTCATAAATAATCTCCCGCAGGAATTTATCCAGGTTTTTCCTGAGCAGATTCCGGCACCTGATATAGAGGTTGGATCAACCATCACATCCAGGGATGTAGATTTTGATCTCCGTGCCGCTGCTCATCTGCTGAGGCGTACCACTTTTGGTCCAACATGGGAACAGATCAACACCGCCCATGATGAAGGATTGGATGCAATTGTGGACGTATTGCTGGAAGAACAGCCGGTGCCTGATCCTCCCGGGGATTGGATTGATGATCCGTTACCGCCCTATGACTCACTGACTCCGGAACAGCTTGATTCCTTAAATAATGCATACAGAGAACAAAGAGCTGAAACACGAAGCTGGATCATTGATAATATGTTGGAAGAACAAGCAAGTATTCACGAAACAATGACACTTTTTTGGCACGATCATTTCGCTACATCGGCTCAGAAGGTGAGCTTTCCTCCCGCAATGTATCATCACTATGCGCTTCTCAGGGAGTATGCCTTGGGAAATATTAAAGATTTTGTAAAAGCAATGGCTGTAGATCCTGCCATGCTTATATGGTTGGATAATGATGAAAATAGATATCGACATCTTTATATGACTAGCATACTTGATGATTGGTCAGGTTACGGAAGAAAACTATTGGATGAAGACGAGGATGGTATTTATACTAAAACTGTTTGGATGGGGTCAGGCCTTTATGAATATAAATATACCTGTGGAGGTTGGAATTGGAGTGAAACTGTTCCGGATGAGTGTGCCTATAATACAGAGTGGCACAATCGTGGTTTCAGGCTCACAGATTCGGAATTAATATTGGATATTCATTCCTGGAGTGGTTGTTCGGATGTTGGAGAAGGCCCTCGAACAGTAAGTTTTACTGTAGACATGACGGGAGTTGACCTGCAGGGTGGGGAGGTTCATGTAACAGGTACAATGGATTCCTGGTCAGGTTTCGGGCTTACGCTGACGCCGAATGGTGATGGTACATACTCGGGAAGTATGGAGCTGGAGCCCGGGGTCTATGAGTATCTTTACACCGTCACGGGGGAGTTTGATGATTGGTCAGGCTGGGGCATGTCAGGTAATCCACCGTTAGGGTCACACTGTGATTGGAATCCTGCCGATCAATGGGTCAACTTTGGGTTTGACCTCACTAGTACTGACACAGTTACTCTGAATGATGTTTGGTCGGATTGCCCATCGGGTTTTCCATCGGATCAAAATTATACTGTCACGTTTAACCTAGCGGAGAATCCTTGTCCCTTAGTAGGAATAAATGAGAATTTTTCGAGAGAACTATTAGAACTTTTTACTATAGGGGTAGGAAACTATACTCAGGAAGATGTAATTGAAGCAGCGCGGGCATACACGGGCTATATTACCGACGGATTGGAGACTTATTTTATTGAGAACAGACATGATTTTGGTTCCAAAACATTCATGGGCCAAACTGGATACTGGTTTGGGGATGATATTGTCGATATAATATTTGAACAGGAAGAGACAGCACGATTCTTTGCCCGGAAAATATTTCAGTGGTTTGTCTATTACAATCCCGATGACGCTGCCATTGAAGAAATGGCTAATATTCTCCGGGAAAATAATTATGAAGTGAAACCCATGCTTGAGGCTCTGTTCAAGAGTGAACTCTTTTTTGATGAAAATTTCAGGGGTGCTAAATATGGTGGAGGCATTGTTCATGTACTGTCCCCAATTCGCCAGATGTATATAACTGATATTGTTCCTCCCGAAGGTCAAACTAGGAATAGAGTTCTTTTAATGTTTCAGGAATATTTTGGCCAGGCCATCCTTTATCCGCCTGATGTATCAGGTTGGTTGGGATACCGAAACTGGATCAACACCTACACCCTTCCATACAGAAAGCTTTTTACCAATGCTGTGATTGATGGTTATGTTTATGATTTTCCCATGGGATTTCAACCTGATGTTCTTGAGTTTGCCAGCCATTTCCCAAATCCTGATGATGCAGAACAGCTTATTGATGATATGATTTTATATTTTTATGACATCCAATCAACGGAACACACCCGGCAATTATTATTGGATCAGCTTCTACAAGGATTGGATCCTTATAATTGGTCATTGACAATACCTGAAGCAGAAGACCGATTGAAAGGAACTATTAAACTGCTAATGAGATATCCAGACTTTCAATTAAAATGAGACGCAGGCAATTTTTAAGAAATTCGCTGGCTGTAGGTTTGGGCTCCATGCTTATCCCAAGATGGCTCCATCCACTTCTGGCCCGGTCAGATCATTTGAGAGACAGGGGACAAAACAGAATCCTAGTTATTTTGAATTTAGGCGGAGGGAATGACGGACTGAACACAGTCATTCCGTTTGAGGATGATGAATATTACAACCTTCGTCCCACCATTGCTATTCCCCAGAATGAACTGCTCACAATCACAGAGACATTGGGTCTTCATCCGGCTATGGCTCCGCTCATGGACCTTTGGAATGAGGAAAACATGGCCATTATACAGAATGTGGGTTATGACCAGCAGGATCTTTCCCATTTTCGTTCTACAGATATTTGGCGAAGTGCCTCTGATATAGATCAGGTTATTTCAACCGGATGGGTTGCAAGGTATTTGGAGACACTTTATGCCGATTATGTTGAAAATCCGCCCGAGGAACCAATGGCACTTCAACAGGGATCAACTGATGGTTTATTACTTACAGGCAATGAAGGTGTTCCTGGGGTTATTGTGGATGATCCGTCCATTTTCTATAATCTGGTGAATGAAACGTATGAAAGTGAATATAATAATGATCCTCCGGAAACCGCTGGTGGAGATGAGCTATCATATGTCCGTCAGATTGACAATAATTCTTTTGCCTATGCCGGTGTTATTCAGGCCGCAGCAGAAGCGGGGCACAATACGGTGGAATATCCTAATAACAGTGTTGGGACCCAGTTCAGTATTATTGCAAAGCTTCTTTCTGGTGGACTCTACACACCAATATTTCTGACACACCATTACGGTTTTGACACCCACAATAACCAGCTTAATGATCATAATAATCTCCTTACAGTAATGTCAAATTCAATTGGTGCATTTTTCCAGGACCTTGAAAATCTTGGACTTAAGGACCGTGTGGTCTTGCTTACTACCTCAGAGTTTGGCAGACGCCCCTTTGAGAATGGTTCCGATGGTACAGACCATGGAGCTGCTGCTCCCCAATTTCTTTTTGGAAGTAAAGTAAAAGGCGGTATATACGGCTCTAATCCTAGTTTGACTGAATTTGATAACAATGCAAACCTGCTCCATGAGTTCGACTTTCGGCAATTATATGCTACCCTGATGACACAGTGGTTTGAGCTTGGACAGGAGGAGATTGAAAACATTTTATTTCATTCATTTGAGACTTTTCCCATTATCGATAACCGCTTTTCACAAGTTTCTTATCCTTCAAATAAGGAAGCAGTCTTAGGTATTCCACAAGATTATGATTTGTCAAAAGCCTATCCTAATCCTTTTAACCCAAACACCCGCTTCCATTATGCTGTAAAGGAAAGAGGTTTTGTGGATATTATTATCTATGATTTAAAGGGACGAAAAATCTTCCATCCAGTGCATGAAATTAAGCCTGCAGGTTTCTACAATTTAAATATCAATGGTGGGAATTGGGCCAGCGGCACTTATCTGGTAAAAATGGAGACAAAGGATTTCAGGCAAACCAGGAAGATGGTATTGTTGAAATAAGAATTTTAAGTATTTTATTTTAATCATACGTTCTTAATTATAGTTACTTTCTTTTCAGAGAATATAGCAAAATTTTATCGGTCTTTTAAGAGCTTGTTAGCGGAGAAATAATGAAAAAATATATTTTCAGCGCTTTTTGCCTAATGTCGTTTGTCTTATCTCAAAAAACCATTGAAGGCCTTCCAATGAGTTTTTATAATCAATTATCTGAAGAATATCATGTGATTGAGATGCCAGTTGTAGATGTCCAAAAATTATTGGATGAGGATGCTATAGCACCAGCTGGAACACCAACACGATATGGTAAAAGTCACTATGTTGATTATAATTTAGAGAATTCAGGTACTTGGGAAGTTATTCCAAACCAGGGCAGAGTATGGCGATTAAAAATTATTTCCAGGAATGCTTTTGCTATAGGGATTTATTACGATAATTATTTACTTCCCGAAGGTGCAATATTTTTTGTGTACAATGAAAGTGAAGAAATGGTCCACGGTGCCTACAGTACATTGAATAACCAGGATGATGGTTTGTTTGCTACACCTCTCATCGAAGGCGATACAATAATTTTAGAATATTTTGAACCGGACAATGCAAGTTTTAATGGAAACATAGAGATCGAAAGGATTGTTCATGACTACAGGGACATTCTCAACTTTAATAATCAAAACACACCCTCTAGTAGGTGTGGAACCAACGTGGTTTGTCCAGAGGGAGAGGATTTTATAGATCAAATTAATGCAGGTTCTTGGCTTGACATGGGCTCATATATTTGCAGTGGTTCCATGATAAATAATACCAGCAATGATCTTACACCCTTTTATATGACCGCCTGGCATTGCACAGATGGTTTAAATGAAAGTACTTTCAGATTTTATTTTAATTATGAGACAGAAACATGTGAAGGTTCAAATAGCAGCTACGGCGCATATTCCTATGGATCTATAATAAGGTCCTCCTCCAACGGTAATGATCCAGATTTTACTCTTCTTGAAATTACAGATGAAATAAGTGATACTTGGGATGATGTATTTTATGCAGGCTGGGATCGATCATCATCACCGCCTTTGATCAATTCTGGGGTTCACCACCCCGGTGGTGATCCCAAAAAGATCAACTTTGATGATGATTATGCTCAGCATTCTCCAGGAATAAATTGGCAGGATATTGGTTACTCTCCTCCTGGATCACACTGGGGAGTAATCTGGGATGTTGGCTGTACAGAGGGTGGATCTTCAGGCTCTCCTGCCTATAATAGTGATGGAAGATTTATTGGACAGCTTACTGGAGGCAATTCATGGGCTTATTACGGAAAATTTTCAAGGGGATGGGATGGTGACAGTCCAGCAACCCGATTAAAAGATTGGCTGGACCCGGACAATACAAACCAAATGACTTTGGATGGTATTTACGTAGATCCAAATCATCCTGTCTTCGAATTAAATAGTGTCACATTTGCAGAAGTTTCCGGTGATAATGATTCAGTGATTAATCCAGGGGAAACTGGTGAATTTGTAGTAAATATAGAGGTCCCTGAGGTCTGGCTCACAGGAGCATCTAATGTGAGCGCAGTTCTTATTTCAAATGAGCAAGGACTTACAATTACGAATGAAGAATTCTTCATCCCCTATGCTAATCCTGGTGATACTTATGACAATTCTTCCAGTCCGTTTCTAGTTAATTTTGATGATGATGCTATGCTGGGAGAGTATCAGTTTAATTTGTTTCTTGCATACAATGGTCCTGGAGACACGAGTTATGATCAATATCTTGATTTTACCTTCAATTTGACTTTAGATCAGCAGGGTTGGCCCTTTGTTACTCCGAACCAGGTAGTAACCTCACCTGCTATAGTAGATATAAATGGTGACAGTGAACCTGAGGTTATTTTTTCAGACTATAATGGTTTTGTAAGGGTTGTAAATGTTGCTGGTGAAGAGCTGTGCAGTTTTGATACTGGAAACCAGATCTGGGGTTCTCCAGCTGTTGGTGATATTGACAATGATAACGAGCTGGAAATAATCACCACATCCAAGAGCAAACATTTGTATGTATTGGACAGTGGATGTAATCTGGAGCTGGATTACGATGCCGGACAGTTTCTCATGGGGACACCTGCCTTAGGTGACATTGACGGAGACGGAGAACTGGAAATCGTTTTTGGCGGGTATTCATCTCCCGGTAAGCTCTTTGCAATCAATCCGGATGGCTCCGATGTTCCAGGTTTTCCTTATGAAGTTGGTGAAAAGATCCAAAAGGGTGTAGCTCTTGCAGATTTCAACGGGAATGGGAAAGTGGATATTGTCTGCGGGACTGATGGCGAAAACCTCTGGCTTATTTATGATGATTTGACAGTAGCAGATGGGTTTCCTGTTTCTGCTGGAAGTGATTTCCGCACAGCACCAGCAGTCATGGACTTGAATGGTGAGAAGATAATTCTTGCTGGTTCCAGGGATAATAGTTTTTATGGAGTAAACAGTGATGGAAGTATCCGCTTTCAGGTTGAGACCGGAGATGATATAAACACCTCCCCAGGCTTTGTAAATACAGGTATTGAAATAGGGATTTTCTTTGGTTCATCTGATGGAAACATGTATGGTATTGACAGCGATGGGAATGCTCTTTCCGGCTGGCCGCAGTCAGCAGGAGGTGATGTGAATTCTTCTCCCGTATTTGCTGATTTGGATAATGACGGGAATGCGGAAGTCATTGCAGGAACTGAGAGCGGAAGTATGCTGGCTTATCATCTCGACGGGACAGCTTTTCCCCTCTTTCCAATCATTTACGGATGGCCTTTCAAAGGAGCTCCTTCTGTGCTGGATACAGATAATGACGGTGATCTGGAGATTCTTATGGGTAGCGGAGGCAGTGTTGTAAACGTGGATTTTAAAGATATTGGTAATTCTAACGACTACTGGAACATGTTCCGGGGGAATCTTCACAGGACAGGTTATTTTGAAGCTACCGCGACTACCAGCCAGGTCACAGTAAATCAAATAGCAGACTGGAACCTTGTGGGCCTGCCGATGGAAGTCACTGATCCATATTACTTGACAGTGTACCCTGAAGCGATTGAAGGAACTCTCTTTTCATTTGATGACAATTACAATTTGGAGGAGAATTTTATCCTGGGAGAGGGATACTGGCTGCGTTTCCTGGATGCGGGCTCTACTACAATTTCCGGTGTGGCTGTAACTACATTAACGGTTCCGTTAGCTGAAAATTGGAATCTTATATCCGGGATTACAACTGCTGTAAATGTGACCGATATTGATGATCCGGACAACCTCATAATTCCAGGAACTTTTTATACATTCACAGTATCATATGAACTGACAGAGACTCTTAATCCGGGTTTTGGATACTGGGTGCGGTCAAGTGGTGATGGGGAGGTGACTATCACTAGTTCCAGTACAGCAGCCAAATCACTTCCGTTCAGGAATCGTTTACAAGAGGCAAGTTCCCTTACGTTTTCCAATGGAGATAACAGTTTATTAACACTGCATTTTGGTGTGACTGTTCCTGAGGAAGAGAAGTTGCGTTACTCCTTGCCTCCACTGCCACCTAAGGAAGGATTTGATGTTCGTTTTTCCGGAGACTGGAGGTATACGGAGGAACAGGGCGAGATATTGATTCAGAATGCTCGTTATCCCCTGGTAATCAATTATGAGAATAGACAGGAAATAGAAGCAGGTATGGAATGGATTCTTGTGAATCCTCAAGATGGTAAAGAGTTTGTACTGAACAATGGAGAGATAAAGATTACTGCTCCTGCACAGAGCTTGATCTTGACAAAACGGAATATCGTTCCCCAGAAATTTGTGCTGCACCAGAATTATCCTAATCCTTTTAATCCAGTCACAAGCCTCAGCTACGACCTTCCAGAGCGGTCTCAGGTTACACTTACAGTATACGATTTAATGGGCAGGGAAGTCTCTCAGCTGGTAAACACTACTCAGGAAGCAGGCTTTAGGTCAGTCATGTGGAATGCAACAGATAGCTTTGGTAAGCCAGTAAGTGCAGGAGTCTACCTTTATCAGATGCGTGCTAGTGAGTTTGTGCAAACCAGGAAGATGATCCTGTTGAAGTAGAACGGAAAATTGATTTCATATCCACTCTGGTAGTAAACCATTCATTATATCTTCAAAGTCATTTTTTTGCTATGGACACCAAAACATTTGTTTTTGCTAAATTGATGTTATGAGTAAATTAGTTACCGGGAAAAAAAGTATTTCACATTCAATCTGAGGAAAACAATGCAAGAAGGAAAAGTAAAATTTTACAATAGAAGAAAAAGATATGGTTTTATTGCTGGAAGTGATGGTGTGGATTATTTTTTCCACGAAACTGGATTATCTGATGATAGTTATGTTAAAGATGATGATAAAGTAGAATTCAAGGTTATTGAAGGAGATAGAGGGCAAAAGGCTGTGGATATCTCACTCATTGATTAATATCATATATTTCTAATAGTAAAAAATGAAAAATTTAATAATCATATTATTTATCATTGCTCTTTCTTCAACTGCTTATTCCAAGGCTGTTGAATCTCTCGATGATGCGATGACTCTATCAAAGGAGCAAAATAAACCAATTTTAATTGATGTCTTCGCCGATTGGTGATTCCCTTGCTGGAAATTTGGTCGTGCATCAAATGATGATAAGGAAGTAAAAGAAATAATTGAAGATGTTGTACTCTTGAAAGTGAATAAGAAAGAAGCTGAAGCTGAAAAAATTATTAAAAAGTATGGGGAACCGAAAGGATTTCCAACCTTTTATCTCGTTAATTCAGATGGAAGTTTGAGAGATAGTTGGAGTGGTTATTCTAAAACTTTTTTCCTAAACAAAGTAGAGGAGCTTTTAAACCTGAAAAATTAAGGCGAATGAAATTCAAATGCGGAAGCCTCGTTTTTTCGGGGCTTTTTTTTTACTCTTTTAAGTAAGTAAGATTACTTTGGGTAAAAGGTATGGGTTTAATACCAAACTTTTTAAAAGCTTCTTTAGAATCACACGTATTTCCTTCCAAAAGCATATTAAGTTGGTCTCTTGTGATGGGAAACCAGCTAAAGCCATCTAGGAGAGATGCAAGAGTTTTTATAATAAATGCAGGTGTAGGTATTTTCAGCTTTGTCTTTCCACTTGCCTTTGCAATGATTGAAATCAATTCTTTCCAGCTGAAATCCTCCGATCCTCCCAGATGGTAGCATTCCCCGAAGGTTGACGAATCACTGATAGAACGTGTAAAAAATTCTGCTACATTTTTCACATGGATAGGTGATATTTTAAACTGCCCTGCATGCAGGGGTGATAAACCTGTATAAAATAAAGGCGCAGGGAGAGGAAGGTCAATCAGATCATCCCTGAGCTGGGTGCAAAATTCTATTTTACCTCTGGAGGGTCCGAAAACTAAAGAAGGGCGAAAAATAGTCCAGTCCAGATCTGTTTTTTTTAAATATTTTTCTGCCAGATATTTTGTTTTCTGATATTCCGTTCCGTGGGGGGAAACCCCATTTGCACTCATGAGAATAAACCGTTTTATATTCAATTGAAGTGCAATGTCTATTGTACGTTTTGCACTTTGTAAATGCAGTTCATCAAATGTAATTCTCTGATGGGGAAACTGGCGGATGATCCCTATGTTAAATATGATGCAATCAGTACCATTGATGGTTTCATTGATTGCTTGTTCATCCTGGATATCTCCAGTCACAATTCTACATTTTTCTGACTGAGACAGTTTGTCTTCTGAACCTTCGCGCACAAGAACAGAAGGTTCAAACCCTTTTTCAATAAGGCTGTCAAGAATATAGCTGCCGATAAATCCTGTAGCTCCTAAGACAGCGATCTTCATACCACTATTATTCCATATGTTGTTTTGGCGATTTTGCATATCAAAAAAGTAATTAAGTTACCATAACATGGAGAAACATATCTTAGTATGATCTTTTCATTTCTAGTGTACATAATTGCGAATATTTCATCCATCATTGTTAAATTCAAAGTAGGTATTGATTCAGAATAAAACGTTAATGAATATAGAGTTTACTGGAATATTGATGGAAAAATAATAATGATGATATATATCTTAAAATCAAATCGATGTTCCCTTACCCTTTTTTGTATGGGTATCTCCCTGGTATTTGGCCAGAACAAGTTTGATTCACAGTTATTGACTGGGGGATATCGAAACGATGGAAATCATCATTCCTGGATTTATTTCACTGATAAAGGGCTGAAAACTGAAGCGGATTTGGAAGTTGCTCTCCAGCTGTCCATGGATAACTTGAATGAACGGACAAAACAGAGGAGATCCAAAACCAGGGGGCCAAAACTGGTTGATGAGAGGGACATCCCTGTTCTCCCGGATTATATTGATGAGATTAAATATACGGGAGTTATAATTCGCACAGTCTCAAAATGGCTCAATGCTGTTTCTGTTTCAGGGACCATTGAACAGCTCAGGAGTATATCGGATTTCCCATTTGTAAAGAAAATAGATCCTGTCTACG
>ERZ651768.3582-NODE-3582-length-10335-cov-6.843537_pt1 | contig 10335 bp, 9 predicted proteins | sample MGYA00514754_ERZ651768 | MGnify/ENA metagenome assembly ERZ651768 | reverse complement strand
GTACGAATCGGTACCGCTGAGATCTACCGGGTTGTAGAAGCATTTTCTGAAATTGATGACAGCCTGGTCATCGGGCAGGAATGGCAGGGGGATCAACGCGTCATTCTTTTCCTGAAATTAAAAAACAATGGGACTCTATCAGATGATCTGTCAATCAGGATAAAAACAGCTGTTCGATCCAATTGTTCACCAAGGCATGTACCGGAAAAAATCCTCGCCATAGAGGATATCCCTTACACCATAAATGGGAAAAAAGTGGAAATTGCGGTAAAGAAGATTATTCAGGGTGAAGATGTCACAAACCGGGACGCACTGGCAAATCCGGAATCGCTGGAATGCTTTAAGAATATTCCGGAACTACTGGTTTAAGTCATTTTGAAAATTCAATATTTGTTATTGGGGGCCATTCTGGTTAGGCTGGACCGCTGAGGGAAGAAAGCGTTTCCGGGCCGCCAAAACTTCATTTGATGGGCACAATTTTTGGCGCTGACGAGGGGTCAAATGGGTGCTTTCTACCAGCCAAGCGATGGTATCTACTATGGCCCGACGGGTTGAGTCCCGACCATCATGGCCTAATTCCTGGGCTTTTTGGTCATTGTACCAAAAGTAGCTGCCAACCATTTTGGCCATATCGCGGGTTCCCAAGGGAGGTTTGCCAGTGAGTTTTGAGCCCATTTCCATGGCAATTTCCCCAAAAAAGGCTGCCTTCTTGCCCATTCTAAGTTTGGGTTCAGAAACGCCCCCCAATTCGGCAATCAGTTGATGAACTTCGGGCCACTCCATATTGTCACCACAAACAAGATACCGCTCCCCGGGAACTCCTTTTTCACCCAGCAACAAATGGGCTCGAGCCACATCTTGAACATGGATGATATTGACTCCGCCGGGGTAGGTCAGTTTCATGGGATCAAAGAGATAACCGGTTACAGTCGGAAGACTCGCACTTGGACGAAAATCATAGGGACCTATGAAAACTGAAGGGCAAATAGAAACCAATTCCACCCCCTCTCTGTCAGCACATTCAAATGCCGTCTCTTCCTGCAGTCGCTTGCTGTAAAAATAGTCAGGCGCTCCTTCCAGATCGGATGCGTCTGATTCTGTCATGGGTTTAGGTTCCCAATTAGGTCCAAGGACCGACGAGCTGGAAGTTAAAACAATTCGTTGGACACCCGCTTCTTTAGCTGCGGTCACTGTATTCGTTGCTCCTTCCTGTGCGGTGGAAATCATCTCATCTCGAGAATAGCCCCAATACGAAAAGACTGCGGCTGTGTGATAGAGAGTCGCACACCCAACGGCTGCTTCACGTAATGACTGAGAATCACGTACGTCGCCGTAATGAAGCTGAACCGGTAAATCTTTGAGTCCATCGAGATTGCTGTTTTGACGGACAAAAGCTCGAACTTCGTGGCCTGCAGCAAGGAGTTCGCGACAGAGATTATTGCCTAAAAGACCATTAGCTCCGGTGACCAGTACTGATATTTCGGACCTCTCTTCAAACTGATTTTCTTGAGAGGGGATGATCTGTGCAGAGGGCAATTAATCTTTATATTTATGGAACCGTTCTCTGGCCTTTAAAAAAGCAAAAAGAACCAGAATTACAAATAATACACCCAGTTTCAATGTTTTCCGGAGCGTGTATATCCCAAGGCGCCGTACCTGTCATTGAGTACTAAAACACCATCCATATCCCTATTCGATCCAATATAAGACGTGGGCTGTTCATATTTATTGTAGGTTTGGACATATCCATTCTGTTCCTTCCCGGTTCCCAGATAAAGCGTTCTTTTTTGATCCTGGTTAAAAGCAGTAATAAAACCGCCGTGTCCATCATCTTGAATCGTGATGGAATTGACCACTATATCGCCCAGATTGCCATCTTCTGTGGCACCGCTGAATACAAAAAATAAAATTGTACCCAGTACACCGATCATTAAACTTCGGATATCTACTTTATTCATTATTTCCTCCAAATGATTATATAACTTTTTCATTGACCGCCTGTTCACTCATTCTGATTTTGAGATCGCCTGATTTTCCCAATGCGGCATCCTTCCCGGACTTTTCATTCCCAAACTCTTTATGCCAGTTATCTTTTGCATATAAAATTTTCAATACCAGGACTCCCGTATAAGACAATAGTACAAAAATATACGTAGCCACATGCACTATATTTTCCCGGTCAATTATAAAAAGGAATATCAGCAGAAATAAAGGCAGCCAGCGAATGATTTTTTGGATCATTGACCCCTACCGATCACTGTAAACTTTCCTCGACAAACTCCAGCATTTTTTTCTGCTTCGACAGCCAGCCCAGTCTGGTTTCTACATTCACATAGCGGATTCCATTCCGAAATGCTGCCCAGGACAGACTGCCGTTATCTTTCTCTGGGGGGCGATCCTGCAAGACCACATTATAAGTACCCACAGACAATTTTTCGAAGTCGTCAGGATCAGTACAAATAATAAAATCACGGGGGTTTTCTTTTGGATTTAATGAAACTTTGGTACTGTTTTCCAACTCGGATTTTAGATTATAACCGCGAAAATTGTTATGAACAGCGATCAAAACACCGCCTGAATCCGGAAAAAGTTTTGTGAGGAATTGATTGCGGTTTTGGTCCAGTTCATCCAATGCTACCTTTATGGTACCAGGTGCCCATTCTGGCTTAAACTTTTTTATCGCTTTGAAGGAGCCCGATCTGGAGAATATCCGGTTTGGATCAATCTTAGTATCCCGATAAGGCACCTCCCGCTCCTTGCTTTTTACCAAGAATGCAGTTCCATCATAATGTTTCAAATGATGCCGGATGGCCAGGTTTGCGGTCTGTTCATCACCATGCAGCCAAATGAAACGGTTATTGGATTCTCCTTTTGCAATTACTTCAAATTCAATACTGGAAAAATTTACAGACGAGGACGACATTATTAATTTTTCTCTATCCGATGCAGGCAGCAGACTAACGAAAATTTGGATAATAAATAATCTATTTAACAAGTATCGCTTTCTTGATCTCAACATGATCTTTAGTTAATAGTTTAATAAAGTACAATCCGCTGGGATGAACGGATCCGTTCCATTTGAACTTGTAGTTTCCCGGTTCCAGATCCTGACTAACGAGTGTTTCCACCATACGACCGGTGATATCAATAATTTGCAAAGACATTGTACGCTCTATCCCAATGTAAACATCAAACTCGATCGTGGTGGACGGATTGAATGGGTTAGGATAATTTTGGTATAAAACAAAATCACCGGGTAAAATTTCTGTATCATTTTTGATACCTAAGTAATCCAGAATTAAATTGACCATATTAGTATAATCATCCGGTTCATTAGGATCATAAGTAGTAATATCAAAACTATGGATCAATTCTCCATCTCTATTAAAAATATAAGTGCTTCGCTGCACCGCCATATAGTCGGTCCAAACGGGGTAATCATTTGCCTGTACGTCTTCAACCCAGGGAAGAATCCTGCCATCTACCATTTGATCCAAGTCACTGTTGTAAATATCCTTGCCCACGCCAATTATACCCACATCACCAACACCCATGGAGACCAAATCAAGATAAACAGAATTTAAAAAGCCGAACCGGCTCCTGCAGGTTCCTCAGGACTCATGGCCAAAAAATACGATGCAAATATCTCCAAGATAATCCGCGGGTCCGATTGTGTCGCCATACGTTGCAGAATTCGGGTTCAGGTCCTCAAGATTAAAATCACCTTGAGCATATACGACAGGGCATAAGGATAGAAGTATGAAAATAATTCCCGGAAATTTGTAACAGTAATTCATAAAATCTTAGACAATACCAGCTGGAAAGAAAAACCTGTTGCTCTTTAATAATAAAATGACCGTCATGAATTATCCTTGTCTTCATTTAATCGATAGATCAGAGCCAGAACCAGACCGCCAATAATAAATATAACAGTAACAGTAAAAAAAAGGATCTTGAATGTCATGGAATTATTAATTTTTTCTCACGCATTAATATTCCTCAAAATAGCAGGATTTAAGAAAAGAATCTATTGTATTCATATTATTTGAAATAAGTTTAGATATTATATTTTTTTTAAACTCTACTTTATTTAAGTCCATATGATCCGACACGATTTTAATAAAAACAAGCCTTTGTTCCGGAACCAATGCCCGGCAAACCTGGAAGATCCCAGATGCTTCCATATCCACCAATTCAGCATATTCCGAGCCGCCGTTAATGATCCCCTGTTCCACAGTGACAACTGCCCTTTCCTGAAAGGGATGCCCTGCAGGTAGATCTGGATAATAATATATTTTATCACGTTCATCATAGATCTTGTTTACCATATAGCATTCTCCCAGGGCTGTATTTGCTGGATTTCCGCCGGCGATGCCAATATTGACAAACTGGTATTCTTCGTCACCCTGTTTTTGTGCATAGAGCTCACAAATTCTAGTTTTAATGAATTTTTTGCCAACACCAATGCCCAGGAGTACCATGGAACCGGATCTGAAAACCGGAAAATCAAATGTCTTGTCCCGTGCCAATCCATAATGGTCAATGATTGGTTCTGATTCATATTTCAAAGCCGTCAGGATACATTGCACAGATTTAAAATGCATATTAAAAGAAAGAAAATCGCAATATCTTTTTCTTGGCTTTTTTCCTGTTTTTCCATGGCTTTTTTCCATCCCAGCTAAAGCCCAGAAAGGTCCGTTTTTTCCCTTCGGGGCCATAATGGAACTCACTGCGATAATTATGCGTTTTCCGTTTTTCCAGATCCATGCTAATGGAACTAAGAATCATTTTTCGAGCGGATAAATCCAACTGATCAATATCATAATAAATAACATCCCTGCCAAATTTTGCCCCAAAAAAGTTCAGTCCTTTTCCGGTCAGGTAAAAAACCAGCCCTGCGGAAAGACCCGAAAACGTATAGTCCGGTTGGCCCGCAACTGATGCTCCCAAAACAGTAGCCATTAGGAACTTACCAAACATCACACAGGGAACACCTGCAGGTTTATAGGATTTTTCAGCATAACGAATTTCCTCCAGGGAAATGATCGGTATGGTCATCAACACCAGATCTCTATGCCAGAACACCACATTGTCTTCTTCAATTGTAAACGGATTCGCAGAGGCAAACACATCATCATTTTCGGTATATAACAATATTTTCTGGCCGAATGAGATCGGCGCCATAACAATAAATAATATGAACGGAAACAGGTTGCGCATCGCCATGATTCGATGGCTGAAATTTAAATCAAACTGCGAAGTGCATTAAGGAAGTATTCCACCTGTTGATCAGTATTATAAACATTACAGGAAACACGGATGTATCGTTGACCGCACCATTGGAAAACCGGTATTTCAATTTTGTACGCTGCCCATAATCTTTCCTTGATATCTTCCGGTGCATTCACTGGAAGCGGGTGGCTGACCATTTGGTGTATCCAGTCAGCTGATGCATAGATAGGAGGCGTATTAAATAACCGGGCTAATTCAGCACCGGTCTTTCGGATCAGTTTTTTGCAACTCAACCTTTTCCCCTCAATGTGTTCCTGAAAAAACTGGATCACCTTGGGCAATGTTAAAAAAGCCGCCATATCCCGGGTGCCCTGCCACTGGAAATCCTGCAGAAATTCAGAAGGACCGGGATCATCGCCATCTTTACCCCAACTGTAGATCAGCGGGCGCACCCAGGGCTGGTGTTCCTTTTTGACATAAAGAAAAGATGTTCCTTTGGGCGCACAAAGCCATTTATGACAGGCGCCGGTATAAAAATCACAGTCTAATTCATTTAAATTCAGGTCCATCTGGCCCGGGACATGGGCCCCATCGATGATGGTCAGGATCCCTTTTTCCCTCGCCAGTTCACATAGACTCTGTACAGGAAACTCCAGTGCTGTCGCCGATGTTATCTGGGATAGGAAGATCACTTTTGTGCGCTGGGTAACCCCCGCCCAGAAATTATCGGTAAAATTTTCACGGGTAGTGACAGGGAGTTTTACTTCCTGCTGAACAATCTTTACCTGTTGGCGTCGGCCCCACTTTGACCAGGCCCTAACCAGTGCGCCATATTCATGGTTTGACATCAGTATTTCATCTCCCGGTTTCAGGTCCAGACTGAAAATGATATTGCTCACTGCCGTAGTTGGATTCTGGAAAAAGACCAGATCCTGCTCATGGCAGCCTAAAAAATCACCCAAAGCAGTGCGGGATTGTTCAAGCTGTTCGTACACTGTTTCCGTTGAGAACAAAACCGGCTGCTGTTCCAGTTTTTTCTGCCAATGCTGATAATCTTCAAATACAGGTTTTGGGCACGCACCAAAGGAACCATGATTCAGGAAAGTGACATCCGGCTCAAGAAGAAATTGATTTCTTACATCATTTTTCATTTAAATAAGATAAGGTATTTCAGTTTTTATCTCTGGAGGTTATATGCGGTAAGATCCGCAGAAAATAATCAGAATTATTAACATGACAGGTTGATTTAATAATAAGAGATTTATAATAGCCGGAAGGATGTGCTTCAAATTTGGCTCTTAAAATCTCCGCAAATATTTTTTATACAGATAAGTAAGTTCTTCCAGGGTTAAGATCATCTCCGGAGTCAGTGTTTTCGAAAAGGGCCGGCTTGATATCTGCCTTAATTCCCGCCGTTGTTTTTCATAATTGGCCAGGGCCGGTTTCTGCAGGGACATTTTTATATTTTCCCTGTCTCCTTCATCCCAGTCAACATGGAAACTGTCAAATAAGGACTGTACTATAGTAATCTGGTCTTTTTGCGACATACTCAGATCTCTCAGGATAACAAAGAATTTTCCCATGGACATTTGCAGCCCGGTCAGGTAGCCAACCCGGGATACATTCTCCCAATACTGCACTTCAATTTCCAGGTTCGACCGCAGGACCTGCATAAGGTCATTTATGGAACCGGAGATACCCCCCTGTCTCCTTTTTTGACTGGAAGTGGACCAGCTGGGAGGCCTGAGCAGTTCAGGTTCTTCCAAAAAATGGTTAATCCGTTCCAAAACAGCATTGACATAAGCAGATTCAAAGGACCGCATTCTCTGGGTTATCAGGGTACGTTCTTTTTTATTCAGTGTCATGAAATAAACCGCATCCTTTAAGGATTCAACTACTTCATCAATAATGGTATTCTGATCCTGATTGTTTTCCAGGAATGAGATCTGCTGATTTTGGTGATAGTTTAAGATCGGGCTGTCTGGATGCCCTATAATTGAAATCAGCTGTTCGCGGTGTTTTTGGAATGATTTTTCAACGGCATCTATAATCTCTTTAGGATTATATTCTTTTTGGAGTTCTTTAACTGTGGTACTTTTTTTCATAATCGTCTAAATGTACTTCCACAACCAAAAACAGAGCAATAGATGAAGCAATTATTTAATTAAAACCATTTTTATGGATTGGCTGAAATTCCCGGCCCTGATCTGATAGAAATAAATCCCGGAACTCACCTTTTCATTCCAGTCATCTTCTCCGCCCCAGTCTACAAAATAGATCCCGGCCTGAAAATCACCATCGACCAGTTTCTTTATTAAACGGCCGGTGACATCAAATATATCGATCCGGACTTCAGATAGCAGGGGCAGATCATACCGGATTCTTGTGGCAGAATTAAAGGGATTGGGAAAGTTCTGGTGCAGCGTAAAGGATTCTGGTATTAGTATAAAATTGATGGTGGAATCCCCCTGTCCGATCAGATTTGCCTGCTTGTCCATAAACGTATAGCGGATGTCAATGCTGGGATGGTCAGTGTATTTTTCAGCTAGCTGCAGTTGTACTGGGTAAACATTCTCTTCCCTGTGACTGTATTCAAGCAACAATTTCCCCGGAACCATATCAGCGCTGGAAAGGAATATCCCTTTATTACTGGAGGGAGGATTCCGCAAAATAACTTTACATTCTTCTATATTATATTGAACAATGATTTGCCCGGACCGCGCCTCCAGCGGCGGGGAGATGGTTATTGTTTGATTATTTACTGAGAATTGAGCTGGCTGTCCTGAAATTTGCCTGGATACTTCCACTATCCCAAATCTCTGCAGGGACCAGTGCCACATCTGGGTAAAAACCATACCATCATCCAGACCAAATTTTCCGTCCGGATACAGTTTAAAGTGAGGGAATTTCCCTGTAACCGGACCCAACTCTTTGGAAAAATCATCCATATCCCAGGCTTGAATGAAGTCAGTAAGATCTTCCAGGTTGATGGTATCATTGGGCGGTGTATTATAGTCACCCAGGGCCGGGGTCAAAAAACGGTAGGATATTCCCACCGTAGACAGGCCCACCGTATCTATCAGACTGGCAATAACCAGGTCAATGGTATCCAAACTCATAAGCGGCGGATTTAAAATGAGGGTCAGGGAGTCAGACGTGAAAACCGCCTCGTAAGAAAAAGATGTATCTCTCCTGCTGTCCAGTGAATAATCAATGCTGTCGATGGGCTCAGAGAATACAAGTCCAATATTGGTGGATTCATTGATACCCAGATAATCTCCCTGCCAGATATTTAATGTATCAATGGTCGGCACCAAAATATCGTTAAGAAACAGGGTATCAGTAGAGGCATCTGCTGCCATGACATTGCCTGACTCATCATAAAGGGATGAAGCTGTTGCCGGTTGAAGCAGGATATATTCTCCGCCACTGGCGTTGCTGTCAAACTCCAGAATGAATCTCATGCTGGCTTCCCCACCTGAGAGATTATTACCAGCCAAAGTCTGAATCGCGGCCAGATTAACCTGGGTTGCATTGCCTCCATTAGATACAAATTGCAGATTGAAATCTTCAAAAACCGGTACTCCAGTGCTGCTGTCCGAGGAAAATATCTGATCTGTGAAATAGACATCCAAGTAACTGTTATCATCGGCAAGTGCCACACTGGAAAATTCTGGTGCGATATAATCACGGATGGTAAAAATAACCACTGTATCACCCGGGATAGCATTCTCTGCCAAATCCTCGAAAGAATTATCCATGGCCAGACGGATCCGGTGTTCACTTAGAAAAGTATCTGCGGGCGCAATTGTGATTATGGTTTTTTCACTGTTGATGGACGCATTGAAGGCAATCTCAACCGAATCGGTAAGATCAAAAAGTGTAAAATGATCATCTGTATTGGCATTATTCAGGCTGGAATTATCTGTATTACGAACCGGCTCAGAAAAGGTAACCACCAGGCTGATATCACTGCTGATGTGTTCAGCACCATCGCCAATATTTAAACTGTAAGTGGGTATCAGCAGATCATAAAGCGTATAAGGACCCAGGACCGTTTGCGGATCCATGTATACTCCGGCAACATTGAATATGGCCTCATCATCCACCGGAGACAAGGTAAAGCTTTCCACACCGCTGGGTATATCACTGAGGCTGAACTGAGCCCGTATCGAATCCTGCCCGCCATTTAGCGCTCCATTGCTGGTATTCGATATGCTGTTCAGGGTCATTACTGTACAATTGCCGCTGTTGGCATTGAATTCCAGTACAAAATCCTGTATGCCCACAACTTCATCGGCATCATGGGTACTAAAAACATTTTCATTAAAAATCAGCTGCAGATAGGTGTTATCAGCAGACAGGGCTGCTGAAAGAACGACTGGCGCAGGTGTCAGGGAAAAACTGGTAGTGATCTCAGTTGAATTCATTACATTCCCTGCCAGGTCAAAAATGGCATTGTTTGCTGCATTGACCGTTACGGATTCATTACCATCGGGGGACCCGGTCACGAACAGATTCACCTGGATGGCAGTCTCGCCGCCGGATAATTCTGTTCCGGATGTATTGGTTACGGACTCGATAACCACATTTTCAACTCCGCCGCCATTTATCTGGAGCGAAAGTTCAAAATCAGCTGTATCCAGCCCTGCACTGCCATTGGTATTCCCATAGACACCCTCTGTCATCAAAACAGTGATATGGGTATTATCCATGGCATAGGTGGAACTATCAAAGGCCGGTACTGTAATGTCACGGACGGTATAATTTGCGCTCATGGCACTAACCGCATTCCCCACTGTATCTATGAATACCTCCCCAAAGGAAAGCAGCAGGGAACGTTGTTGATCAAGGTCAGCTACAGGTGCTACAGTAATCACGGTTTTTATTTCATTGATGGATGCATCAAAGGCAATGTTTTCTGCTGCTTCTGTTATATAGGCCAACTGCATAATAAAATCCAGATTGTCATTGGTTACCGCAGAATTATCGAGCCTGGCAATAGGTTCATTAAAGGTAATTATAAAAGTTTCTGTTGGGTAGATCAGGGAATCAGCTGCAGGATCAAAAGTCACTGCAGGGGATAATAAATCATATAACGTA
>ERZ651768.3579-NODE-3579-length-10338-cov-6.314394_pt1 | contig 10338 bp, 8 predicted proteins | sample MGYA00514754_ERZ651768 | MGnify/ENA metagenome assembly ERZ651768 | reverse complement strand
ATATTGCGTTCGATCGAAAATCTGCATCACAACACGGTCTATGAATCGATCAACGGACCGAATGAATTCACTACCATCGGAAATTTGCGTTACTGGGACCGCACGCCAGACCTGGGTCAGGTCAAGATTCCAGTCCTGATTACTTGTGGTCGTTATGATGAGTTGGGCCCCGCCTGCGCTGCCACATTGCAGACTGGTATCCCTAACGCCGAGACGGTGGTCTTCGAGGAGTCAGCGCACGTTGCACATATCGAAGAACCAGAAGCCTACAGAAGATGCGTGTCAGAATTCTTAACGCGAAATGACGATTAGGTAACACAGTTCTAGATCGGTAGAAGACATTATTCAAACTCCGAAAAAACACACTTCAGTGATTCCAATTTATCATTCTCAATGGGATAACCGAGTTACAACAGTAGGCTTCAATCTGTAGTATTTAGCAGTAGTTCAAGTATCAGCATGACCGAGTCCCTTGGAATTCTTCACCTAACTTATCCTCAGAGCCAACCCAATTCCTGATTATTTAGGTTGCGGCACTATTCGGAAGCAGGCAGACTCAGTTCACGGGCCAAAGCGAGAAAATTATCCACTATTAAGTCGTGCTTAGGGTTTGGTTCGGGGTCAGGTGGGCCTTCATCTCCCCACTCATCAGGACGTCGGACAAAGGCTGTCTTGAAGCCAGCAGCTTTCGCCGCATCTAGGTCCCAATTGTGACAGGCCACCATACAGCACTGGTGAGGATCGAGTTGTAAGTAGTGTGCTGCCCTCTCATAGGCTTCAGGCAGTACTTTGTATTTCCCGATTGCCTCACACGATAGCACCGCATCCCAACTTAGCCCATTTCTCTTCGCAGTATCCATGACAATCCGGAAACTTAGAATCGTGAAAGAGACACACATGAATCGTTGGCGGAGTTTTGGAAGGACAGCGGGAAAGTCCGGCCATGTCGTGAGGTTATGTACTGCGTCCCACCAGATACTGTAGCGCTCTTTCTCAGTAAACGAATCTAAACCATTTGCGACACAAACCTCGTCCAAGGCCATGCGATGCGCGTCATCAAAGTTGTATTGAGGAGGTGCGTGCTCACCTAGATTCACCATTTTCCCTAGTGAACGACGTCGCAAGTCATTGGCTACCCCACCCCAGTCTCTTTCAATTTGGTGGGCTTTTCCAACACTCTTAAGTGCAGTAGCAAATCCAGTATGCCAGTCGAGGATGGTTCCACCGGTATCGAAGGTGAGAGCCTTAATGTCATTCGTATTCATGGGATCAGTACCGTCGCGCCGAGGGTGGCGCCACTTTTAATAGCCTCATGGGCCTTCACGGCATCTTTTAGTGCATATTCATAATTGATGTTAGCATCCAAAATGCTATTATTGGGTCGGTTTGTTGTCGTTATCTGGCCGGTAGATCAATACCTGAATCGGGGTAGGTTGAGTTCCAGTGGCAGGATTCAGAGCTTCGGGGCAGTTCGACAACACGGCGAGGACATCCATTTCCGCCCGTAGGTCGACGTAGTCCCCGGGTTGCGACTTGCCATCCACAATTGTCGCACTGCCATTTTTTACTGGTACATTCATGAAAAAATTGATGTTGGACACGACGTCCTTTTCGCCCATGCCATATTTTTTAAGTTCCCGCTCAAAGTTACGCTGGCATGATTCGCTATTAGTCTTTCCGTAGCGAACCTTATCGAGTTCGAATGAACAACAACCAAAAATTGTGTCGTGAGACCCACAGGTGTCGGCGATGATGGTCATCATCTTACGTGCCCTGGCTGACCATAGTACTGAACCCTGGTTTAGATAGACCTCGCCCCCCAGTTTGATGGTATTGGCGGCATGGTAGCGATCGGCATAGTCAGAAGCGTTGTAGCAGAGAAAGTCGACGGCTTGCTGGCCTTCGAGATCGATCAGGCGTAATACCTGTCCGGCTCGAACCCATCCGCTCCAGGGCGAGCGCGCGGGCACAACTGTGTCCTCAAGAATCTTGCTCCGACGTAGTGTAGTGTCGACAGTTGCAGTCATGTTGCCGTCTCCTATTTCTCTATGTTGGTCAACAAAATGTAGCTGGAATTCCCATCCCAATATAGAAGGCTACACTGTTGGCTCTGCGGTCCTGACGGTAGTTACCGAGTACGTCAGCGAGGGTTTCTACGGCTGACATAGCTCGGTTTTGTGGGAACTCCTAAAATTTAAAACCTCTCTAACTCCTTGATTTAATGGCGCGCCCGGTTTTGACATGAATCTACTCGCCTTGGCAGTTAGTCTGGTTTCCCAACCAAGTTCCTGATCGACTCCTACAAACTGTCCTCAGTGTCGTCGCGGGGTGGGGCGAGTTGATGTACGCCTGCTGCCTTGGCCATGTGTTTCCAGACCACGGAAAAATCCTTACGACCCAGACCCACCGTTCGCCCGCTCTGGTACACCTGACGCGCCAGTCCCGCGACGGGCACGGGGACACCCACCTCGTCGGCGAGAGCCAGTGCCAGGCCAATGTCCTTGTACATAAGATCGAGCATAAAGCCAGGCTCATGCTGGTTTTTCAGGACCGTATTTGGAAAATGGTTCTGAAGTACCCATGTGTTGCCGCTGCTGGTCCCGACGACCTCGACAATCGTCTCCATCGAGAGGCCCGCTTTCAGCCCTGTCAGAAAAGCTTCCGAGGTGGCGATCATTGAAATCCCGGTGATCATGTTGTTGACCAGTTTGACCTTGCCCCCCATGCCGGCTTCACTGCCGGCATGAATCAGCTTATTGCCCATCACCGCCAGCACCTCGCGGCAGCGGTCAAGCACGGCGGCAGGGCCACCAACCATTATGGTCAGTGTGCCGTTGATGGCACCTGTCTCACCGCCGCTCACCGGGGCATCGATCATCTGCCCTCCTGCAGAATCAATCTCCAGCGCGAGTCGCTTTGATACCATCGGATCTATCGTGCTCATATCGATGACGAGGTGCTCGTCGCGAATCCCAGACAGCAGTCCCTGTGCGCCCAACACCACCTGTTCCACGTCCGCCGAACCCGGCAGCATGGTGATTACCGCCTCGCACTGACTCATCACCTCTACGGGATGTTCCGCCCGGACTGCACCCTCGCCGACCAGTTCCTCGACAGCTGCTGCATTCAGATCGAGCACCGTGAGTTCGTATCCTGCCTTGAGCAGGTTTTTCGCCATTGGCTTGCCCATCATGCCGACACCTATAAATCCGAGTCTCTTCATCCCGCTATTCCTCCTCATTCGTAAAGGATGACACTTGCATTTGTCATTTGTACATTGCCCGAGGGTCGCCCAACATATCTGCATTGATCTCTAACCCAAGGCCCGGCCCGTCGTTACATCGGACTCGACCTCGATCCATAACCGGAGCGCCACTGGCGAGTGATTTGTCCACTTTTATTGTCGTTGCACCGAGCAGGAGGTGTTCAGGAATGGTGTGGGCAAGGTGGGTAGTTGCTGCGTAGGTGATTTCTGCTCCGCCCACTTCTTGAACAAACATCGCACATCCCGCCTTGAGACACAGGTCGCGCATTTGGCGAGTTTTGGTGATTCCTCCAATTCGCTCAATTTTTAGATTTACTGCCGAGGCTTGCTTGAGGGTCAGGATACTGGAGAGAACACCCAGGTCATCAATACTCTCATCAAGAACAATCGGGTGGTTGGTCCGTTTGCCCAGTTCCACGCAGTCGGAAACCGTTTCGCATGGTTGCTCGATCATGACCCCGGGAGCATCTTGAATGCGGTGGATGTAGGTCATAGCTTCGTGCAGAAGCCAGCCGCCATTCGCATCTGCCGATATGCGATCCCCCGGTTTTGCCTGCGCAGCAACCGCTAGTGTAAGTTCAGCGTCTGCGACCGGATCATCACCAACCTTGAGGGTCAGAACCTGAAATCCCTGTCTCCGTTTTGCTTCGATACCAGCGGCAAGATCACCCTCTGCTGCGTTGACGCTTGTTCTCACCAGCGGTGCCTTATTCGTCATTCCACCGAGCAGCGTATAAAGTGGAAGGCCCGTGGCTTTGCCAAGGATATCCCAGCACGCGATATCAATTGCCGACTTGGCATAGATATGTCCGGCGAGCGTAGCGTCCATGAACCAGTTGATCGCATCGATCTCCAGTGGGTTCCGACCGATCAATAGTGGGCAGAGTTCCTCCAGAGCTGCAAGTGCTCCGCCGCCAAAGCCTTCAAGATAATTGAGACCGAATGGACAACTTTCGCCCCAACCGGTTACTCCTGTATCAGTGGTGATCTCTACGACCACATTGGCCGTTTGTGTGACAAGACGCCCGCGAGAGAGTTGGTAGCCCGCGCCTTTTATGGGCAAGTCGACGCAATAGAGCCTGATCACTGAGATTTTCATTCCGTTTCCCTCATCGTCGAAAAGATTTCAGCGCACATGCACAGGGTGTGGATGCACCATGTTAAACAAATAGCCGCCGTCGTTGAATGGAACGCGGTCAGGCTGGGTGCGGCCTGCCTTGTCTGAGGCTCGGGTCAATAATTCATGTGTGCCGGTGGTTGCTTCCCATTCGAGCTCGAAACGAACCCAGGCCCACCTGTGGTTTGGGGAACAGATTTCAGCTTCGTGCCAGGTCTCATCGCTCGCCACGCTCCATTCGACAGAGACGATTTCTGCATCTGGTGAGCGGGCCCAGCCATGCAAACGGTGTGGGCCAGGTGATAGCTCCGCTGGCCAGGGCAAGGCGAGTGAACTTTTGATGGTTTGCTCGGTGATGGGAGCACCTTTTGACGGTGCTGAAGCGTCGACAGGCCAGTCGTCTCCCGCCAAGACATAGAGTTCGGTATTTCGGTAAACCCATTGATGCGCTGTTGTCACATCGATGCGTCCAAGCCACTTGATGGAATAGGTGCCGACCCAACCCGGTACGATCAGGCGCGCAGGGAACCCGTGATCAGGCGGGAGTGGATCGCCATTCATTGTCAAGGCAATCAATGTGTCTGGATGCATAGCCTTCGTGACTGGCATGGGAACCCGGATACCGTCAGCGTCCTCGAGCCCAACGTCAAGCCCGACAGGGCAAACGTGATAAGCCGAGTCCCGGATTTTTGCCTGTCGCAATACATCACGCAAACGAGCTCCCGACCATTCGGCCATGCCAACTCCGCCTAATCCCCATTTGACCTCAGTCATCGATGGTCGGCGGTTCAAAGGTTCGCCCAACACGTCCTCGAACAACCGCCGGTGGTTGCCAGCGCACTCCAAGTACGCCGGTACCGTTTTATGTGGCATCGCCATTAGATCGCGGTAAGAAAGAGTGATGGCTCGACCGACCCCGTCGCCCGCAACGGTCATCGTCCAGGTTTCCGCATCTATTCGTGGCGTGTCGCTGGCGCTGCACACAAAGAACTGGTCGTTCGGTGTAATGTAGTCCGATTGGGCCTCAAAAGGTGTTTCCAGCCCACTTGGTAATGAAATCAGATTGCTACTATCTTTTACATATGTGGGCACTGCTCTACTCCACAACGTAGTCGGGCTTGCCCAGAACGTTCATCCGTGGCGTCAAACCAAGGCCAGGCGCGTCGCTGAAACCCAAATAGCCGTTCTCCCCCTGAGCGAACCCGTCCGCCGTCACGACGGTGACATAGTCAGTCAGATCGGTTGCGTTCAGTCGATATTTGGTTGGCGTGCTCCAGGCGAAATGTGCAAGCGCGGAGGAAACAAACTCACTGCCCCAGGTGTCATCCGGTACGGCGCCTATCCCAAGATCAACGCAAATATCACGCATACGTCGCGCTTTGCTTAATCCGCCAACCCGGCTGATTTTAATTGTGCAGTAGTCCATGGCGCCCGCATTCCAGGCGCGTAACAGATCCTGTGTTGTTTCGATGACTTCATCCAACTTGATCGGGTTCCAGCAACGTTTGCGGAACTCGATGCATTCCTCCATTGTTCGACAAGGTTGTTCAATGATGACCGGAAGGTTTCGGACTCCGGCGGCAATCCGCACTGCGTCGGGAAAGCTCCACCCACCGTTGGCATCGCACAACGCCAACTCTCCCGGCGCCAGGATGTCGCAAACCGCTTCAATCGTGGCGATAGCCGCATCCGCTGTAGCTGCTCCTTTCAGTTGAAAGTGCTGGTATCCCTCGGCACGGTAATCCTGACATCGTCGTGCCCAGGATTCTGGTGTGTCTTCGTGTTGTTTGAAAAGATGTACGGTTCGGTACATTGGAATGTCGCCTTCATAATGCCCTCCTAAAAGGTGACAAACGGGTCGACCCGCTGCTTTCCCGGCAATATCCCATAGTGCCGCATCGAAGGGTGCTTTCACGTACAAATCTTCTTTAAACTTGATATCCCAAAGCCGATTCAACTTTTCGATCTGCATTGGGTCTTCGCCTACGATCATTTTGGCGAGAAGGTTGGCCCCAGAAACCGATGCTTCGCCCCAGCCTCGTCCATAGTGCGTGCCGAGCGGACAGACTTCCCCATAACCGGAAATTCCTTCATCGGTATCAAGTTGAACAATCGTGGATACATTGCTGTCAGGTGAGAACCCCGACGTGCGACGATAACCGCCACCCTTTGTCGGCAGATCGACGGTATAGATAATTGCTCGTATGATTTTCATTCCGTTTTTCTCATCATTGAAATGGTTTCAGCGCAAATGAACAGGGCGTGGATGCACCATGTTAAACAAATAGCCGCTGTCGTTAAATGGAACGCATCCAGGCTAGGGATACAAATTTTCTTTTTGGCAGGTGCGACGTCTTACGCCTTCAGTGTGACCAGAATGTGACGAACAGCAGTCCATTTTAGTCCCTTTCAGATGTCGATAACGGCTAAAGGCTTACTTTGGTCGATCGTAACTTGCCATTAGTTTTTCGACCATTGCCGTGCACTCTTCCCAGTCGTAGTTTTGAAATGCTTGAGCACGAACCACATGTGTAGGTCCAGAATAGAACATCTCGTATTGCAGGTGACGAGAACCAAATTCGGAACCGAGTGCATCCCACGCGAGCTTGAACAACTTCACCTTACCCTCAGAATCGACTGCTGGCGACTTCTGGGTCTTAGAGATTACATCCGCAATTTCGGGCACTTCGAAATCTTTAAAAGATGATGGCAACATGATGATCCCACCCCCAGCCAGTCGCCGTATCATCAACACGATCTCTGGATAAAGTTCCTGACTTAATACCTGGGTAGAGCAAAGTAAGCGTGGGTCAGGTAGATAGTAGTCGCCGTAACGTTCTCCGCTGGCTTCCATACCCTTCACCAATCCTTCAATGACACCAACTTTGCCGGCCAACTCGCCCAAGGTTTCTTTGACCTGGGGAAAATCGATTATGGCATTGGTCTCGGCAATCTTGTGGGCAATACCCAACAGAAAACGGAGTTTCACCATAAGTCGAATTGCACATTGATAATTCTGATGTACATGTGAACGGGTTTGATGCCATTGCGCCTTGGCCATCTGGATATCACGGTAGATAAACACTCGGTCCCAGGGGATTTTCACTTCATCGAAATAGATCACCGCGTCGTTTTCGTCGAACAAACTGGAAAGCGGGTAGTCGAATACCGATGGGACACTCGCGGCATAGGATCGTCGTGACAAAAGCTTCACGCCTTTGGCATTGATTGGGACCATCGCGGTAAAAGCGTAAGGCTCGTCACCTTCCTGGAATACCTGGAATCCAGCGAGCAGAACCTCGTTCGAGATCACTGCGGCAGTACCCAACATCTTGGCGCCTTTGACCGTAATACCTTCCCCATCCTCATCACAGATCGCAGCGACGAGATACTCATCCGGCTGCTCACTAGGGCCTTTTGACTTGTCAGCTTGCGGATTGATTATGACGTAGCTCAAGTACAGATCGTTGTCGCGGGCGTAGCGATAGTAATCGAGCAACGCTGCTGCTCGATTTTCGTCATATTGTTTAAAGAGATCGATTCCCATTACTAGTCCACCAAGCACTGAGGCAACATGATCGGGGGAGCGTCCCATCATCCCACAAGTGAGCTCAGCCCAGGCTGTCAGCGCAATACGTCTCGTTACCAGTTGCTCATAGCTTCTAGGGAGTTCCCAACAGCGGCTCACTCGCTCGCCACTGGTCGGAGAGTTGAATGTCATAAGCTCGATGTGTTCCGGACCATTTTGATAGTCGTAGAGCTTAGCCACCGACTTCGCAGCTTGCGCAAACGCAGGGTGGGTAGTGACATCGTCAACCACCTGGCCATCGAGAAAGACCGAGCGACCATCGCGTAGACTGTCGAGGTAATGTTGACCGTTTCTAGTCATACAAATCAAAGTACCATAGGTCCAACTACAATGGAAATGAGGCCAACATAATCTCTCACTACGTGCAATACGGCCTATGTGACTGGAACTCCATCTTGTGATAGGGCTAAACTGTGCCTAGCCGATGCTCCGGAACAAACATAGTGGGAAGAATTAGCGATATGGACAAACCCAATATCTCTACGAATGACAACGATAGGTTCCGATACCACCGTATCATGCGAACATTCGCGAGCCTAGCAGAACCAGCCTTTGAGCACCCGGATCAACAACGGAAGGTATGGGGCGATTTGTGGGGCTGCAACAGCGAGATCGGCCAGCTACGCAAAATTCTCGTACACCGCCCCGGGGAAGAAATCACGCGAGTCACAGAAGACTGGTACGATGAAAAGCTAGAAAGCTACTGTAGTACGGAGGAGGAAATTTGGTGGCGTGGTCGTAACTTACCTAACCTCAAGAACATGCAGATGGCACATGACAGTCTCACCGACATGCTGCGAGCTGAGGGAGTCGAGGTTATCTATATTCATGACAAACCAACTGACCGTCCCGTGCCATTAAAACAGATGTCACCACGAGACATTGTCATCGGGGTTCCCGGCGGTGTAGTAATCTGCCGACCTAACGCCAATGGTCGTCGGGAGGAGATGTTCTGGGCGACTAGACGAATTGTAGATGCTGGCTGCCCAATTATTCGTACGATCTCTGGCACAGGTATGTTGGAAGGTGGCAGTTTTATGTGGATCGACACTAAAACAGCTGTTATCAGCACTGGGCTATGTACTAACCCTGAAGCGGTCTCGCAAATTCGGGAAGTTTTGCGTTGGTGTGGAGTTGAGGTACTAACTATCCAGACGCCAGGATACTCCCAGCATCTGGATGGCTTTATGGCTATGGTCGACGTCGACAAGGTATTGGTGAACCCGACAATGCTACCTTATGATTTTATGGTTGAGTTAACAAAGCGTGATATTGAGATGATCCACATCTGCCCAGAAGACCCACCCTTTGCAGTCAACGTCTTACCTATTTCACCTGGCCGTATTATTGCCAGCGAAATGTCAGATCAGACCCTAGAACTACTCGATAAGAAGGGAGTCGAAGTAAAGTCGATTTGCTATGAGCCGTGCTGGAGTTCAGGTGGCGGTATTCACTGCAATACCGCACCACTGGCCAGAGACACTCTCAATTAGCACAACCATAAGATTAGGAACAGGTAGATTGGTCCGGTTACTAATAACCAAAAATCGGCTAGTGTAATTAGAGACCTAAGTCTCCTGGGATGGCAAGCCCCGGCCATGCCTGACCTAGGGATTGCCAAGCTTCTAGGGTAGCTTTTTGGGCATCTTCGATGACCTCGTATTCGTTCATAGTAAGGACCTTTCCATCTCGCATCACCCACTCACCATTAATCATTACTGACTCAACATCGCTAGCCTGAGCATAGTGGACAAGACTGGAGGTTAAATCCAATAATGGTGTTAGATGTGGTTGGTCCAGTCGCAGCACCGACAGATCTGCTTTCTTGCCACAATCCAAAATTCCCAGGTCATCTCTACCTAACGCTTGTGCACCATTCACTGTCGCCCAAGAAAGTACTTCGGTCGGTGTAGGATTAAAGCCATCACCCCTCATCCCACGGTTGACCACGATACCAATGCGCATGGCGTCGAATATATTCTCCGACATATTGTCAGTACCTAGGGTTACGTTTACGCCTGCATCAGCCAGTGCTGGCACGTTCGCCAGTCGGTGGTATCCGCGCCGTGAGCTCGACGCAGCACAATGCACCATGGTGATGCCCCTGCGACCCAGTAGATTAATGTCCGAAGAATCACACCAATGACAATGGGCTGCCAGTACATCAGGACCTAGCCAACCGTGATCATCTAGATATTGGGCTGATGTCCTACCTTGAGTCATAGTCTTAACCTGCTCTACTTCTTGTGGCGACTGCGCGAGGTGAATCGTACGACCCAGTTCGTAAGACCGAGCTAATTCTGCTAGTTCATCCAATACCCAGGGGGAGCAACTATCAGGGGCATGAGCAGAAACTAGGCAACGAAC
>ERZ651768.3577-NODE-3577-length-10345-cov-12.480619_pt1 | contig 10345 bp, 10 predicted proteins | sample MGYA00514754_ERZ651768 | MGnify/ENA metagenome assembly ERZ651768 | reverse complement strand
ACAAACATATGTAATTGATAGAACGAGGCAAATGAATTGCTTCAGACAACCGGTTTTAATTTTATTTTTAGTCATATTTAATTATTTTATCATTCTCTAGAATAAATTAGAATTTATTTAAGGATCAAGCACATGTTAATTTTTTTTAATTTCTTTGATTTTTATAACTTAGAAATTTTCTTTATTTTTCACTAACCTTACTTGTTAACAATTGTAAACTCTGATAACCTCGCCCGATTATATTATTAATATCGTTAATTTATAATCGCCTTTTTTGCTTTTAAACATGAGTGATATAAAAAGATCATCACGAAAAATAAGAATAGGTTCACTGGTTATTGGTGGTGATTCTCCAGTGGCCGTTCAGAGTATGGCTGCAACCCAAACGCAGGACCTAGAGGAGACTGCTCGCCAAATTGAAATTCTTGAACGGGCTGGAGCGGATGTCATAAGGATTGCTGTGGATAATGAAGCAGATGTTGTAGCTCTTGAAACTCTTCGTAAAAAATTTCCAAAGCCAATTTTTTCTGTTGACCTTCAAGAAAACTATAGATTAGCGCCCAAAGTTGCTCCTTTAGTTAATAAAATTCGGTACAACCCGGGGCATTTATATCATTTGGATAAAAACAAGTCGATCTTGCAAAAAGTGGAGTTTATTGTAGAAGCAGCTAAGTCTTATAATTGCGCAATTCGCATTGGTGTTAATTGTGGGTCTATAGATCCTGAATACAAAGAAAGATTTAAAGAAGATCAGATTGAGGGAATGGTTCGTTGCGCTGTCGATCACTGCAAAATATTGGATGATCTGAATTTTACGAATTATTGTGTATCACTTAAAGATTCTGATTTTGATAAGGTTATTGATGCTAACCGTCGATTTGCCAAGGAACGCCCTGACGTGCCTTTGCACCTGGGGGTGACAGAGGCCGGGCTGCCGCCAGAGGGTGTTATCAAGACAAGGATTGCATTTGAGCAACTTATATCTGCTGGAATCGGTGATACCATTCGCGTCTCTCTTACCCTTCCGAATGAGCAAAAAGGTGAAGAGATTGCTGTGGGTCGCGAAATTCTTAAGGATATTGAGCAGGGGAGGTTTAGATCAGTTCCTAAAAATTTCCTTGATGGTATTAATATAATTGCTTGTCCTAGTTGTTCTCGTGTTGAAAATGATAAGTTTGTAGACTTGGCTCAGGAAGTACGCCAAATCACAAAATATGCTGAATCACATAAAATTACTATCGCGGTTATGGGATGTAGGGTCAATGGACCAGGGGAAACTGATGATGCAGATCTTGGACTTTGGTGTGGTCCTTCGAAGGTAAACTTAAAGAAAGGGACTGAGGCGCTAGGTGCATATTCGTATGATGAAATTTTAAGTCGACTAAAGCTTGAACTTGACCTGATAATTTCTTCCAGGGTTGATCAGGAATCATCTGTTAAATAGTTAGGTATATTTAAGGCCGTCGAAGGCTTCATCGCTACGTTTTATCAAAAATATCGTTAGTGTAGGAAATTGCCATGAAACTTGATGTGAAAGAGTTGGAATCGCTAAAACGAAAATTGGATATAACGATTCCAGAAGAGGTTGTAACTGAGAGAATCAATAATGCATATAAGGATCTGAACCGCCAGATGAAAATGCCTGGGTTTAGGCCTGGAAAGATTCCTCGTCATATTCTTGAAAAACAAGTTCCAGTGCAATCTTTTACAAATATGTTTCAGGAGTTATTGCAGGAATATTACGAAAAAGCTCTTCGTCAAAGTGGGATTGTCCCTGCTGGGGCACCAGAAATTGATAACTCTGATTTCCAAGATGTGAAAATAAACAGCCCTTTAAAATTCTCGGTTACACTGGACATTAAACCGGAAGTTAAGGTCAAGAATTATAAAGGCCTTAAAATGAATAAGGTTGAGATTAATATTCCTGAAGAGGAAGTTCAAGCGGCAATTAATAGTATTTTAGAACAATACGGTAGTTATCAGCATCATGATGATGACCACAAGGCTGAGAAAGGTGATTATCTAACGGTAGACTTTGAAGGCATTTTTGAGGGGCAGCCATTAGAAAATGGAAGTGCTAAGGATATGACAATCAGGATTGGTGAGAACAAGATGATTAAAGGTTTTGAGGATGAACTTATAGGACATAAGTTGGGAGAAGAATTTGAAGCCAAAGCTATTTTGCCCCCTAATTGGAACAATAAAATGAGTCGAGTACGTATCCCCATACCTGGGTCTAAGGATAAACTACCGGAAGATGTAGCAGTTTTTAATGTCAAGATTAAAGAAATGAAAAAAATGGACGTCCCTGCACTTGCAGATGATATTGCAGAGAAGGAAGGATTTGATTCGATCGATAGTTTTAAAAGAGGAGTCAAAACCAAGTTGCAATCAATGTATGAACAAAAGGAAGAAATGCGTATCAAAGAGGAAGTATTTGATCAGTTGGTTAAAGAGAATCCCATTGAAGCACCTGACTCTATGGTGAACAGTGAATTAAAATTTATGCTTGAGGGAATGAAATTTCAGATTGAGCAGTCGGGCATGAAAACCGAAGACTCCGGATTCGATGAGGAGAAAGCAAAAGAAGAGTGGCGAGGTAAAGCCGAAAACAATTGTAAGGGATATATATTGTTGGAAAATATTGGGTCATTAGAAAACATTCATGTAAGTCAATTTGACTTGGAAGAGGAATTCAAAACGCTTGCTGAACAAAGTAAACAAAAGTTAGAGGATGTAAAAAATCGAATGATGGCTAGTCCAGAAGTGATCAAGCACACAAGTTCAAAAATCCTAGGTCGCAAGGTAATGGATTTTCTTTATTCAAATTGTGAATTTAGTTTTGTTAAATCACTTAATGAAAAAGAGGAAAGTTCCAAATAGTTCCTAGAATCACGAACTTCTTTTATAACCGTTATTCCTGATAAGCTGTGGCAAAAGTAAAATATACAAAAGTTATGAAATGTGATGACCTGGAGATTGGCAAGTCTGCAATCATTGAGGTTGGTGATAAGGAGATAGCGCTATTTAATTATAAAGGAGATTTTTACGCTATCGATAATACCTGTCCACACAGAGGTTCGCCGTTGGGTGAGGGGAGAATTGAGGAGGGTATTTTAATTTGCCCAGGCCATGAATGGCGGTTTGAATTAAAAAGTGGATGGTGTCCTCAGAATCCTGAGCTTAGTACTGAGGTTTACCCGATCAAAGTTCATGATGGAAAAATTTATTTAAGGTTGGAAAAGCCAAAAGTGGAGGGGGCTGCCGGGAGTGCGGCAAATACTTTGCCAACGGATATAAAATTTAAAATTCCTACTATTTTAAAACCTCGTAATCCGGACGAGGAACTTTAGTGATTTACAATAATTTCTCTTAGTTCTTTATCTAGCACAATCCCCTATTTGTAGATATTTCTGCGTAGCAAAATAGTTTTAGTTATATAATTCGATTTAGCCTGTGGGATTGTCGTCTTCAATCTCAACCCATTTTGGATCACCATGAGCTTTGTAGTTATTGGTTCCGGCAAAGGTACCCTTGTGATAGATATTGCATTTAAACTTCCCGCCGCCAAAAGTTTCGGTTACGAATGCGACAGGTTCTTCTAAATGAATCAGTTCAGAAGTTTCATATTTCCCTATTAATTTGAATTCCATGCCCATGCCACTCGGGAGTAAAACAAAAAATTTAAGGTTTGTCTCCGCGAGAAATTGCAGCATATCTTCATCCATATGCTCGCGAGTGTATGTATGGCCATATTTTTGCTTTGCACGACGTTTTAGATAATCTTCAAGGAGATTGAAAAACCACCAGTTTGATTCTTTTCTCGCATCGTGTAGGAATGGATATTCGACAAACCCGTGCTTATTAATGAAGGGTTTTTTTGCCATAGAAAAGTGTTTTTGTATGACTTGTTCTGTGGTCGGGGTTAAAAACTGTCGTTCATTTGTAATTCGATTATATTTATCGTTTCTATATTGAACATCTTATAATTATTATAGCGTAAAGCAATAAAATTGGATTAAAGGCCAATAGATTTTTTTATAGCTTTAACTTTGTCTGTTTTTTCCCATGTAAAGTTGGCTTCTTTTCTACCAAAGTGTCCATAGGCGGCAGTTGGTGAATATCTAGGCTTTAAAAGATCAAGCGTTTTAATAATTCCAGCTGGCTTTAAATTGAAGTTTCCACGAATTAGATCTTCAAAACTATCTGGATTGATTTTGTGCGTGCCGAAAGTTTCCACAAATACTGAAACGGGGTCTGCTACACCGATAGCATATGCCAGTTGCACTTCCAAACGATCGGCGGTGCCCGCTGCTACCAAGTTTTTAGCTATATAACGCGCCATATACGCCGCTGATCGATCAACTTTAGATGGATCTTTTCCGGAGAATGCGCCTCCTCCATGCCTAGAAAAACCACCGTAGGTATCGACTATAATTTTTCTCCCTGTTAGACCACAGTCACCATGTGGTCCACCTACGACAAAGTTTCCTGTAGGATTGATATGAATTTTCATTTTCTTGGCGCGAAACTTTTCAGGAATAACTTTGTTTATTACTTGTTCCGTTATCTCTGCACGCATTTTTTTGTTAGAAATTCCTGGGTTATGTTGTGTTGAAATAACCACGGTTTCGATACAAATAGGCTTATCATTCTCATAACGGACTGATACTTGAGATTTGCTGTCAGGGCGTAGGTATGATAGTTGTCCTTTTTTTCTTACCTCAGCTAGTTTTTTAACGAGTTTGTGAGAGTACATAATTGGCATGGGCATTAGTTCAGGTGTTTCTTTCGTGGCATAACCAAACATCATTCCTTGGTCTCCCGCGCCTTGTTCTTTTTTAGATCCCTCATCAACTCCTTGTGCAATGTCCTTGGATTGTTCATCTAGTGAAACTAATACGCCACATGTTTCAAAGTCAAACCCCATTTCGGAGTGAGTATACCCAATATTTTTAATTGTATTCCTAACAATTTGTGGAATTTCTATATAGCAATTGGTTGAGATTTCTCCCGCAACAACCGCATATCCGGTTGTGATCATAGTTTCGCACGCGACTCGTGCTTTAGAGTCATTTTTTAAAATAGCATCAAGTACTGCATCGGAAATCTGGTCGGCCATTTTATCTGGATGGCCTTCGGAAACAGATTCAGATGTGAATAGAAATGATTTCTTCTTCATGTAATTCCTCGTTTGTTAATAGTGATCTATTGGTTTTATATGATTAAAAGGGTCATTATTTATCAAATGGGTTCTTGCTGAAAATCTAAAGGATACCTTTTTCTCATTTCATTGCTAAGAAAGCAATTAATTTCAGTAGTTGTATTTAATTTTAAAAGTTGTTTTGAAAACTCTCTAGCATCCTTCATGTTGGACTGACAAATAATTTTTTTCACATGTGGTATTGAGTGTGGATCCATACTCAGACTATCTAAGTTACTTAACCCCAATAGAAAGAGGGTGGCTAGTGGGTCACCACCTAGTTCTCCACAGATAGAAACTTTTTTTACGGCTCTCTGGGCACTATCGAATATATGTTTAAGAGCTTTTAAAATAGCCGGGTTATAGGGTTGGTATAAATGCGCGACTTGTTCGTTCATTCTATCAACAGCAAGGATATATTGAATTAAATCATTAGTTCCTATGCTGATAAAATCTACCTCTTTTAATATTTGGTCTGAACAAATTACTGCCGATGGTGTTTCTATCACTGCTCCAATTTCAATATCATCGCTAAATGGGATCTGTTTTTCCCTCATCTCCTCCTTGGCTTTTTCTAAAAGGGAATTGGCTTGTATGACTTCTTGCACATCCGAAATCATTGGATACATGATTTTAACATTCCCGTAAAAACTGGCTCTAAGTATGGCCCTTAGTTGAATGGAAAACAGTTCCGGATTGGCTAGAGACATGCGAATCCCTCTCAACCCCAGGGCCGGGTTATCTTCGTCGTTACTTTTGAGGAAGGCAGGTTGTTTATCCATTCCAATATCTAATGTTCTTATGATAATAGGGTGTGGTGTTATTTCTTGAGCAGCTTTTTTAAAATTTTCAAAAAGGTTCCTCTCGGAAGGAAAACTTTGTGAGCTTAGATATAAAAATTCGGTTCGGTATAACCCAACGCCCTCTGCACCAAAGTTTTTCAATGCTTTGATTTCATGAGTAGATTCAATATTGGCCATAAGTCTTATACGAAAATCGTCAGTGGTGATAGCTGGTCTTTCAATGTTTACCAGCAATCTTCTTTCATACTTTTTATGCTCTAATTGCTTTACTTTGTAATGTTCAAGAGTTTTTTTTGTTGGGTTAGTTATGACGTGCCCATTTATACCATCGATGATGATTTGATCCCCGGTATTGATTTTTGTGGTAAGAGATTTGATTCCCACTACACCGGGGATGCCAAGGGCAGAGGCAAAAATTCCAACGTGAGATGTTTTTCCTCCCACCTCAGTAGCAAGCCCTAATACGTATTGACGTGGTATTGATATCGTGTCAGCTGGACTTAACGTATGGGTGATTAAGATAACCGGTTTTTGAATGTCTGCGAGTGCATTTTGACTATGGCCGAGGAGATTTTTTATTACTCCATGAACGACTAGTTCCAAGTCATCCTTTTTACCTTTTAGGTAGTCGTCATTAATATTGTCAAATAAAAGGAGGGATTTGTTAAGCGTTTCCGTGATGGCCCACTCTGCATTTATTTTTTCATTGCGAATTTTACTTATCGTATCATTAACCAGAATGTCATCATCAAGTAAGAGAGTATAGGTGTCTAGAATTATGGAGTATTTGTCAGCAACCTCTGAAGCCTTTTTTTTTGTTTCTTGCATTTGTTTCTTTGTTTGTTCAATTGCGATACGAAACCTAATTATTTCTTTGTCTATGTCGCTGGAGTCAATGGTTTGTTTTAGAACGCAGAGTTTTGATCGGTCTAAGATGTGGGCTTCTCCGATGGATATGCCTTTTGATACAGGAATTCCTGTGAGCATTAAATTAATACCTTTTTAAAAGCAAGAATATAAGGTTGGTTGAAATCTCGTCGATGGTTGGGACTGTGTATATTAAATAAATTTAGAATCTTCATCTACAAGAATTGAATATATTTGATCTGTTTCATGTGCTCGTAAAACTGATTCTCGTAGAGAAGGATTATTGAACAACCTTGAAATACGAGCCAACGCTTTTAAATGTTGGCCTACGGAGTTTTCGGGTGCTAGGATCAAATATATGAAATTGACTGGTTTTTGATCCAATGATTCAAATTCAACGCCATTTTGAGAACGAGCAAATACAGTGATAATTTTGTCTATCTCGCTTATTTTTGCATGTGGTATTGCAACATTTTCCCCAATTCCTGTGCTGCCCAATTTTTCGCGCTCTATTAAGGCTACTAGTAATTTTTCCTTGTTAGAGATTTCCCCTTTGTCTTTCAAAAAGCTTGATAGTTCATCTAGAACACTTTTTTTGTCGTAACTGTTTAGCTCTGTAATAATATGTTCTTTTGTAAGGATGTCAGCGATTTTCATTATTTTGGCGAGATAACGTAAATATTTCTTAATAGAAAGTTTAATTCAGTCTTCTGTTTGAAATGTTTCTTCAAGTTTTATTGGTTAGTAAATTCTGGGTCCGGCTTTTATGCTTCCTTAATTGTTTCTCAACTTTTCCTAAAACATTGTCTACGGTTAAGTATAGATCCCTTGTTTCATCTTTTGCGCGGGTTGTTAAGCCTTTTTGTTTAACAGTAGCCTCAGCCATGTGGCGATTTTTGTCCACATAAAAAGAAAAATGAATGTTGGCATTGTCATACAATCTATCGCCTGTTTTGGCTATTCTTTTTTTTAAAAATTTTTTTATTGCATCGGTTATCTCAAAGTTTCGCCCCGTTACGGTTAAATTCATAAAATGACTCCCTAGTTAAGTTTTTCTTTAAATTCTTATCTTGAGTCTGACTTGGATGATATGAATGATATTTTAAAATATTCTTTTCCTTTTACTAGCAGGTGGGATGTTTAGTTCCTTACGGTACTTCGTAATGGTCCGTCGGGCAATTTTAACATTTTTATGTGTCAGTGTTTTAACAATTTCGTCATCTGTTAATGGTTTTTTTTCATCTTCAGTCGCGATGATCTCTTTGATTATATTTTTCACGCGTATCGATGACATGTTATTACCCATGTATGACTTGATACCACTATGAAAAAAGAATTTTAACTCAAATACTCCTTGAGGTGTATCTATGTATTTATTGGTAGTTATTCTACTTACAGTAGATTCATGCATCTCAATATCCTTGGCGACATCTTTCAAAACCATTGGCTTGAGGTATGAAAGTCCGAGATCGAGGAACTCTTTTTGTAGTTTTATAATACTTTTTCCTACCTTGTGAATGGTTTGGCGTCGTTGATCAATGCTTTTTAAAAACCATAAAGCGGACTTGTGTTTTTCTTCTAAATAGTCTTTGGTTTCTCCCTTCGCACTATTTTTTAGTAGATTTTGGTAGTAAGGGCTTATGCGCAATCGAGGTATTCCGTCATCATTAAGAGTTACGTCATAACCATTTTCTGTTTTAATCACAAAGATATCGGGGACAACGTAATCAATGCGCTCGGAATTAAATGTTTGGCCAGGCTTAGGGTTATATCCTTTGATTTTCTTTATCGCTTCTAAAATTGATTCAATGCGAACGTTGAGTTCTGATGATACTTTTGCCAAATATCTTTCCTCAAGCCGGTCTAAATAATTTTCAATTAGTTTTAGAACTAATGGGGTGCAATTCTCGTCCGCTTGAGCTTGAATCTTTAAACACTCTTGTAATGATCGCGCACCAACTCCTAGTGGTTCAAACTCCTGGATTATTTTAAGTACAGTTAAAACTTCTGATTCGTCTGAGTGGCTTATTTCTCCGATATCGTTGATGTTTGCATTGAGATAACCGTCGACGTTGATATTCCCTATGATACAACTACCAATAAAACTCATCCGGTCATTATCCACGGAAAGGTTCAACTGCCAAAGTAGGTGTTCTTGGAGAGATGGCTCTTTTTGGTGCGTTGTTTCGATTGTTGGTTGTTCGGTATAATTTTCTGCTGAACTTCCCCTGTCTATATTATCCTGAAAATATGTATCCCAATCCATATCCGGATTTTCTAAAGTATGTTCTTCGCCTTTATTTTTTTCATCGATTACTTCAAAGTTTTCTTTTGGTTCGGCGATTTCTGCCTTCTCGTCTGTTTCTGTTTCATCTTGTAGCTCGTCTTCTTCGATTATTTCTTCCAGGACAGGGTTTTCTGTTATTTCTTGACGTACTTGTTGTGCAAGCTCCAGGCGAGCCAACGGTAAAAGCTTAATGGCCTGCTGAAGCATGGGGGTCATGACGAGCTTCTGGCTCATTTTCAGGTTCGTGCTAAGCTTTAATTCCATTGCCATGATGGTATCTCTATCTTGTTTTATTAAAGAGCAAATTGATCGCCGAGGTAAATTTGCCTTGCTTTTTCATTACGTAATATTTCATCAGGTAATCCATCTGCGATGATATTTCCTGCATTAATGATGTATGTTCTATCTACAATGCTTAACATTTCCCTTGCATTGTGATCTGTTATTAGTACCCCAATTTTTTTACTTTTGAGATGGGAAATGATCGATTTAATATCAGAAATAGCAAGGGGATCAATACCAGCAAAAGGTTCATCTAATAAAATAAATTGAGGTGATGTTGCCAGGGCCCTGCTGATTTCCACTCTCCTTCGCTCACCTCCTGAAAGTACATAAGCTTGGGCATTTTTTATATGAAGAATATTTAACTCTCTTAATAGGGCCCTTGCTTTTTTCTTTCCCTCAAAACTCGGAAGGCCCATTGCTTCCATGACAGCGACTACATTTTCTTCAACTGTCAATTTGCGGAATACAGACGGCTCTTGTGGAAGGTAGCTAATACCCTTTTGAGCTCTCAAGTGCATCGGGAGGTTGGTTACATCCTCATTTCCTAAAAATACGTTGCCTTGATCTGGGGGAACAAGGCCAACTACCATGTAAAAAGTGGTAGTTTTTCCAGCTCCATTTGGACCTAAAAGTCCGACAATTTCTCCGCGCTTGACTTTAATACTTACATCGTTTACTACCGGTCGATTCTTATACGACTTAAATAGGTTTGATGCGCTTAAATGGTCCACTTAATAATATTTTTTACGAGTTTGTTTACTTGCGTCAATTTTTCAATTTAAGTCTTTAATTGGTCATTCTTGTTTACCTGCTTGACCAGAGCCTGAGAATAGATCAGTCTAGCTAAGGGTAGCTTATTCATGCTATTTTTTTTGGGGAAATAACTTTGCGTGCACCCGC
>ERZ651768.3575-NODE-3575-length-10349-cov-92.023851_pt1 | contig 10349 bp, 8 predicted proteins | sample MGYA00514754_ERZ651768 | MGnify/ENA metagenome assembly ERZ651768 | reverse complement strand
GTCGAACACTCACTCTTTCAAATCCGGGGATTTTAATTTAGATTTCCAAAGAAATACCACCTTACAAAAAGCCGATTCGTTTCCTATGTGGAGCGGATCGGCTTTATTGTTTTGATAACAAAGTAAATGGGGTTTTTTCAGATTGAGGTATGACGGTAGTGTGTTACACTTTGCAGTAATGACACTAAATTTAATACAAAAATTATTAACATCATGTCTCCTGAATTAGCTTTGTCCCAACAATATCTGAGGGGAAGATAGAAAAAAATATTAAGGCAATTTACCCGGCTCCTCACAATCCTCAACTAAAGTGTAATCATGTTTTTTGAACCCATCAAGAAGAATCACGGGCTTCCGAAAAACCCCTTCAACAGTTTGGTGATTCCCCGTCCCATCGGCTGGATAACTTCCCGTGATCCGGAAGGGGTGGTGAACCTCGCTCCGTACAGTTTCTTCAACGCTGTTTGCTACAGTCCCCCCACTGTGATGTTTGCCTCCGGAGCAGGGAGCGGAGAGGACGGACTGAAGGATTCACTACGCAACGTTGAGGCAACCGGGGAGTTCGTCTGCAACCTTGTGACGTGGGAAAACCGCGAACAGATGATCCAGACATCAGCCTCGGTGCACAAGGACGTAAACGAATTGGAAATGACGGGATTGACGTCGAAGCCGGGACGGCTGGTGGACGTGCCCTGGGTTGCGGAAGCCCCTGTTCACCTGGAGTGCAGGCATGTCAAAAGTGTTGACCTTCCGAACTGGGGTGACAAGGACCGCTATGTGGTGGTTTTTGGGGAAGTCATTGGTATCCACATCAAGGATGACCTGATCACGGAAGAAGGTTTGGTGGACGTGGGTCGGATGCGTCCGCTTGGACGGCTGGGCTACAACGACTACACGGAAGTGGACTCAAACACAATCTTCACAATGGTACGGCCAGACTGAACTCTCAAGGTTACAAAAACCTGCCGAATGAACCGACTCGCTGAGTCCATTGGAATTGCTTCAAATCTTGTTTTCAACCTGAATTGGTATCTGGATCCCGGATCAAGTCCGGGATGACAAGAGGCAAACTATTTCAGGAATACCTAATTTTGTCGATAACTAATTTAGCAGCCACGGAATTTAATTCAAAAAGAATTAAACCCATGTTTCCCACAATTAGTTTCTACGGGACAATTTGAGTGAAAAAATTTAAATTTAATAAGATGAACACAATTTATAATTTGTTCAATGAGGTGTGCTAAACTGTCCTCTCAAAATTATTTCTAAGAAATCAAAGAATTTGATGAAAACCCTGAAAATATTGGGAATCAGCCTGGTTGTACTGACAACGACTGCATGTGTTAATATCATACGATATGAGAGGCCTGAGTCCGGAATAAAGCCGCTGAAAACCACTTTGAAGCGTATCATCCTGCATGAAGATTATATCAGTGCGGAAAATGATACTCTTGGAATCAAAGTGTTTTTCTTTAATGAATTGGCAGATCAATTGTCCAACATGAAAGCCCGTGAAGTTATTGTGCTCAAGTCCGGAACTCCTTTACCTAAATTGGGAGACAATAAAGGATCGCTCTGGATAGTTGGCGACATCTGGAGTCGAAGTACAAAGCAGTCCGGAAGGAATGTACACCTTAAAACTTTGAGCAGCCGCTCACCTGGTTTTTCCAGCAGCAGGGATGTTCTGGAACATTTGCATTGGGAACAGGATTCGGTCATGTCTTACACAAACTTGTATTTCATTGAACTGTCTGAAAATCCCAAGCTGCTTAGAAGTTCAATCACTGCTTCCAATTTTACTTCATCCAAAGTAAATGGTGACAGGGGGACAGTATACAGAAACATTTTGACACGAGTGGAGTTCAAGAACCCCGATGAAGAAGCCAAATCGTTTTTTAGCGGTGCAAGTACAGATAAACGACTTGCAGCAGGTTATCAGGTAGTCAGTGTTATTTTAAATGAAAATAACCGGCAATTCGCCCTCAAACAATTAGCAGAAGCTTCAGTTAAAAAGCATTTTCCTGTACAGCAATGACTGTTTTGTGAAAGTTTGATGTCCGCACAGTCATTTCGACTGTAGTGAGAAATCTTAATGATATTAGTGTGGTTGCTTATATAAGATTTCTCGGATCGCTCGAAATGACATCGTTTTAGGACTTTTTATGACTGCATCAACAATGATTTATAAACAAGTAGCCCGATGAGTGGTTTGAAAATTCTTAAAATTCTTCCTTTGATCTTAATCTTTGGATTAGTTTCCTGTACTGACAAGCTCCAGTTCAGTACTTCGATTTCGCCTTCAGTTGAACTGAATTCCATCAGGACTCTTGCAATTGGTGATGTTCGGATTTTGCAGAATGATGAACTAACCATGAATGACCAACTAGGTAATTGGACCGTGAGACAGAAAAATCTGGAAACGAAGGGGCTGGAAAAATTTGTTAAACTTTCCCTGATATCCAATCTAAGTCGTTTTTCTGATTACAACATTGTGGACCTGGCTGAGTTCAGCACAATGTTCAGCGATGAATTGAAGTCTATCAAACCTGTCGGTGGGATGAGTATCAAAGAAATTGATGCAGTACTGAATCTAAAAATTGCTGTTCGTGTGGTTACTCAGAACGGACAATTTGAGAGAGTCAAAAGTTTTTCAAGACGAACTTCAAGAAAAGTTGGGAAGAAATGGAAAACTGTGGAACATATCTCTCAGGACCGCAAAATTACCGAGCCTTACCAAACCAGAACTGCTTCGATTTTCATGACAGGAGAACTGGTAAAGGTTAGTGGTGGAAAAATTAGATTGTTGAAAGCTTTCTCAGAAGTTTCAGTGGTTTCTATGGGAAGCGGCTTTGTTCCAGGTAGTTTTACTCAGTCGGTTGATGGAAATTTTCTATCGTTTTTTAATGGAGATGATCGCAGCAAAGAGGAGAAAATAGGCAATTTGCCTCTATTAGCATTAGACCATGAAACGCTTGGAACTCTGCCGAATGGTTCTGCCAATATGTCATATCGCCTGGCCCTGCAAATTTCCAACATGATTCTTCCCAAGTTTGCACGTTATACCGTTTTAGCTACAAGGACGATTGACAGTGGTGGAGATGAAGCTGCAGTGAATTACCTTAAACAAGCCAGGGTGATGAAAGCAAAAGAGAAGATAGAAGAAATTATTTCCAGTACCGAAGATAAGTCCGCAGAGAATCTGTACAACCTGGGGATTTGCTACGAAGCATTGGGCGAACCTCGAATTGCAATCCAGTTGTATGAGGAAGCTTTGCGGTTGGATGAAGCAAACAGCAATGTCATTGAAGCTTTAGGTGCTTTGCAGAACAAAATATTATGAAGCAAAATTTCTTGAACAACAAAATTATTTTTCCACTAATTATGCTCATGTATTTTACGGGCTGCACCACTAAAGTGGCAATGAGAACCTGGGTTCCTCCGCAAAATACAGGGCAGAATATTGCTGCCAAAGCAGATTATTTGATTATAGTTAATTCTCACAAAGGTGAACTGCTTTACGATATTATGGAGGATGCACTGCGTGAGCGTTTTACCGAACTGCCGTTCCTGACAGTTGAAGGCTCATTCAGCCCTGTAGAACTTTCCGGACAACTAAAGGACTTTAACTTAAGACCAAGAATTGAAATGCAAGGCAGAGTTGCTTTTCTGAGGTATGAAGTAAAAGAAAATTCTGAAGTGCTGCGCTCACAATCGGTTAGACTTGTTACTCTAAGACGCTGTAATTATCTTCTTGAAAAGAATCAATGCGCTGTTATCGGAACAGCAACTTTGCGTGAAGGTTTACAAAAAGTAAATTATGTCCAATCTGTATCTCTCAGCCTGAAAGATGCGGATGGAAATCAAATTGTTCCGGATCAGAGCTTTGAGCGGGGATATTCCAAAAGTATGAAAATGGTTCCGGATGAGATTGTTTTGCGGAAAAAAGTCAGTAATCTGATTGCAAGGGAGTACACCAAACAAATATTACCATACAGAGAGAGTTTTGATATAGTGCTGCTGGATGGTGACAGCATTGCGTTGGAGATGATTGAGAAAGGGGCTTATAGCCTTGCGTTCAAAAGGCTGGAAAAACTGATTACCCGAGATGCTGGAACAGAAAAAACAGCAGAAAATCTCTATCTTCAGGGAGTTTCACTCGAGTTTCAAAGTGACCTGACAGGTGCTTCGTCATTTTACAACGAAGCCCTGCTTTTGGATCCTGGGAACGAAACCATTCTGGAGGCCGTTAATAGGATTAAAAAAGCCGCTTTGGTATCCAAAAAATCTGTTTAATTACTCTCTGGTGACTCAGGCTTTTCTATGGTTTCTTTTTCTGAGGAATCTTCGTCGTTTTTAGCTTTTGATTCAAGACTTTCTTCAACTGCATCTTCTTTTTCTTTTTTGGGTGTAGTTTCCTTTTCTGCAGCTGCGTCCGTTTTTTCTACTGAAGGAGCAGCTTCTGCTTCAACTGCATCTTCCTTTTCTTTTTTAGCAGCAGTTTTCTTTTTTGCCGGGGCCTTCTTTTTTATCTTTGGAGATACAGTTTCTTTTACAATTTCAACTTCCTTTTCTTCTGCCGGAGGAGTTTCCTTTTCTGCAGCTACGTCCGTTTTTCCCACTGAAGGAGCAACTTCTGCTTCAACTGCATCTTCCTTTTCTTCTACCGGAGGAGTTTCTGCTTCTGCGTCAACTTTATCTTCTATTTCATCCGTGGTTACAGACTCTTTTTCTGCTTCTTCTTTATCTGTTTCTGGAGGTGCATCTTCAGCACTAACGGATTCTTTTTCTTCCTCTGCAGAGTCAGTTTTTGCTTTAGAGTCTTCTTCTGGAACTTCAACAACTGGAGGCGGAGTCGAAAGTATTTCAGTGATACTCAACCCTAAACGTCTTTCTTCCAGATCAATCTTCATTACTTTTGTTTTTACTTCTGTCCCTACAGGATATACTTCATGGATTTTGTTTTTCTGAATGGAATCGTCTATTTCAGAAATATGTACCAAACCTTCTACTCCATCGGATACCTCAACAAAAATGCCAAAGTCGGTTAGATTTACCACTGTTCCGGTTATATCTGTGCCAAGAGGATTATTTTCATCAAGATTTTTCCATGGATCTTCTGTTAACTGTTTGATGCCCAACGAGAGACGCTCTTGTTCTACATCAATATTAAGTACTTTCACCTCAATTTCATCACCTTTACTGGCGACGTCAGTTGGTTTAAACTGGCGTTGTTTCCAGGAAATATCTGATACATGTACCAGGCCGTCAATTCCCTCATCAAGGCCAACAAATATACCGAAATCTGTTACATTGCGAACAGATCCTTTGACGATACATCCCACAGGATAGCGATCAAGAGCAAGTTTCCACGGATTTGCCTGAACTTCTTTAAGTGAAAGTGAAATTCGTTTGCGTTCCACGTCAAGATCTTTGACGATTGCTTCCACCATTTCACCAAGTTCAACAATTTTTGAAGGATGCCGAACTTTTTTGGTCCATGACATTTCAGAAACATGGATGAGACCTTCTACTCCAGGTTCAATTTCGATAAATGCACCATAGTCTGTCAGACTAACAATTTTACCGGTAATTTTTGTTCCAATGCCAAATTTTTCTTCAACCATTTCCCATGGATTTTGATCTTTTTGCTTGAGTCCAAGTGATACTTTCTGATCTTCAGGAAAATACTTCAGTACTACAACATCTACCTCGTCACCAATTTCAAACATCTCAGACGGATGAACGATACGTCCCCATGTCATGTCTGTGATATGCAGCAAACCATCCACTCCGCCTAAATCCACGAATACACCATAATCGGTGATGTTCTTGATATAGCCCTTAATAACTGCTCCCTCTTTGAGGATATCCAGTGTTTTAAGACGTTTTTCATCGCGATCTATTTCCAGCAAAACTCTACGGGAAAGGACAATGTTTCCGCGTTTTTGGTTGAACTTCAAAATTTTAAAATCAAAATCTTCTCCCAGCAGTTTATCAAGGTTACGTACGGGACGTAAATCAACCTGAGATCCAGGCAGGAAAGCTTTAACTCCAATATCTACGGAAAGACCCCCCTTAATTCGTGCCACAATTGTTCCGCGTACAATCCCGTCCTCTTCATAAACTTCTCCAATTTTCTCCCAGGTTCTTACCTTTTCTGCTTTGCGTTTCGAAAGATAAGTTACTCCGTCTTCATCTGCCTCCAGGGCCTCAACATAGACTTCCACAGAGTCTCCAAGTTCTACCTGGAGTACACCTTCGGCATTCTGAAATTCATTTATAGTTATCAGACAGTCTGATTTGAAACCAATATCAACAGTAACATAATCACGGGTTATTTCCGTTACCGTACCGGAAACAATATCTTCCTCGTGAAAACCCTTCAGGCTCTCTTCATAGAGTGCATCAAAGTCCTCATCTTCTTCTAAAAATACAATTGGATCTGGTTTGGATGGAGCGGCGGGGGGAACTGGGACTGTTTTTTCTTGAGTGGTCACTTTTACCTTTAAGTTGCTGGAACAGCTTTTACAAAAAAAGCTGGTTAGGGTTGTTGGCAGTACTGAAAATTAACAGTCAGTTAAAAACAGAAAACAGCTAATTCAAGAATGTTTTTCTGCTTTATGAAGTTGTCTTCCAGACAGGCCAATAATTTATACACTTCTTCTACATGAAGAACTGCAAATCAAGAGAGCCTATGATTCTCCGGATTTTCTTTCTAAATGTCAATATTATTGTATTAAAAAATTGACTGGTGTCAATTTTTCCCGGTACTGTTTTAGCTAAGGAGGGAAAACTGTTGAAGAGGTCAGAAGAGTGGAATTTATTATTTAATGTACATAATGATTCAGCACCCGCTGTTCTACAACATAAGCGATGAGTTTGAAAACAACACCATAAAATAAGGTAATTACTGCCATAGTTACCTTAATTTTCCAGTTATCCAAATCATGAAACATGAAAATAACAATTAGAAGCGTTCCTATAACTCCCATTTTCAGGGAAACAAGACCCATAACGTTCAGGCAGCGTGCTACAGCACGTGCATCAATGATCGTAACCCGCTTGGCACTTCCAAAAGTGTAAGTCCAACAACGCAAGTATGTACGCCAGGAGGTTGCCGATATACCAAAAAAAATGGATGCAGGTAAAACAAAAATCAAGGACCAAGCGTCTAAAACGTACAATCCATTGGAAAAAACAAGGGTCATTTCTTCAACGTCCACAACCACAGCTGCGGAGATAATTGTAAAGAAAAACAGAATACTAAACCACATCATATAAGCTCCTGACTGATGAGTTGGCTTGCGGACCTTCTTGCTGGCGCTGTGCCGAAGAGAAGGGTCCCGCAACAATTGATCGACTCGTAATTCAATGTAGGCCCACTTGGCTTTAGTTTTATCGCCACCGGCATGAGACATTGCCTTGAGCCAGAGGGCTTCGTCAATTTCTTTTTGCTCGATGTCCTTGTAGGCCACCAGATAAAGTTCTTCGTTCATAATTCTATCTATTTTGTTAGGCCGAAGCGCTTGTCAAATGAGAGTCGTTTATCACTGACTTTTGTTACCTGAAATGCTTTAGGTGTTGATCATTTTTTTATACTTGCATATTTTTGACCGTTTTTCTCAAAAAACTTCCATGTTCTTTGAAAAAATTAACTATGGGACATTGAAATTACATATGACATCAATCACAGACGTTGACTCAAGTCCAATCCAAGCCCTCTGATTTGTTCTTTTAGTTCTCCTACTTGATCATCTAAAAGCGGGGCAAATGGCGGCAGCATATTTTCCCATTCTTCTGCGTTAGTTTCAGAAGCAAAGAGGCTTTTGAGTTCAGAGACAAGCGGGTAATTTTCTAAAGTTTTTCGTAAATCCGTGAGGTTCATTTGGGCTTGCTCTGCGACTTTTTGTTTATTATTTTTCCAGGCTTGATAAACACGCTGACACTCCGGTGCAATCAGGTTTGCTGTGGCGGTAATACAGCCCGCTCCGCCTTTTTTTAATATGTCCAGCAGTAAAGTCTCGGTACCTGTGTACACCATAAAGTCCGGAATGTTTTGTACTATGCCCAACATATTCTTCCATTCTCCTGAACTGTCCTTGATCCCCGCGGCAATGTCTCCAAATCGCTGTTTTAATTCCTGTAAAATTTTGACACTGAAATTATAGCCGCTTAGTTTTGGAAAATTATAAAAAATGATTCGCAGTCGCGGGTCATCCACAATGGATATCAACTCAGAAAAAAAACGGAGAACACTTTTGTCGCTTTGCGGTTTGTAATAAAAAGGAGGGAGCACCAAAACTGCATAAACACCTGCATCAATGCTGGCTTTAGTTAAGTGTACAGCATCCTGAAGAGCACAAGAGCCAGTACCCATCATAAGACGATCCGTTGGTAATTTCTTTGCAGATAGTTCAATAATGGCCAGACGTTGTTCAATAGTCAACGAATTGGCCTCGCCGGTGCTACCAAGTAACGCTACCCCATCAGACCCTGATTCGAGTAACCATTGTGCATGACGAACTAATGCTGGTAAATTTGGTTCAAATGAGGCTGTGAGAGGTGTCAAGGAAGCTGTATAGACACCGTTTAGAGGGCGATTCATACGCAAAACTGTTAAAGGTTGAGGAAAAGATGATATGACAAAAACGATTAGTTAAACTATCAAATTTTCAAAATAGTATTTATTTTTGTGAAAGATCTAAACACAGAGCTTATTCCGATACAACTTGACGAATTTGCTCTAGTGCCTTGAGAATTTGATTCTCTGTGACCATCAAGTTTGTGACGGCTCGGATTGAAGTGTTGTCCCACGGTAGCATGTGAGTATCCTGTTCACTCAGACGCTCGGCAAATTCATGTGAAGACATTTCTGACAAACTGAAAATTAAGATATTTGTTTCTACATCTTCAGGATTGATTTGAATTCCCTTAATTTCTTCAAGTCCCCTGGCAAATAATTTTGCATTCGCATGGTCTTCATTCAATCTTTTTCTGTTATTTTCTAGCGCATACAAAGCTCCTGCAGCTACAATTCCAGCCTGTCTCATCCCACCACCGAATTGTTTCCTGAATCGCCTGGCCTCCATTATAAAATCAAAGCTGCCCACCAAAGCTGAGCCCACTGGCGCCCCAAGTCCCTTGGAAAAACAGACACTGACTGAATCAAAATGACGTGCAATATCAGATTCTTGAACTTTTAAATTAGTTGCCGCATTCCAAATTCGTGCTCCATCAAGATGCATTTTTAAATTTTTTGATCGGGCAACTTTTTCCACTTCAGCTATTTTTTCAAGTGGCCAAACTTTTCCGCCTCCACGATTGGTCGTATTTTCTAAACAAACCAGCTTTGTACGAGGTAAATGCAAATCCACTGGTCTCATAATTGTTGTATGAGGTTCTTTTTCGGAGATAACATCTTCCATTTCTTTTGCCCCAAAAACTCCTCTTTCTCCCGAAATTAAGCTGCAAATCACTCCTGAGAGTGCCGCCGTTCCGCCAGCTTCATAAAAATATATGTGTGCATTCTTGTCGATTAATATTTCATCTCCGGGTTCAGTGTGTGTTCTTACTGCCACTTGATTGGTCATTGTTCCGGAAGACATATAAATAGCTGCATCTTTTCCGAGAATTTCTGCGACACGTTCTTCCAGAGCATTGACGGTTGGATCTTCACCATAAACATCATCACCCACAGGAGCTTGTGCCATTGCTTCCCGCATTTCTGCAGTTGGAAGTGTTATAGTATCGCTACGAAGATCAATCATAATATATTGATTTGTTTATGGGTTAAATTGTAAAAGCATAACAAATTATGTGAGAAAAATACAAAAGAGAGGAAAATCCCTGACCGAAAAAATCAGACAGGGATTAAGATGGCTGGAAGAGTTTTTTCAGGAAAGTTGCGTCAGCGCACGTTTGGCATAAACCTGTGCCATAGCACGCCGGTATTCTTCACTGACAAAAACATCACTAAGAACGCTGCGGCCTTCAGCTGCTTTTCCTGATGCAGCACCAATTGATGATTCGTTCAAGGCTTGCCCCCGGATGGCATCTTCAACTCCAGAATCCCGGAAACCGCATTCGCCAACACCGCTAAATCCAACACGAACATCTGAGCAATTTCCTCCGGAAGTACTCATGGCTACCGCACAACCTACATAAGGATAACGAGATGCCGGTTGTGGAAATTTCAGATAGCATGAGTTTGCATTCGCGCTGTCCGTGGGAATACGTACTTCAGTCAGGATTTCTCCCTCGCCCAAAGCCGTTTCCCAAAGTCCGGTGAAATAATCGGAGACCGGAATAGTTCGCTCTCCTCCGGAACCTTGGACCACGATCGTGGCATC
>ERZ651768.3574-NODE-3574-length-10351-cov-4.311563_pt1 | contig 10351 bp, 9 predicted proteins | sample MGYA00514754_ERZ651768 | MGnify/ENA metagenome assembly ERZ651768 | reverse complement strand
TGGGATCGATGTTTTCAGTATGGTTCAATATTAGTTTTGGTATCTATCGACCGGGCCGCAGTCACATTTGATTTATGGAACACCCTGATTTTTGAGTTTGATAATGAGTTAAACTCGAGAAAGCGACGTGAACTGAGAACTGAATATGCGCTTGACGCGCTGAGAGGGCTTGGGGAGTCGCTGGAGTGGGTTAAGTTTCATGAGACTTTTGGCGATCTGGCTGACGAGATTACAGCCGGACATGACGGTGGAACGGACGCCCATTTTCATAAATGGGTTGAGCTCGGACTATCCCTTATTGATCCCGATTTGCCCCACCGTCTTGGGGGTTCTGGTATTACTCATGTAGGGGATGCAATTGATAAAGCATTTTTAGACTGCCCGCCGCTGCTTCTTGAAGGTTCTTTGGAGATTTTAAATCAAGTTCACAGTCGCGGTCTTATGATTGGGCTTATTACCAACACTGGGATGACTAGTAGCGGTGCATTTACAGCATGGTTTGCCGAACTAGATTTGCTTCCGGTATTTGACCACATGGTGTTTTCGAATGACTTGGCAATTGCTAAACCGAATCACTTAATTTTTGATGTGACTCTTGAAGCACTGGGAGTTATACCGCGGAGGGTTATACACGTCGGTGACAACATTCATACAGATGTCGCGGGCGCTGCCGCTGCGGGCATTACGACCGTTTGGGTAAGTGGTAGTGCTCAAACAGATTTAACTTTTGCAGTGAAGCCGGATTTCACGTTGCAAACGATTCTCGAATTGCTGCCGATTGTCGATCGATGGCTTGAATCACTCGACAGATAGCATCTGGTTATTTTAATTTTCTGTTCGCAAACCCAGTTGCTGTGACAAGTAATGCGAAATTAATAGTTGTTAATGCGCCTATGAACACGGTTGCTTCGAAGAAAAATTGTTGCGGGAACATAATAATAAGGTAATCGTTGCGTGGATCAAGCATCCATAGATCGTTTGTAAAACTTAAGAAATGGAATTGGGTGAACAACCATCCGAAATCGATTACGGCGATCAGTCCGAATACAGCCAAAAATGTTGCGCTCCCTACTGCTGACCATTTTAATGATCTGAGCAGTAATGGTAATAATTCCTGTCTCAGTAGAATCGACCCAGTAGCGATCAATATCAAAAGGGTAATACCTAAGGCGCGAGTCGTTACGTAAACAGCTTGCATCAGGGTCTTTACGTCCACCATGTGCAGCACTTCTCTTTCGTTGTAGAGAGATACCTCGGTTCCTTCATAACTAACGCGTAGATCCAGTAGTTCAACACCATTGTTAAAGTATTCTTTTATCTGGGTGGCTCCACTATTGAGTTCCTCTTCAGAGAGACCCGTTCTGTTGGATATGTCATTGCGCCACCAGTTATATTCGTACAGCCATTCACTATTGGTTATATAGCTGGTATTGAACAGAATTAAGAACACCGGAAGAATTAACGCGAATATGCAGGCTCCGGCGGTGCGTGAATCGAGTCGAAAGTAGCCACTTTTCGAAAATGATGAGCCGAGGTGATTTTGGTTTTTAGCTTGAGGCATATCAGAAGGGATGGCGGTTAGCATACGGGTCATATCATCCGTATAGGTTCGATTTATGGTTTCGATTATTGTTTACATGGCATGGAGAGTCTTTTGATTTTACAGAGCAAGCAGGCCCAGTCGGCTGGAGAAGCCTTTGCTGAACTAACCGCGACAGTAGAGTTACTGAGAAATCCTGGCGGCTGTCCATGGGACGCAGAGCAGACCCATACTTCGCTAAGACCTAATCTACTCGAAGAGACTTATGAAACACTTGATGCTATCGATTCAGGGGACCCTAAAAGTTTAGCGGAAGAACTGGGTGACATTGTCACTCAGATCGTATTTCATGCTGATGTCGCGCGGCGTCAGGGCAACTTCGATGCCACTTCCATTTGTAATGCAGTTCGGCAAAAACTCGTTCGAAGGCACCCTCATGTTTTTGGGGGCGAGGATTCAATTGATGAGTCCGAAACGGTTGTAGATCGCTGGGAGGCGATTAAGCGAGCCGAGTCCGGGGGTAAACGTTCAATCGTTGCGTCGTTACCCTCTGAGATGCCCGCTCTAGCGTATTCTTCATCTATTCAGCGGCGTGTGATGCGAGCTGGTTTGCCTTGGCCTGAAAAGCAAGCGATGCCATTGGCTTTTGGAACAGTAGATGGCGAGTCAACGGCAAAAGCAGAGGAGCGTGCGGGGAAGTATTTGATGGGTGTTGCTCGGCAAGTGCAAGCAGCAGGCATTGACCCAGAGATCGCCTTGCGCAGGGCGACCGTTAGCCTGCGCGACCACGTCTTACGGGCAGAGGAGATCGCAGGTGATAGACCATTGGCTGAGATGAAGGACCATGAGAAGTCTCTCATTTGGGAGAATACAGAGATAGACAGTTAACCATGCCTAACTTTAATTCCCTCCTTTGTTATTTTTGAACTGTGATTGCCCCGGGGTTACCTTCAATGACTTTTCCGACAACAGAACTGTAAAGTGATTGGTTAGCAATCAAATTCTTAATAAGAACAGTGGATCGCTCTTCCGGAACGGATATCAACAGCCCTCCAGATGTTTGAGCGTCCGCAAGGATTGTGAAATCGATATTTGATATGCCATCTTCAAGCTGCACGATTTCTTTAAGGGCTTCCATGTTTCGAGTTGTACCACCTGATATGTTCCCTGCAACGGCTAACTCAACTACATCCGGAAGTATAGGAATCTCGGACCAACTCAATTTGGCTGAGACTTCGCTGGATTTCATCATCTGCCAAAGGTGACCCAGAAGACCGAATCCAGTGACATCTGTTGCCGAATTAACGCCGACTTCCACCATGGCATCCGACGCACCTTTATTCAGTGCAACCATCGATTCCACAGCATGTTTAATGGACTCTTTTTTAGCAGTTCCAGCCTTGGCGGCGGTAGTGATGATTCCCGATCCAACTGCTTTGGTGAGGATCAAGACATCTCCTGGCTGGGCATTCGAATTGGTGATCTGTTTTCCAGGCGTCACGATACCAGTGACCGCAAGGCCGTATTTCGGTTCATCATCATCGATGGTATGACCCCCAATGATTAAAATCCCTGCTTCTTCTGCTTTCTTTTGTCCGCCCTCAAGAATCTTCGCAATAACATCTGGGCCTAGATTTCGTGGAAATGCAGCAATGTTTAACGCAGTGATAGGGGTTCCCCCAACTGCGTAAACATCGCTGAGCGCGTTAGCTGCCGCGATCTGGCCATAGTCGAAAGGGTCATCGACTATGGGTGCAAAGAAATCAGTTGTGAGTACGAGAGCGACGCGATCATCTATCCGGTATATGGCAGCGTCATCTCCGGTTTCGTATCCCACCAGCACATTTTTATCGATGATTGCCGGTGTTGGCAGCTTACCCAAGACCTGGGCAAGTTCGCTCTGGCTGAGCTTTCCAGCTCAACCTGCGCAGGCCGCCAATTCAGTTAGTCGTACAGATTTCTCGTTCATAGTCCTTGAATCGTGCCATATTTCATCCGTTAAAGACATGTTGAAATCGCTTAAATCAAGAATTCCTCAGTCTACTTTTAATTAATATCGCAGATAATTATTGATCGTAGCTTTGATGATCTACATTGACGTGCCTGTTAATGCATCCGACAATCAAGACTTATGGTGTGAGTTTAACTTCGCTGGTGACAAGCCTTAAAATGTCCTTCTTGTAAATCGTATGTTTAACATTCCCGAATCTGAATTACTGCCTATAACTGCTGATCTCAGTGCGAAAAACCGACTTGCAATTGGTGGATGCGACGTGCGTGATCTTGTTCACAAGTATGGAAGTCCGCTTTACATTTACGACGAGGCTACTTTACGAGGAATGTGTCGTGATTTTGTCAACAGCTTCACCACTCTGTACCCGCGAACTCATATTGAATACTCATCGAAAGCATTTGCCAATCCATCTGTAGCGAAGATCATAGATGAAGAAGGTCTCAGTATGGATGTGGTGACCGGTGGTGAACTTGCAGTGGCTATAGCTGCTGATTTCCCTCCTGAGCGACTTAACTTTCATGGCAACAATAAGGGTAGAGAAGAACTTACTGAGGCGGTGCGGTACGGTATCGGCAATATCACCGTTGATTCTTTTGCCGAGATTGATCTGCTTAGTGAGGTGGCTGAAGGATTGGGCATGCGCCAGAATATTATGCTCAGGCTTTCTCCTAGTATTGATCCCCACACACATCTTCTGACAAGTACGGGCATCCTGGATTCCAAGTTTGGTTTTTCAATAGAAACTGGGGATGCAGAAATAGCGGTTGAAAAGGCAATTGCACAACGATCATTAAACACTGAAGGCCTTCATTTCCATCTCGGTTCGCCAATTTTTGAGCTTGAGCCTTATTCCGAAGCGATTGAATATGTTTTGCAGTTTGCTTCCAGGATGCGTAAGAAATTTGGACTTGCGTTGAAGAAATTTAGTCCTGGTGGCGGTTTTGCAATTGGCTATGTGACCGACACTTTGCCACCTGAGATGGGCGAATATGCCAGAGAGATCGTAACGGCGATTCGCAGTGCCTGTGATAGATATGACCTTGATGAACCCGAGTTGATTGTTGAGCCCGGACGTGCAGTAGTTGGCCGTTCAGGCGTTGCGGTGTATACAGTAGGAGGGATTAAGACGATTCCTGGAGTTCGTACGTATGTCAGTGTGGATGGTGGGATGGGCGACAATATTAGACCTGCGTTATATCAGTCTGAATACGCTGTAGTACCTGTTGATAGACCTTTAGAAGAACGTAATCAGAAAGTTACTGTGGCTGGAAAATTCTGTGAGTCTGGTGATGTGCTTGTACGCGACGTCGATCTCCCTGAACCTGAGACGGGAGAATTACTTGCCCTGCCAGCATCGGGTGCGTATTGCCTGATGATGGCGAGTAACTACAACATGCAGACTCGGCCGGCTGTCGTTTTGGTCAATCAGGGAGAATCTCGTTTGATCCGAAGGCGTGAAACCTATACGGACTTGCTTGCTTCGAGTATTGATCTTGACTGATTCCTCTTCTTTTGTTGCAAAACGCCCGTCTATCGTTGGATGGAAAACTTTTGGTCACCCGGGCGCTACAAGGCTGCTGACTAAATCATTTGAGGCCAATCGGTTGGCTCATGCCTATTTGATCACCGGACCTGAGAAAGTCGGCAAACGAACGCTGGCTTTGGATATGGCATGTATGGTCAATACAGAACCGGTTGCAGATATGTTTGGACAATCCTCAAACATTGACCTTTCGACCTCGCATCAGGCTGAGCGTATTCGCGCGGGAATACATTCGGATGTGGAAGTTATAGATCCTGTCACTGAGCTTCCAGCATCCCCTGAAAGAAAAGCCGTCTCTAAAACGACTATTTCCATAGATCACATACGACAGATCGTTATTTCTGGATCAGCGACGAAGCCCTTCGAAGGCATGAAGAAAGTGTTTATTCTTGACGGTGCTCACCGAATGGTTCGCGAAGCCGAAACTTCACTTTTGAAAATTCTCGAAGAGGCACCGGATCATGTGCTTATCGTGCTCACGTCTCCAACTGCCGAATCATTATCCCAAACAGTTGTTTCGAGGTGCCAACTCTTAGAACTTAGACCTGTTGATTCTCAAGTGATCGAATCGAAGCTCATGGAGCGATTTGAAGCCGATGAGCCACAGGCTCGGCTGCTCTCGAGGCTTGCGCGTGGATCTCCAGGCTGGGCGATTGACGCGATAAATGACCCCACCATCGTTGATGCTCACAACCAGGCGATACTTCGATTCGCTGAGGTAGTGAGCGGAAATATAGAGGATCGATTCAGATACGCTCGCCAGACCGCAGGTCAGTTTTGGCGAGATCGTCGTGCTGTATTTTATGAGATGGAGCGCTGGATTGAGTGGTGGAGGGACGTAGCTATGATGCGTCATACGCTACGTGACAATTTGATCAATGTAGAGTGGGTTGATCTGTTCTCTGAAATAGCTATTGAGATTACTGAAGAGCAGATATCGACTGCTGTAAGGGTAATTGAGAAAGCGCGTGAAGCCTTGGAAGCTAATGCGGTGCCACAACTGACGCTAGAAGTAATGATGCTTGACTTACCGTGGGCTGACCCCGCAAAAATTCCATCTTTGAATCTTGAAGAGGATGATGGAAGCTAAGTGCGTGATGTTGGTTTATAGTCCGGTGACTTTAATTCCAATAACCACTGCTGATTCCTAGCTGACTAATGGGTTGGATTCTGGAAGAAGCCATGGTACGAACTTTAGCCAGGTGTTTTTAAGGGATTCAGGTTTTAGGAAAGAATATGGGTTTGGTCGTGGTTCGTAGGGCTTATTGCGTAACCTCATCCCGGCTTCTTGAGGTGTTCGACCCGCCTTACGGTGGTTGCAGTTCTTGCACGCAGTGACGACGTTGATCCAGGTGTATTCACCACCTTTGCATCTTGGGCGAATGTGATCAATTGTCATGTCACGCGACCTAGTTCCGCAGTACTGGCATGTTTGATTATCACGCGTGAAAATTTCATTGCGTGACATCTTTCGACGTTGCAGCGGGCGTTTGACCATATAAACAAGTCGTATCACGTCTGGACGCTCAAAAATGTCCGTAACCGTATGGACATACTCGCCAGTATCCTGAACTGATTCTGCTTTCCCTTTGCCCACAAGTTTCACTGCTCTGCGTATATCGCAGATATTTAGTGGTTGATAGTTCTGATTTAACACCAGTACTGGCGCTCTCGTGCTTTGGGTCATCCGGTTTGCCGATTTCAGATTTTTATATTTGACCACTGACTTGGTTGGTCAGTGTTACTAGTTTATGAAATGCCTGCTTTGTCGATACGGTTTTCTAAAATGTCGAGCGAAACGCCGAAATCATCAGGAGCGAATTCGATTACAAATCCACGTAAATTCAACAGAGAAGGAACGATTTGTGATTCTATCAGCCAGTTGTCCAGCTTTTCACGGACACTACCTTCGACGTAATTTCTGGCGACATTTTCGATCATCAACTGGATGCTGTCTGTGGATTGATTTGCCGTGCTCTGCGGTAAAGAGTACGTGTATCTAGCACCGGCGGTCATTAGTCCGCCAGCGATGAGTATGCCGGCGAAAAGCCCGATTAGAATTCCCCCTAATTTGTTGCCCCAACCCATCTGAGATGAAAAGGATTTTGTTGTTTTGTTGATGATCGATACAGCTATGCGGCTTGCAAGGAACACACCGATGAAGATAATTACGTATCCGATAGCAGTGGAAATCGCTTTGCTCTCCACTCCATCCCAGATCAAAGAGAGAATTCTTCCTGCGAATAATCCGCTGAAGAATAGCCCTACATAAATTGCAACTGTGTTCACTAATAAGTTAACCAGTCCGGCTTTGTAGCCCCATAAAGCCGAGAGAACGAATATCCCGGCAAATATCCAGTCTAGTAAGTTCATGTTGGGAATTCTCCATCTGATGTATCTGATGTAAATGAGTACATTTACTCACACTTGCCCATAATTTGAATTGGTTAATGGTTACCGAAATGTTTGATAAAGCACACTTAAAGGTCCGGATAATCGGGATTTTAACAGTATGCGGTTATCCTATTCGGAATCAAAATTTCAAAGATTTATTTAGATATAGGTATTAAGTAACCCTCATAACGAATGGAGATCATTTGCAATCACCAAATAGTGTTCGTCCTGCTATAGCGATTGACGGACCAGCGGCATCCGGCAAATCATCTGCTGGAAAAATGTTCGCATCTCAACTTGACTACAGGTTTCTCGATACTGGTCTGATGTATCGAGCTGCAACTTGGGATGCTATGAATAATGGAATCGATATCAATAAACCCGAAGCCGTGTCTGATGTAGTCGCGAAGATGGAATTTTCGGTTATTGATGGCGATTCTGGCGAAAATCTTATTTTGGTCAACGGACAAGACGTGACTCGGTTCCTGCATTCAACTGCTGTGGACGTTTCTGTATCACCAGTATCAGCCATAACGGCGGTTAGGAAAATCATGGTTGCTGAGCAGCGTCGCATAGCAACCGCTGGCAATATTGTTATGGTTGGCAGGGACATTGGTACGGTCGTCATACCAGATGCTCCACTTAAGATTTTTTTGACTGCTTCAGCCGAAACGAGAGCAAATCGACGGTACAGTGAATTTATCGCAAACGGTACTCAAGTGGATTTAGCAGATATCCTGTCTTCGATAGTGCAACGAGATCGAATCGACTCGTCCCGAGAAGATTCCCCGTTAAAGCCTGCTGCTGACGCGCACATGGTGGACACTGACGATCTTTCATTGAATGAGGTTGTTGCCCTTATGGTTGGACTATCCAAGGAAATTATCTGATGGGACAGTGGTTGTTCCCTCCCTGTAATTTCGGGTTCAAGCTTACCCTTCGTTGGTTTTCAGATTTCACCGTTGATGGACAGGAGAATATACCTAAATCAGGACCGCTTTTGGTTGCATCAAATCATCTTTCGAATCTCGATCCTGCAATTGTGGCCGCAGCGCTACCACGGCCTCCGGTTTTCCTTGCAAAACAGGAGTTGTTCAAGTACTCGCTTGGATCGATCCTTATGAGAGGCTACGGGGCTTTCCCAGTAGATAGGCGACGTGCTGATATCCGGGCACTCAATTGGTTAACCCATCAATTGTTACGTGAACGTAGAATAGCCATCGTATTTCCAGAAGGTACTCGAAGTAAGAATGGTGGATTGTTACGGGCACAACATGGTCTCGCTCGCATAGCAATGTCAACAGGTGTGCCAGTTATTCCAGTTTCACTGACTGGTTCAGAAAATCTCCAGAACCCTTTGAAGGTTTTGAAGCCAACTGCAACACTAAGATTGAGAATTGGAAAGCCATTTGTCGTGACTAGTACAGATGATGGAAGCTCAAGAAGGATCGCAGCCGATGTCACAACTGAGATTATGTCTAGAATTTCAAGGATGCTTCCGGAAGCGCAACGCGGTGCATATATGCATGTGACAGATGTGAAAACAACTAAAACTGTTGATTATGTACCCATGAGTGATGAGGAAGTTAACTAGGTGTGTGGGTTATTTGCATATGCAGGTAGGGTGAATGCTGTTCCCGTTTTGATAGATGGGCTTCATTCAGTTGAATATCGTGGTTACGACTCTGCTGGCATTTCTGTAATTACCAGATCTGGCAACATTGAAACTCATAAGCGTGGAGACCATAAAGCTTCGCTCGATAACCTCCACAAAGCTGTTATCGAAGATCAGCTTTTCGGTTTCGTTGGAATTGGGCACACCAGGTGGGCAACCCATGGGGTGGTGAACCGTGCTAATTCTCATCCGCACTCGTCTGTTGATGGCTCGATTTCAATTGCACACAACGGGATTATTGAGAATTTTCTTGAGATTAAAGATAAATTAATCGATTCTGGTGTGACGTTTAGTTCCGAGACCGACTCAGAGGTCATTGCTCATCTTGCCGGTACCTATCTTGCGAAAGGATACAGTCTTCGAGATTCTGTCGTTAAGGCCGTTAGTCACATCAAAGGGAATACGGTTGTGATTGCTATAGCCGCATCGGAGCCTGAGAAAGTCGTTGGGTTGAGACTTGGCAATGCTGGTGGAATTGTGGTCGGGAAAACCAACGATACAGCAGTCATGGCATCAGATACAGTGGCTCTGATACCACACACTGAAGAAGTCATGTATCTCGAATCTGGTGAGGTTGTAGAGATCGAGTGTGGGTCTATCAGATTATTTGATTTCAATGGCGCATCAATTGGGCGAAAGGCAGTCAAGGTCAACCAGAACTTTCAAGCGGCTCAAAAAGGCACTCATCCGGATTTCATGTCAAAAGAGATTGCTGAACAACCCGAAGCCGTTCAAAGGGCGCTTGCAGGGAGGGTTAACCTGGTTACAGGCGGATTAGAAATGCCTGAAATTCCACTTACCGCCAACCAGATCCGGTCAATCAATAGAGTTATTGTCACAGGGATGGGTACTTCTCTGCATGCCGGTATGTTTGGTGCTTCGATGATCGAATCACTGGCAAGAATTCCAGCAAGCGCGGAGAACTCAAGCGAACTAAGGTATCGTAACCCGGCAATTGATCCGAACACACTTGTAATTGCGGTGACTCAATCAGGGGAGACAGCAGACACTCTTGCTGCGATGGAGTATGCAAGTGAAAGGGGATCCGCCCAGGGAGCGGTTCTTGAGCAGGAGGGTTCTCAAGCTGCACGAATCGCTGATTTCACGTTGCCTATAAACGCCGGTCAAGAGATAGGGGTGGCGTCCACCAAGACCATGATTGCTAGCATGACGACGCTGCTTGAA
>ERZ651768.3573-NODE-3573-length-10352-cov-3.644574_pt1 | contig 10352 bp, 10 predicted proteins | sample MGYA00514754_ERZ651768 | MGnify/ENA metagenome assembly ERZ651768 | reverse complement strand
CCAATGTTCTAGTCGGAGTATTATCCGCCATTGTTGACAACATACCCGTAATGTTCGCAGTGCTCAAAATGGAACCAGCAATGGGCCTTGACCAGTGGTTGCTTATCACTCTTACCACTGGGACTGGTGGAAGCCTGCTTTCTGTAGGATCGGCCGCAGGCGTCGCGGTTATGGGAGTCGATCGGAAAAACTATACTTTTATTTCGCACTTGAAGTGGGTACCTGCCATAACAGCCGGATACGCGGGGAGTATTCTTGCATGGTGGCTGGTTACGATGGGCTTACGATAAAACCTCAAGTAGGGGGCGTGGTGAGCACCAAAACTTCCATTCGCTTCGATTCACTTTGATGTTTTAGCCGCTTGGTTAATTATCTGTCTTGCGGCAAACATGCCCGCCCCCGTGTTGGGCTTCATAGATGCCGATGAGGCCCCACATAAAACAACCGATCAAAATGACCGGTTTGGATTTGCGCATATGGATCTTTTCTTCAAATATGACCAGGGTATAGGCAAGACAAAAACAGATCAGGGACACATAACCGACCCAGGCAACTGTTAGACTATGCATTTTTCGGTCCTATGGAAAAAGGTAAAAGTTGGCCCAAACGGGATTTTTGCAATCGCCCCGGCCTCAAAATAAGGTTAATACCTTGATTTTTTTTAAAGGTATTGCTTTGTCATGATAAATCAACATTTTGTGAAACACAAGCATTTGTCAACTTTGACTCAAATTTACGCTAGCGAGTTTTATGTTATTCCTTGTGAGTATAAATGAGCCTGTCTTACTTGATCAGCACCGTTAGATTGCGAAAATCAGGACCGTCTCGTTAGCCCTTTATCAGTGGTGGTCCCAAGCGAGATTTTACCGTCAACAACATATAAATTAAGGATTTCCGGGATGGAGGAAGGGTGAACAATAAAGTTGACTGTATAGGAATATGTGTTAAGATTTTCAGCTAGTAGGTGGTTAAGTTGTACCTTCGATAACAATTATTGATTGATTTTATTGAACGGTTTGTCTGCATCTCAGTACCTTTCTGAAGGTAAAAAACTAATCGATGAAGGGATACTGAGTCTTTTACCGGAAAAGGAGGCATACCCTGATGTCATCCATAAAGCGATGCATTATAGTCTCCTTGCCGGGGGCAAGAGGTTGCGTCCCGTTCTGGTTATTGCAGCTTCAGAAGCGGTAGGGGGAGACCGGAAAGTGGTACTGCCATTTGCGGTGGCAGCCGAGTTGATTCACACATATACCTTGATTCATGATGATCTCCCTGCTTTAGATAACGATGACCTGCGGCGGGGGAAACCCACAAACCATAAAGTTTTTGGAGAAGCAGTTGCCATTTTAGCGGGTGACGCTTTGCTGACTCAGGCTTTTATCCTGATGACCCGGTCTGTAGGAATGGAGTCCATTCCGCCTGAATGCCTTCTCAACGCCACTCATGAGATGGCAACAGCACTGGGGTCTACAGGTATGATTGGCGGTCAAGTGGTTGACCTTGAATCAGAGGGCAAACCGATTGACGCAGAAACTCTGGAATATATTCATATTTATAAAACAGGGTTTCTGATTCGAGCTTGTATCCGGTGTGGCGGTATTCTTAGCCGGGCCACTCCCCGCCAGTTGAATTCATTGTCCCGGTTTGGGGCTCATATTGGGCTTGCCTTTCAGATTATTGATGACATTCTCGATATCACGGGTGATGAAAAACAACTGGGTAAGGATATCGGCAGTGACTTGACTAAAGATAAAGCGACCTACCCGGCGTTTTATGGATTGGAAGAGTCTCGCCATAAAGCCGAAGAGTTGGTTGAAGAAAGTATAGTTTGTCTGGAAGAATTTGATGATCGGGCAGATCCCCTCCGAGAGATTGCCCGGTTCTTTGTACAACGAACATTTTAATTAACTGGGATCCCTCCTAATGAGCAAGTTCTTAAGTCGAATAGATAGTCCCCAAGATTTGAAAAAGCTTTCAGTGGAAGAGTTACCGCTTCTCGCCCGGGAAATCCGCGATACTCTTCTGGAAACCATTTCTGAAACTGGCGGGCATCTGTCATCCAACCTAGGTGTGGTGGAATTGACCCTAGCGATGCATTATGTCTTCGACAGCCCGAAGGATAAGTTTGTTTGGGATGTGGGTCACCAATCTTACGTCCATAAATTGCTGACAGGCAGGCGAGACCGGTTTAGTACTCTCCGCCAGCAAGGGGGGTTATGTGGTTTCACTAGGCGGGAAGAAAGCGAACACGACCACTGGAACTGCGGACATGGCGGCACTTCTATTTCCGCCGCGCTGGCTTTTGCCAAGGCGAGGGATCTGAAAAATGAAGATAATGATGTGATTGCGATCATTGGGGATGGTTCGCTGACTGCGGGGATGGCCTTTGAAGGGCTCAACCATACCGGACATATCCAGAATGATATGCTCGTTGTGCTGAATGACAATGAAATGTCCATATCCGCAAATGTAGGGGGCATGTCCGCGCATCTCAGTAAGATTATGACCGGGCAGGTGATGCTAAAAATCAAACAGGAGATTGACCAACTTTTGTTGGCCGTTCCCGGTATTGGTAAGGAAATTTCCCGGTATGCGCATAAGATAGACGAAGCTATAAAGGGAGTATTCATTCCCGGACGTTTGTTCGAAGACCTGGGTTTTCGCTATGTTGGGCCGATAGATGGTCATGATGTCGAAGAATTGATCAATGCCTTTAACAGTGTAAAAGACCTTAAAGGTCCGACTTTAATGCATGTCATCACCCGCAAGGGAAAGGGTTACGAACAGGCGGAAGAGAAAGCGGATATCTGGCACGGTGCCAAACCCTTTGATATTTCTACGGGAGTATTTCACAAGAAAAAATCCAACCCGGCTTATACTGCTGTGTTTGCTGGTGCCTTGATTGAACTGGCTAAAGAGGATGACAAGATCATTGGTATTACTGCGGCGATGCCGGATGGGACGGGAATTAGTAAATTTGGAAAGGAGTTCCCCGACCGGACCTTTGATGTGGGCATGGCGGAACAACACGGAGTCTCTTTTGCAGGTGCACTCTCGATAGAAGGTTTCCGTCCGGTTGCGGCCATTTATTCTACCTTTTTGCAAAGGGCGTATGATCAAGTTGTTCACGACATCTGTCTGATGAACCTGTCGGTGACGTTTGCCATGGACCGGGCAGGAATAGTCGGGGAAGACGGTGCAACGCATCAAGGTTTGTACGACATTGCGTTTCTTCGCACCTTGCCGAACATGGTGGTCATGGCTCCTAAAGACGAAAACGAACTACGGCATATGCTGAAAACAGCGATTTACCATCAGGGCCCTGCGGCCCTTCGCTATCCCAGAGGTTCCGGTTTGGGTGTACCGCTCGATCCTGAAATGAAGGAGCTTGAGATCGGAAAGGGGGAAGTGATTCAGGATGGATCAGATATTGCCATTTTTGCGTATGGGCATACGGTTGAATGGGCCCAGAAGGTGGCCGATAAGTTTGAGAAAGAAGGCGTCAGCGTTGCCGTTATCAATGCCCGGTTTGCCAAACCGATAGATAAAGAATTGATTGTCAAATACGCCTTTAAAGTACGGTGCCTGATCACCACTGAAGAACATTCTCTCAAAGGTGGATTTGGATCTGCTGTTCTTGAAGCCCTGCAGGAAGAACAGGTGGTGCATATTCCGGTTAAATGTATTGGGCTCGGTGATATGGTTCTGGAGCATGGCTCACCCAACGCACAACGTAAAAACCTTAAGCTGGACCCGGACGGCATGTTTGAAACCATCATGACGTTTTATGGGGCAGTGGCGGAAATGGCGGCTTCCGGTAACGGGAAAAAATGGGTGGTTGGTAATGGCAAGAAGTCCCATTCTGTTAACGGTAAAAAGCCTTCCAATTACGGAAATGGCAATAAAGAAGAAATCAAGGTAAAACAACCTCTGAATGGCTAGAACTTCCCACGTTAAGCGCTCTACCAGCGAAACCCAAATTGAAGTTACTTTGAATCTGGATGGAACCGGGGTTCAGGATCTCCAGACCCCTGTCCCATTTCTGGATCATATGCTGTCGCAATTGGCCCGGCACGGTTATTTTGACTTGACGGTCAAGGCCCAGGGTGATACCCAAATAGATTCTCACCATACAGTGGAAGATGTCGGGATAGCTGTGGGTCAGGCTTTCAAGGAAGCGTTAGGAGATAAAAAGGGTATTCGCCGGTTTGCAGAGGCCAGCGTACCCCTGAATGAGGCTTTGGCCCAATGCATCATCGATATCAGTGGTCGGGCTTTTTTTGTATTCAATCTGGAACTTCCCAAAGCCAAGCTTGGCGAGTTCGATGTCGAACTGGTGCCGGAGTTTTTCCAGGCTTTTTCCGCCAACAGTGGTATTACCCTGCACTTCAATTCCCCATACTGGAATAATCTTCACCACATAACGGAAGCCTTGTTTAAATCTTTTGCCCGCGCTTTAGATTCCGCCTGCACGTTGGACTCCCGCTCCGGAGAAGTTCCTTCCACCAAAGGGACTCTTTAGTTGATCGCTATTATTGATTACGGAATGGGCAATCTCCGTTCCGTACAAAAAGGTTTTGAGGCCGTGGGTGCTGAGGCAATTGTTACCAGCGACTCGCGGAAAATCCTTTCGGCCAAATCTGTGGTGCTTCCCGGGGTTGGGGCTTTCAAGGAGTGTATGGCGAATCTGAAGAAGCTGGATCTTATTGACACCGTGCACCAGTCGACCAAAAGCGGTAAACCCTTCCTGGGGATCTGCCTTGGACTGCAACTTCTGTTTAATCAGGCCGAAGAATTCGGTCATGTAGATGGGCTGGGTATCCTTCCCGGAAAAGTGGTGGGATTCAAAGATGCCCAACCCAAGTCTGACTCTGGTGAACCGTTGAAAATCCCACATATGGGATGGAACCGGGTGCGAGTTACTCCGGGCAATCCGTTGTTTGATTCGGTGGCTGATGAGTCCTATTTTTATTTTGTGCATTCCTATTATATTGTTCCCGAGGACCCGGCGATCGTTGCCACCACCACCTGTTATGGAATCGATTTCGCCTCCGGAATCCATCAAGAAAATATTCATGCTTTCCAGTTTCATCCGGAAAAAAGCCAGCGTCTGGGTCTCACAATCCTGAAAAATTTTTCCAGACTCCACTAGGCGTTGGCTAATGAGCATTAGCTCGTGAAGCTAAGAGAACGTTTTCCCGCAAAATGAAAACATTACAATTTGTCAGCAGAGGCTCTCCGCCCATTAGGACCTTTAGTGCCCCTTCGTGGCATGAAATAAAATGAAGAGCACAAAACAGGGAAGGCAAATAGTAAAGGCTCGTCAAGCCGAGAGCACCGTTGCTAGTAGTAATAAGCTATTGCCAGTCGCCACCGGCCGTTGGCCGGCCCACGCCTAATGGGCCCTGTCTATTTTCTTCGTGGCATTTTGTTATCCCTTGTCACAGCTTTGCTTTGGGGTGTTCTTCCTATTTTCCTAAAAATCACCCTGCAGGGTTTTCATGCTGGAACCATTTCCTGGTTTCGGTTTGTGTTTGCATTCTTGTTACTGGCAGGCATCCTGCAATGGAAAGAACATAAACCCTTGGACATTCTTCGTAAGCCTCCCTGGATGGGAATCGTGGGGGGGGCTTGCCTCTCGGCAAATTACTATTGGGTGACGGTGGCCGTGGACTTGAGCGGACCCTCCAATATGGCGGTTCTGATCCAGACCGCTTCGATTTTTCTGGTGTTGGTTGGGGTTTTTGTTTTTCATGAACATCTGACTTTGAGACAGGTTCTGGGAATGTTTGTTGCGGGAGTTGGATTGTTCCTGTTTTTTCATGACCAGCAAAGCCGGATTCTGGAAACCGGAGATTATTTTTACGCTAATTTTTTAATTGTTCTTGCGGCTCTGGTTTGGGTGGGGTACATGGTGTCGCAAAAATTCCTCAGTCGGCAGTATGGAGCGCAGTCTTTAAACCTGCTGGTCTATGCGGTTGCCACACTTACCCTGATAGGAGGGGTTGAGTGGGCAGACTTCACCCGTGCCGGGTTGACCGCTTGGCTGTCTCTAATATTTTGCGGGTTCAACACGCTACTTGCTTATGGCACCCTTGCCGAAGCGGTGAAATATATCCCCCTAGCCCTGATCAGCGTTATCATTAGCCTGAATCCGCTGATTACCCTTTGGGGAATGAAAATTCTTCCTCAGATTGGCTTTGCTGGACTGCAAGCCGATCCGGTCGGTTCGCTGGGATATTTTGGAGGTGCGGTCGCTGTTACCGGAGTGGTATTGGTGGTTTACCGGGTTACGCCCGGAGGGAATAGGGCAAGGGCTCGTTAAGCCGCGATAATTTGTTTGTAGCCGGTGAAAGTTATTGCTATCTGCCAACGGCGGCTCGCCGGCCGGTTACAACTCCAGTAGGGATGGCATCGACCCGAAAATAGCGAATATCGGAAATCCCGGCTGCCTTAAGCCAGTTGATTTTCTCCTGAACGGGATGCGCCCGGCCGCCTTCGGTCAGCATGCCAATGTTGAGGCTGAACAGCGTGTCATCCAGAGGGCCGGTCTGGTCTTCATTGGTGCAGAAACCGTGGATGATAATGCGGCCGCTCGGTTTTACGGCTTTCACCGCTTTGCTGACCAGGGCTCTGCTCATGTCCGCGTCATACATGTGCAGGATATTGGCCATTAGGACCAAGTCGTATTGGCTATCGCCCAAATCATCTTTAAGGAAATCACCCGGTTGGGTATCAACCCGGTCCTGCAATCCATAGGTCTCGATATAATTTTTTGCGACCTCCAGAACCGGTGCGATGTCGAACACGGTTGCTTTAAGGTGGCTGTGCAGTTTGCACCACTCCAGCGCATAGGTTCCCGGTCCCCCGCCAACATCCAGCATAGTTTTTGCGTCCCCGATAGAAATTTCGCGGGTGATCAGCCAAGTGGCTTTAAGTGCCTTGTCATGCATGGCATCAGTAAATGCCCTCATTTTGTGTGGATCACCGCCAAGCATCTCCATGATACTCTTGATGAGAATGCCGGATTTTATAAAAGAGGAAAGTTGGCCCCAAACCGGATAGAGGTCGGCGGAGAGCTGAATCCATTGCTGAAGAGGGTGGCTCCCGCCTGATATGAGATAATCATGAGCGGCTTTTGGCAGGTGGTAGGTCTGGTTTTCCTTGATAACGATTTCCATTGAAGTGAGGGAGTTGAGCAGGCGTTCAGTGGCTTCGGGGTCCAGGTTCAAGGTCTCTGCGACTTGCTTTGCTGTTGCCGGTTTTTTGAGCTGATCGAACAATTTTAACTCATTAGCAGTCATGACTACGCACGCCGGTTGATAGCCCTGCAGTATTTTCCCGATGATCTTGTCCATTTCCATTGCATGTACCTTTTGTTTAATAGGATAAGCTGAGGTAAACAGGATAAAACAGATAAGCGCTGTTCTTCAATTGTTGAATCAGCGGTTTCGGGATTTCATCGCCCGGTCGATTTCGCGGTCGGACTCGCGTTTCTTGAGCGAGGCGCGTTTGTCATAAAGTTTTTTTGCTTTGGCAATGCCGAGATCGACTTTTGCCTTCCCGTTCCTGAAAAAAACTTTCAGTGGAACCAGGGTGCATCCCTTTTCCTGAGTTTTCCCGATGAGTTTATTGATCTCCTTTTTATGCAAAAGCAGTTTGCGCTTTCGCATGGGGTGATGGTTGAATTGCGTGGCCGGGGTATAAGGATCGATATGAAAATGGTTCAACCATGCTTCCCCTCTATCAATGGTGGCGTAGCTGTCGACCAGGTTGGCTTTGCCGTTTCTCAGGGATTTAACTTCTGTACCCTTCAGTACCAGTCCCGCCTCCAGGGTATCTGAGATGGAATAGTTATGTCTTGCCTTTTTATTCTGGCAGACAATTTTAATATCACTCACGATTAATAACCGGATAAATGGGAGCGGACTTGTTCTTTTTTAACGGATTCATGCAACCTGCTAGTTGGCTTTCAGGGTTACGGACTGCCCCATTCTGGCTTTCAGTTTTTTTTTGGCGTTATCTTCACGGTAGAAGATTTCCAGTTGATTCCAGCTATTGATGATGGCTCCGGGTTGACCGCCTTTCATCTGGTAATAACCGGTGACGAGTCCTTCGATGCGGTGCTTTCCGATCTGGACCTTTATTGTATCGGAAGAAAGAAAGGTTTCGTGGATTAATTCGGCAGAAATATTGGTGGTGAGGTTGCCGAAGTGGTCGATATGAATGATTTCCCCATAAAGGGATGCTCCTTTTAACAGGGGTTGCGGAAAGTCCAGGCGAACGGGTTTTAACACCCTGGGTCCTATTTTGGAATGTGCAATGCCGCTGGCAAGCCACCCTGCACAGGGAGCGAATACATCGCGCCCGTGAAAGGTGTTGGAGACGTTTTTAAGAAAATATTTTTTATTGGTGATCTCATAAACCCGGCAATCAGGATGGAGACAAGGGGTGAGTACCCCGTTGTCGGGTCCGATAAAGGTCTGGAATTTGGACTGCACCACCATGGCCCTGCGGATTGCCGGGCCAAGGTTTGTTGTATTCTTTTTGGATGTAATGCCCGGGTTCTTTGGCCCGGATCTGGAGCCGCCCCCGACACCGGGGTCCACCACCACCACATGAACGGTTTTTCTGGGAAACCAGGGATAGGTGGCGTTGAGGATTAACGCGGCCTGAGTGATATTTTGCGGTTCGATATTGTGGGTGATGTCAACGATCTGGGCATCGGGCACAATATTGAGAATGACCCCTTTCATGATACCGACAAAAGGGTCCTCCAGGCCGAAGTCGGTGGTAAGGGTGATTACTGGACGCATCCTGTGACCTGATGTTCGCAAACTCTCTGCAAGGTGACAGGGACCAGGCTGTTTTTCAATGAATCGGAACCTTCCACAATGACCGGAATATAGTTGCCGGTATGGCCTTTGAGCAACCCGGATTTCGTGTCCCGTTGGTTTTCAATCAGGACGGTCTCTTGTTGTTTTAAAAATTTCTCGCGAAATTTAAAGGCCTTGCGGTTAACCAATTCGGTCAGGTTCTTGTTTCTTTGTTTCTTAATGTTGCCGGGAACATTGTCTTTGATCTGGTGGGCCTCGGTTCCCCGGCGCGGTGAGTAGGAAAACACGTGCAGATAGGAGAATGGCAATTGCTCTATCAGTTTGCGGGTGTTTTCAAAGCCTGCTTCGGTTTCGCCGGGAAAACCGACGATAACATCTGCCCCAAGTCCCAACCCGGGAATGGCGGTGATTGCGCGTTGAACAACTTCGAGATATTGACTGCGGTTATAATTTCTACGCATGGCTTTCAGGATTGGATCATCGCCGCTTTGCAAAGGAATATGAAGGTGCGAACAGAGCTTTTCGGTTTCTGCAATGAGCCGTATTAGGTCACTATCAATTTCCATAGGATTGATCGAACTCAACCGAACCCGGAAATCTCCTGGAAGTTCAACGATATCGCGAACCAGAGAGGAAAAAGTTTCGTTTCGATCCATTCCCCATGTACCCAGGTTGATGCCTGTGAGGGTGATCTCCTTAAATCCGGAAGTGACGGCTTGTTGGATATTATGGATAATATTTTCTCGTGTATCACTGACCGATTTGCCTCGCGCCTTGACAACGGTACAAAAGGAACATTTTTCATCACAGCCGGTTTGGACTTTGATGAAGGCTTTGGTCATGCCCTGAAAATTCCGTACTGGGATGGTCCTGAATATCCGTTTTTTATGTATGTCGGACAGGATGGTCTCGGTGGACGCACTTTTTCTCCAAGGCTGGCCAGGATTTAACAGTTTCTTTTTTATAAGGTTAGCGATTCTCAGCTTGTCGGCATTGCCCAGAACGATGTCGAGGCCATTAATTTGCGAGGCTTCTTCCGGGTTCAACTGCGCATAGCATCCGGTAAATACGACCAGAGCATCGGGGTTGATCGCCAAGGATTTTTTAACTGCAAGACGGGAACTGGTATCACTACGTTGGGTCACCGTACAGGTATTGATGACATAGGCATCGGCTTTTTCTTTACCGCTGACGATGGAAAAACCTTCCTGCTCGAGCAGGGTCTGCATTTCTGCTGTATCGTGCTGATTGGTTCGGCATCCTAATGTAACGCAGGCTACTTTCATGGATATAAAATCGTACTAATAAGGTTCTAGATAATTTTTACTTCATCTTAGACCATGCGTTGGAGTGGAATCAACTTGTAATTGCATGGTTTAAAAAAGCCTCAAAGTCCAAGCTTGACCACTTGGGGTGAGTCTGCTACCATCTCCGCATTCTAGCCACTTGCGGCCTGGGAAGGACGTCACAATTTTCAAACTCGGGGCGTTAATTAATCCTCCTGCTATGCAA
>ERZ651768.3572-NODE-3572-length-10358-cov-4.385177_pt1 | contig 10358 bp, 3 predicted proteins | sample MGYA00514754_ERZ651768 | MGnify/ENA metagenome assembly ERZ651768 | reverse complement strand
CCCCAAGCGCCCGTGGTAGGCACCGGCATCGAGAGCCGCGTCGCCCGGGACAGCGGGCAATTGGTCCTGTCCGAGGTCAACGGTGTGGTGACATCAGTTACCGGCCGTGAGATCGTCGTGACCGATGAAGACGGAGAGCCGCACGTTCACCTCGTCATCAAGTTCTCCCGGACCAACCAGGGCACCTGCTTCGACCAGCGCCCCATCGCCACCAAGGGCGACGTGGTGGAGGTCGGCAGCGTGTTGGCCGACAGTTCCTCGACGGACCACGGCCAGCTGGCTCTGGGCCAGAACGTGCTGGTCGCCTTCATGTCCTGGGAAGGTTACAACTACGAAGACGCAATCATCGTCAGCGAGCGCCTCTACCGCGATGATTATTTCACCTCCATCCACATCGAAAAGCATGAGATGGAAGCCAGGGAGACCAAGCTGGGTCCCGAAGAGATCACCCGGGACATCCCCAACGTTGGGGAAACCAGTTTGCGCGACCTAGACGAACGGGGCATCATCCGTGTAGGAGCCGACGTTGGCCCTGGAGACATCCTCGTGGGCAAGGTCACTCCCAAGGGCGAGACCGAATTGACCGCGGAGGAAAAACTCCTGCGCGCCATCTTCGGAGAGAAATCCCGGGACGTTAAGGACACTTCTTTGCGCGTACCCCACGGGGAGCGTGGCAAGGTCATCGACGTCAAGGTACTGACCCGAGAAAACCATGACGACCTGTCTCCGGGCGTGAATGAGGCCGTCAGGGTTTGGATCGCCCAAACTCGCAAGATCTCCGTTGGCGACAAGATGGCCGGCCGCCACGGTAACAAAGGCGTGGTCGCCAGGATTCTGCCCGAAGAGGACATGCCCTACATGGCCGACGGCACGCCGGTGGACATCATCTTGAACCCCATCGGTGTTCCTTCACGGATGAACCTGGGCCAGGTGCTGGAAACCCACTTGGGTTGGGCCGCCCGCGGCCTGAACTTCCGCGCCAACACGCCCGTTTTCGACGGCGCCGGCGACCAGGCGATCGAAGACGCATTGGCCCGCGTTTGGTTCACCGAACAGGCAGGTGCGACCAGCATCGGACCGGCCGAGGGCTCCCCGGAGGTTGATTATCCTCAGGTGGACCGCTGGCTGGAAGAGAAGGGCTACAACCCCACGGAGATATTCGACGAGAAGAAACTCGGCGCTGCTCAAGAAGCCTGTCTCCGGATGTGGCTCGTTGACGAAGCCGGTGTCGACGCCAAGGAGATGTCCTTGGATGAACTGCGCAGGGCTGCCATAGATGTGCACCGCGAACGGCGCATCGCGCCGCCCACCTTCGGGAAGTTCGAACTCAGCGACGGACGGACCGGAGAGAACTTCGACCAACTGGTCACCGTGGGCAGCATCTATATCTTGAAGCTCATTCACTTGGTGGAAGACAAAATTCACGCGCGCTCCACTGGCCCCTACTCCATGATCACGCAACAGCCGTTGGGCGGAAAGGCCCAGTTCGGCGGGCAGCGATTCGGTGAGATGGAAGTCTGGGCGCTGGAGGCTTACAGCGCGGCATATAACCTACAAGAAGTACTGACGGTCAAGTCCGACGACGTCGCCGGACGCGTAAAGACCTATGAAGCGATAGTCAAGGGTGAACCCATTGGTCAGCCCGGCGTGCCGGAATCGTTCAACGTCCTGCTGAAGGAGCTCCAGAGCCTGGGACTGGCTGTTGAGCTTTTGAACGAGGAGAACCGAGGCCCGCTCACCCAAGGCATCTCAGATGAAACAGATCTATTCCAGGCGCTGGAGACGATTTAATGGTCAGGATGGTAGATAAGGCGGAAACTCCGGGGACGGGGACTAACTTCAATGCGATCCGCATCTCCATTGCATCCCCTGAACAGATACTCAATTGGTCTCATGGCGAAGTAACCAAGCCCGAGACCATCAATTACCGCACCCTTCGTCCGGAGAAAGACGGTCTCTTCTGTGAGCGGCTGTTCGGACCCACCAAGGACTGGGAGTGCTTCTGCGGCAAGTACAAGCGCATCCGCTATCGCGGTGTCATCTGCGACCGCTGCGGCGTTGAGGTCACCCGCTCCAAGGTGCGGCGTGAGCGTATGGGGCATATCCGCTTGGCCGCGCCCGTAGCCCACATCTGGTTCAGCAAGACCACGCCCAGCCGGCTTGGTTTGCTCTTGGACCTGTCCCCCAGAAACCTGGAAAGGGTGCTCTACTTCGCCCAGCACATCATCGTGACTGTGGACGAAGACGCACGTCTGGAAGCCATCGAACTGGAACAGGCCAAATTCGATCTGGAACTGAAGAAGGCGCGCCGGCAGGCTGAAGCCCGGACCGAGGCGCTGAAGGCACGGCTCGGTGGCGACGATACGCCCGACGACGCTGACAGGAAAGACGTAGTCGAAGAGGCCGTCGCTGGAGTTGCTGAAGAGGCACCGGAAGAAGCCGATTATGACGCCGGGGAAGAAGATGCCGAGTCTGCTCCACTAGAAGTGCCCGAATTGGAGATGGACCCCATCGCCATCCAGGCTGAGATTGACGCCGTAGCCGACCAATTGGCCACGGAAGAAGGTCAGCTGGAAGAGCAACTCAAGGCCGCCATCAACGAGCTGGAAGACCTCCGGGTACACAAGCTCATCTCCGAGACCCGGTACCGGGAACTTAAAGAGGCCTATAGCGAGGTGTTCCAAGCGAACATGGGCGCCGAAGCCATCTTGGCCATCCTCAAAACCATCAACTTGGAAGCCCTCAAATACGAATTGGTCACTGAGATGCATTCCACGTCCGGCCAACGCCGGAAGAAGGCCATCAAACGACTGCGTGTGGTGGAGTCCTTCCGCAAAAGCGGCAACCGCATAGAGGACATGATCCTCTCAGTGCTGCCGGTACTACCACCTGAGTTGCGTCCCATGGTGCAATTGGACGGCGGCCGGTTCGCGACCAGCGACCTGAACGACCTCTACCGCAGGGTGATCAACCGGAACAACCGGCTGAAGAGGCTCATGTCACTGGGCGCTCCTGAAATCATCATCCGCAATGAAAAGAGAATGTTGCAGGAGGCCGTCGACGCGCTAATCGACAACGGCCGTCGAGGACGCCCCATCCAGGGCAGCCACAACCATAAGCTGAAGTCCCTATCAGACCTGCTTCGCGGCAAGCAAGGCCGTTTCCGGCAGAACCTGTTGGGGAAGCGCGTGGACTACAGCGGGCGCTCTGTCATCGTCGTGGGACCCGAACTCAAGATGGATCAGTGCGGTCTGCCCAAACGCATGGCTCTGGAGCTGTTCAAGCCGTTCGTCATGCACCGATTGGTTATCCTGGGCATAGCGCCCAACATCAAGAATGCCAAGCGCATGGTCGAGCGGGCAAGGGGCGAGGTCTGGGACATCCTGGAAGACGTAATCAAAGACCGTCCCGTGCTCGTCAATCGCGCCCCCACACTGCACCGGTTGGGCATCCAGGCATTCATGCCCGTGCTCATCGAGGGCAACGCCATCCAGATCCATCCGTTGGTCTGTTCCGCCTTTAACGCGGACTTCGACGGCGACCAGATGGCGATCCACGTACCACTGTCCCGGATGGCGGTGCTGGAAGCCAAAGAGATAATGCTCAGCACCCACAACATGCTGTCGCCCGCGTCCGGAGACCCGCTCGTGGCGCCTACCCTCGATATGGTCATGGGCTGCTACTACCTGACCCAGATCCGGGAAACCAGCGTCGGCGCCGGAAGCACATTCAACGACTTCGACGAGGCCCGTATCGCTTACGCGTCGGACCTGATAGATCTGCACGCACCCATCCAAGTCCGCGAGGTTCGCCACTCCGACGGAGAATGGGCGGAGACCACTCTGGGCCGGATGATTTTCAACGAGATATTGCCAGAGCGGATCGGATTCCAAAACATCCTAATGGATCGCGATGCCCTGAAGAACCTGACTGCGAGCCTCTACCGGACTCTTAGCAATGAAGAAACAGCTGAGGTACTGGACGGCGTCAAGGACCTGGGCTTCCATTACGCCACAACGTCAGGCATCACCATCGCGATTAACGACATCCAGGTTTCCGCAAAAAAACCCCAGGTGTTGGAAGAGACCACCGAACTGGTCAACGACTTCGAAGAACAATTCCTCTCGGGTCTGATCTCAGAGGAAGAGCGTTACGCGAAAACCGTGGACGCCTGGACCAAGGCTTCTGACCGGACCACAGAGTTCGTGCAAGAAGAGCTGCCCAACTACGGCGGCATCGCGGTGATGGCCGTTTCGGGCGCCAAGGGTAACATCTCCCAGATCAAACAGATGGCTGGGATGCGCGGTCTGATGAGCAACCCGAAAGGGCGAATCATCGACCTACCCATCAAGTCCAGTTTCCGCGAGGGCCTGACCGCCCTGGAGTACTTCATCTCCACTCACGGAGCGCGTAAAGGTCTGGCCGATACCGCGCTCAGGACCGCTGATAGCGGTTACCTGACCCGGCGGCTGATCGATATCGCCCAAGAAGTGATCATTCTGGAAGAAGATTGCGGGACTCTCGACTGCTTTTGGGTCGTTCCGCGTCCCGAAGACGAGACTGGCAAAACCCTGCCCGAGCGGATCAACGGGAGGCTGGCCGCCGCGCCGGTGGCTCATCCCGAGACCGGCGAAATAATGGTAGAGCGCAACCAGATAATTGACCTGGAAATTGGCCAGGCTATGACCGATGCGGGTATAAGAGAAGTCCCGGTACGTTCACCTTTGAACTGTGAATGTCGCCGCGGTGTGTGCCAGTCCTGCTACGGCAGGCTGCCCGCCACGGGCATGACAGTGGAGATGGGCCAAGCCGTTGGCATTATCGCCGCCCAGAGCATCGGCGAGCCCGGCACACAGTTGACCATGCGGACGTTCCACACCGGCGGTATCGCCGGTCTGGATATCACCAGCGGTCTGCCCAGGGTGGAAGAGCTTTTCGAGGCCCGCATACCCAAAGGCGCGGCCATCTTGGCCGACATAGACGGCACGGTAGAACTGGAATCGGACGAAGAGGGCCGGCGCCTGCGTTTGGTCAGCCGGGAAGAATTCCGCGAGGACTACCTCGCGCCCGAAGACGGCCTGATCCTGGTTGACGAGGGTGAAGAAGTGGAACCGGGAACGGTCCTGGCCACAGGCATGCCTGCGCTCAAGGGCAGGAAGTCCAAGGCCGCCATCAAGAAGGCCGCCGAAGCAGCGATCGAAGCTGCGGCGTCCGGAGAGGGCGAACCCATCGAACAGGTCGTGGCCAACATCGGAGGCCGAGTTGAGATTGACTCCGGCGTCATCTCCATCGTTTGGGACGATGTGGAGGCCAGGGAGCACCTGATCCTCGCCTCTTCTTACATGTTGGTCAAAGACGGCGATAATGTCCGGGCCGGCGACCCGCTGATCAGTGGACCGCTCAACCCCCACGATATCCTTCACATTCGCGGAAAGGATGACCTGCAGAGCTACCTGGTGGACCAGGTGCAACAGGTATATCAGTCTCAGGGAGTGGGTATCCACGACAAGCATATCGAGATAATCCTCCGGCAGATGCTTCGCCGCGTTCAGGTGGAGTCCACCGGAGACTCAGAATTCATTCCTGGCCAGATGGTCGACAAATTCCAATTCCAAGACCAGAACGCCAACGTCTTGGCCGAAGGTGGAGAACCCACCACCGCCAAGCCCATCTTCCTCGGCATCACCCGGGCATCGCTGCTGACCGATAGCTTCCTGTCTGCGGCCTCCTTCCAGGAGACCACCAGGGTGCTGACCCAAGCGGCGGTGAGCGGAGCACAGGACTGGCTCCAGGGACTGAAGGAAAACGTCATCATCGGTCGGCTCATCCCTGCCCGGGTGGAGATTCCCGGCATGGAAGAAATGCTGAGGCCCCAACCGGTGCCGGAGATCGCGGCGATGTCCCCAGGCGGATGGTTGGGTGCCACAGGAGCCTCAGATGGCCCCACAGAAGGCGGCTCAAACGGCACTTTCGACCAGGCGTCCGACGAAGACGACCGTCCCAATATTTTCGCCGAAAACGATGGGGCTGGCCCGTCATCGGTAATGGACGCCGAGGACGACGTAGTGGAAGACAAGCTCGATGACGACGACGAGCCCAGCGATTTGGATATAGCCGAGAGCAGGGAACTTAGCACCAACGGCCTCAGCCCCGAGGGCGAAAACGGTGCAAGTCCGTCCTTTGGAGAAGAGGATGCGGAGGGGACCGACGAACCAAGCGCCGCTACAGACGGTGAGGGAGCCGAATAGAACGGAGTCTGTTCGGGGGTTGGACCTAGCGGTAGATCTGGCCCCTAACAACCCCCATCATCTGTGGTTGTCCAACCCGGTGATGATTGCCTCCGGAACCTTCGGGTATGACGGTTACGGCAGGGGAATCACTGAGGATATGAATTTGGGCGACCTCGGCGCGGTGGTTCCCAAGACGTTCACTCGCCTACCCCGAGAAGGCAACCCCGAGCCACAATGGTTCCCCAAGTCCTATCGAGAGGCCTGGGACGCCGGCGACCACCTATTCTTGAACGCCATCGGCCTCACGAATCCCGGCATCGAAGTGGCCATGAGGGAAGTGACGCCCAACTGGGACGCGTGGAACGCAACTTGTATCCTAAGCTTCTCCTCCGATACCGTGGCGCAGTTCGGCGAGATGGCCGCCATGGCCGGCCAAGGCACCGGGTACCGCGCCATCGAACTCAATCTCAGTTGCCCAAATGTGGAAGACGGCTCTCTTTTCGGCCACAGCCCCGAACTCACAGCCCAGGCCGTCGCCTCCGTAAGGGCCGAAACGGACCTGCCGGTGCTGGCCAAACTAGCGCCGAATGTGCCCGATATCGTCGAGATCGCCCGCGCAGCAGTCGACTCCGGGGCCGATGCTCTAACCATCTGCAACACCGTGCCTGCCATGCGTATCGACATCACCTCCCATCAGCCGGTCCTGGGGAATATCACCGGCGGCCTCTCCGGCGAGGGTCTGCGCCCCATCTCACTGAACCTAGTCTATCAGGTATCAAATGCGTTGGACGTGCCGATCATCGGCGTAGGCGGGATATTTTCCGGAGAGCACGCAGCCGAATACATCCTGGCCGGAGCCTCCGCCGTACAGATAGGCAGCGCCAATCTGATGGGGCTGTCGGCGCCTTGGCGAATCTTGGCGGAGCTTCAGGACTGGATGCAACAGTCCGGAGTCACCAACCTCCGAGGGCTCGCCTAAACGGCCTGACAGGCCGCTAACCCGCCCTTAGGTGCCGTGCATCCCCCGTTGGCTTCGGATACAATATAATTAGTTTTCGTCGCATCTGGCAGTCTCACGCCTAAGAAACCGGCACAAACATAACGCCAGCCCGTCTATGGCCCCGATCCAAGAGGTCTGATTTCCCATGGTATCCGTTCTCCAAAAAGTGCTTGGCGACCCCAACGAAAAGGCGCTCAAGAAGTTAACTCCCTTCGTCAGGGAGATCAATGGGCTGGAGCCTGAATTCCAGAAGATGACCGACGAGGAACTTTTGGGTATGACTGGTGAATTCCGGTCGCGTCTGGCTGCGGGAGAAGGACTGGAAGATATCATGGCCGAGGCCTTTACCGCGGTGCGGGAAGCGGCCCGGCGAAACCTGAAACAACGCCATTACGATGTACAGCTCATCGGCGGGCTGGTCCTCCACAGGGGACAGATCGCCGAGATGAAGACCGGCGAGGGCAAGACACTTGTGGCCACCCTGGCCGTCTACATCAACGCACTCGAAGGAAAAGGTGTCCACGTAGTCACGGTGAATGACTACCTGGCCCGCCGCGACCCGGTCTGGATGGGCTCGATATACCATGCCCTTGGCCTGACCGTTGGGTGCCTGCAGCACGACGTTAGTTTTATCTACGACCCCGAGGTCAAAGATGCTCCGGCGGGTATGGAGTTTCTCCGCCCCGCCTCACGTCCGGAAGCCTATCGAGCTGATATCACCTACGGAACCAACAACGAATTCGGCTTCGACTACCTCAGAGACAACATGGCGCTGGACAAGGCCAACCGAGTCCAGCGAGACCTGAATTACGCCATCGTTGACGAGGTCGACAACATACTCATCGACGAGGCCCGTACCCCTCTGATCATCAGCGGCCCGGCGGAAGAACCGGTCCAGCTCTACCAGAGCTTCGCCAAGCTGGTGACCCGGCTGGAAAAAGAAACCGATTTCACCATCGACGAGCGCACCCAATCGATATCTCTGACCGTCGAAGGCATCTCCAAGATGGAGAATTGGACCAATACAACCAACCTCTACGACCCGGAGAATTACCACCAAGTCCATTATATGGAAAACGCTCTTACCGCTGAGATTTCCAAGATTCGCGATAAAGACTACGTGATACAGGACGGCGAAGTGGTCATCGTCGACGACTTCACCGGTCGTCTCCAACCCGGCCGCCGGTGGTCCGATGGTCTGCATCAGGCTGTTGAAGCCAAAGAGAACGTCAAGATACAGCGCGAGAGCATCACCTACGCCACCATCACCCTCCAGAACTACTTCCGCCTGTACCAGAAGCTTTCCGGCATGACCGGAACCGCGCTCACCGAGTCCGACGAGTTTTACAAGATCTATGGGCTGGAAGTTGTGGCCATACCCACCAATCTGCCCATGGGCCGGAACGACCACTCAGACCTCGTTTTCCAGACCGAAGACGGCAAGTGGAACGTCGTCATCGAAGACATAGCCACGCTGCATGAATCCCACCAGCCGGTCCTGATTGGCACCACTTCCGTGGAGGATTCTGAGTACCTGAGCGAGCGTCTGAAGAAACGGGGAGTCCCCCACCAGGTGCTGAACGCCAAGAACCATGAGCACGAGGCCACCATCGTCGCCCAGGCGGGCCGCCTTGATGCCGTAACCGTGTCCACAAACATGGCTGGCCGCGGCACAGACATCGTGCTGGGCGGCAGCGACACCGCCCGGGACGGCTGGAAAGACGAGCACGACAAAGTCATCGGATTAGGCGGGCTTTACGTCGTCGGCACCGAACACCACGACGCACGACGGATCGATAACCAGTTGCGGGGCCGCGCCGGACGCCAGGGCGACCCGGGCAGTTCCCAGTTCTACGTTTCCTTGGAAGATGAGCTGATGCAGCGGTTCGGCGGAGACCGGATCAAATCGATCATGGGCTGGGCCGGACTGGACGAAGAAACGCCGGTGGAGAACAAGATCATCACCAAGTCGATCTCCGGCGCTCAGGTCAAGGTCGAAGGCTATCACTTCGACATGCGAAAACACCTTCTGGACTATGACGACGTGCTCAACAAACAGCGCGAGATCATCTACGAGGACCGCTTCGAGACCCTGAGCGGCGAGTCGCTTAAGGTGAAATTCGTGGACATGTTGCGCCGTGAATTTGCCGAAGCGGCGGGCCACCATCTGCCTGGAAAACACATCGACAACTGGAACCCCGCCGGTCTAATCGACGAGTTAAATCAGATCTGTCCCCTTCCCCCGGAACTGGCCACCGAAGACCAGATCTACGAGTGGGACCGAGACCAGATATCCGAGATCCTGAACGATTTCGCCGCGACAGTATACGAAACGCGGGACCAGGACGTAGGAGAAGAGCAAGCGCGGACCATCGAGCGGTTACTGCTGCTACGGGCCATCGACACCCACTGGGTGCAGCATCTAACGGCCATGGAGAATCTGCGCACCGGAGTTGGGCTGCAAGCCTACGGCCAACGGGACCCGCTGGTCGTATACCGGTCTGAAGGCAACAAGATGTTCGGCAATCTGCAAGTGGCTATCGAGTCGGAGGTGGTCCACACCGTTTTCCATGCGTCACTCACCCAGCAACCGCCCCAAGGTGGCGGCCGCCGCCAAGCGCCCGCAGCCACCCCCAAAGAAAGCCCCATGGCGGCGATCAACGACACCGACCGCGCCGCAGCCCCAGTGGGTGGAAGTGGCAAAGTTGGCCGCAACGCCAGTTGCCCCTGCGGCAGCGGCAAGAAATACAAACGCTGCCACGGTGCCTCGACTTAGGGGTGCTTCGCTCCCGTTCGTCCTGGGTTGAACAAACGCCACCTGCATCCATCTTAGCATCAGGCATTGGCGTACTCTCAGTCCGCACTTGGCTCGACCAGATATCCAGAGTGGCCTAGATTGTCTTATGGTGGAGACGGACTCTCCTCCGTATCCACCAGGAACACGATTCAGACGCCTCAGGCTCATCTTGAGTCTGGGGCGTCTGGTTTATTAGGGCAATTCCACTCCCCACCCATGTAGAGATCGTCGGCAAATAGGCTGGCTAACTTGTTTAAACGCAGTGAATGGCAAGGGTATTTTATGATAATCATTCTTGCGGATTATTTTCTTGGAATATAAAATCAGGCCC
>ERZ651768.3571-NODE-3571-length-10359-cov-17.972671_pt1 | contig 10359 bp, 10 predicted proteins | sample MGYA00514754_ERZ651768 | MGnify/ENA metagenome assembly ERZ651768 | reverse complement strand
CGTATTTTCTCATGTTTTTGCATTTGCAATTTAGAATCAACTATTACCATTTCAAATGCACGTTTTCGGGTCTGACGAATAATAGGCCCATCCTCTATAAAATTAGCAATTTTTGATGTAATATAACCGTCAACATCTATTGAATTTGCACCATCTAAGGTTAGATTATTTTGAACAAAATGAGCTGGATCATAATCCAAAAAACCACTCTCGCCGTACGCTATAAAAAACCCGCCAATTACGGTAAGCAATACCAACGCAGCTATAGCCAATCCGGACAAAGCCTGCCGCCAATCGTCAGAAGAACGTACAATAGATTGACTATATACTGGCCACGGCAACCGTGGAAAAATCCATAAAACTACTAGTATTACTACAATCACTCCATCTGCCCACAAAGCTATTCGCAACATTCGAAGATTTGAAAATCCCCCAATTACTCCTCTTGTTACTAAAGCTATGCCCACTAGAGACACTGCCGCAGTTGCTGCAATAGCTATGGCGACAGCAAGAAACTGTTGACGTGCAGTATCCCCACGCAAGAGAGAAACCAAAGGCAACTGTGGAAATAGTCTAAATACCAACAGCAGTATGATAATCGCACAATCTATCCATAGAGCAGTTTGCAACACGCTCGTACTATCACTTGCATGTACCAAACCACTAGTCAAAAGATACATACCTAACAATATGACAGCACTAGTAATAGCAACAGCTAATGCTACAGACAGTACTCTATTTACTGGATTTTCAGCACTCCAACCAGGAGGCCTCCATCCTAACAAACGAGCAGCTAGAAAATGTTCGCATAGATGTGGAAAATAGAATTAAAGAAAATTCGGGTGAGAATATTATTCAAAGACTAATAAACCGGATCGAGATGATAGAAAAAAAACAACTTAGCAGTAGCTGGATGTGGCTGATTATGTTTTTGCTAATATTGATCTTGCTTACTAAACACTAAGAAGGAGAATTGATTCAGTTACCCTGCTCATTATCTAAGATGATAGTGGGTGGGGCGCTGTCACCTCGCCCAATCAATTATCGATTCCCAACCAATCTACCCAAACACCTTCCGGTTCATCTTCTCCAGCACAGTTGCCTTGTGGTCTTCCGACAGATGACTGTATCGTTTCACCATCTGCAAAGTTTTATGCCCCAGTATATCAACAATTTCTAACACTTCGGCATATTACTTTCAAATGGTTACAAAAGTATGTTGGACCTTCAATAATTTTTGCACTGTTTTCGAATAACCATCCTACCCTAGGGATATACTACCTAACTAATATTTCCAACACAATAAACTTTGCCAGAGGTTACGCTAAGGAGAGTTTTGTTTTATTGGGGAATTGATAATGCGTAGAATGGCTATCACTTCGTATGCCTAAAATATATCTTTAACCTTTTCCCACAGGCCTTTTTTGCCTGGTAATTCATCCAATTCACCTTGCGCTAACATATTACCTTGCTCTACCGAAAGTTGGAACCACTTGGCTGCTTCTTTGTAGTCCTGTGAAATTCCTTCTCCATTGGAATACATTAACCCCAGTTGATACTGAGCATCAGGATCCCCCTGTTCTGCGGCAAGTTGATACAACTTAGCTGCTTCTTTGAAATCTTGAGTAACTCCATCTCCTTTTTTGTACATCAATCCCAAGGTGGTTTGCGCTTGAATCAAACCCTGATCGACCGCAAGACGATACCACTTGATTGCTTCTATGGGGTCTTTATCCACTCCTTTCCCATAGGCATACATTAAACCTAGGTTATATTGTGCTTTAATAAGTCCTTGATCCGCCGCATGACGATACCACCTGACTGCTTTCCCATAGTCTTGTGGAACCCCTTGCCCGTTCTCAAACATCATTCCTATGTTAATTTGCGCCTCAGCAATGCCTTTATCTGCCAACTCAAAGAATAATTGATATGCTGTGTCAAATTCCGTTTTATTGAATGCACTTAAGGCTGCATGAAAACGATCTGAGTCATTTATATAATCGGGGGCTCTTGTAAGTGTTTCTTCGCTATAACGAGCCCCAGCAAAAGCATCTCCTTTTAAAGGAATATTGTCAGCAACTATCTCAGAAGGACTATCACTAGAACTAGCGGTATTTTCTTGCAAGTTTTCCTTCGTTTTATTTAAAAGTAAATTTAATTTTTCTTGTGCTTTGGCAAATCCCTGATCAGATGCAAGACGATACCATTTGATTGCCTCTTGATCGTCCTGATTAACTCCTCGTCCTTTTTCATACATCCAACCCAAATTGGTTTGGGCTTTACCGTCTCCTTGATCTGCAGCAAGCTTCCACCATTTAATCGCCTTACTATCATCCTTTACAATCCCCTTCCCCTTACCGTACATCAACCCTAGATTGTACTGGGCTTTAGCAACACCTTGTTCTGCCAATGGAAGCATTAACTTGTACGCAGTTTTATAATCTTCTCTACTGTAAGCATCAACAGCACCTTGGTAATCATCGATCACGGCAATTGATGGACTACTCAAAAATAACAACAAAGTGCTCGTGAAAATTAGTGTTTGAATTTTTTTATTCATATTTTTTGCCACTTCCAGCACCTAACCAAACACCTAAGATCGGAGTTAGTCTTTATGACACTAAGGACAATTGATGTATGTAAGTTTAATTTAAATCTCACTCATTTTAACTATAAAGAAGTATCACTCTCCCTTTTGACGCTAGCTAAGTCCTTTAACGACATATGCTCATGAAATATAAAGTAAAGACCTCCCGCAAGGATTACTCCAGCAAACAAGGCCCACCCAACCATTCCTAGACTGACAGATTTAATTTCAGATTCACCCATAACCTCATGCAATGCAATTACAATTCCCGCATTATATGACCCTAAAAATCCAGGAGTAGGAAGAATGGAAATTAGAATCGCCACCATAACGCCAAGAATAAGAAGTGAAGGAATGGTCTTATATTGCAAATCAAATGCAAAGTAAAGCGGGTATATCCAAAAAATATTCGCAACCCAAACAAGAGCCGAATAAACACTGATTTTTGCTAAGGTTCCAAAATTTTTGACAACCTCACAGACCATGGTAAATTCATCAAGAAGGTGCTTAATTTTATCCGCCCATTTTTCATTCATGAAACCTAAAAACCAGCCGACTATTTTCATTACCTTTTTTTTGTGGTTTAACAGTAAATATATAAAGACCATGAGCGCAATGACCGCCAACACACAAATTTGACCAAACTTAATTGCCATTTCTTGTACTGAAAATCCTGAAAATTTGATATTTGAGGAAAATGCATCCGCTTCAAACCAAAAAACCCATATAAAAATAAGCAAAAGAATTATCATATCGAACAGTCGCTCCATGACGATGGAGGCGAATGCGGCCGTAAAGGTGATGTCATATTTTTTGGAAAGAAGATAAGGGCGCAGTATTTCGGCAGCGCGTGCCGGTAAAAAATTTCCCATAAACCCAACCATCATCGGCGAATATAATCCGCCAACATTTACTTTCAAGGAAGACTCTAAAAGCGCCTGCCAACGGTAAGCTCGAAAAACATAACTCAATAAAATTATTACAATGGCAGGAAGGATATAAATGTAGTCCATCTCCTTGAATGAAGAGATCACTTCACTGAAAGACACATTGCGCAATGTGTAATAGAGCGCAATCAAGGCTATGACTAGTCCAAAGATAAGTTGTCGATATTGTTTCAAGGCAGGTCCGCTAGAATTATTTTTGCGGCGTGAATATCTTTTTTAATCTGTTCGACCAATTGGTCTGCTGATTTGAACTTCACTTCACTTCGTATGCGACGAATAAAAATAACCTCTATTTCTTGGCCGTATATTTTCCCCTCAAAATCAAAAATATGCGCTTCGACACTCAAGGTATCACGATTAAAGGTAGGATTGAATCCAACATTTACCACACCATTATATTTTACATCTTGATGTTTAATAGAAACCGCATACACCCCGATCCCTGGTATTTGCACTCGACTGGTATCTAAGTTAGCTGTTGGAAATCCAATTTTCTGACCCGTCTTATAACCTTCTATAACAGGACCAGGAATGGAGTAATGACGACCTAAAAACTCACCTGCTGCTTCCACCTTTCCATCTTCTACAAGTTCCCGGACGTAAGAACTGCTGACAAGGTGCCCATTGAGCTTGACCGGGTCAATAATGTGCGTACGAAACCCATATTCTTCGCCCATTTGCTTTAGATAACGAACCGTTCCCTCTCTCCCTCTTCCAAAAGCATAATCAAACCCAACCACTACCTCCTTGACCTCAATGCGCTTAACCAAAATATCATGGGCAAATTCTCTCGGGTGCTGATCAGAAAATTGGCGTGTAAAGTCGGCACAGACAACCAGATCAATACCGCATTCCTCAATCAACTCCATCTTCTTTCGAAACGTTGTTAGTAGTGGTGGCACCTTATCCGGAGCAAGAATCTTAAGCGGGTGTGGCTCAAAAGTGAACGCGATAGCAGTTCCTCCATTTTCCTTGGCCAACTGTGCTGTTTTTCTGAAAAGAATTTGATGGCCCACATGCACACCATCAAAATTACCTATGGCAACAACCGGATAAGGAATTAGATCCGAAATATTTTTCGTACCACGAATTATTTTCATTCTCAGTTTTACTCTTAAAATCTTTTTAAAATGAAACTTTAGACTCCCAGTCTAGTACTGGTAGAAATTCAAAGAATAGTTTGCTACACTTTTGTTTCCCATAAACAACGGAGTTCCCTAATGTTTGATATCGGATTTTTTGAGTTGCTAATTATTATGGGTATTGCGGTAGTCGTTATCGGACCGCAAAACCTTCCGCGCCTAGCTAAATCCATTGGAAAAGGCTGGGGTGAATTTCAGAGCACCTTCAATGACCTTAAAAAAGATGTTATGGACGAAGCTGAGGGCTTGAGACAATCAACCGATATCGATAAATTAGAGCAAGATATTGGAGCTGCCACCAAAGTTGATGTCGACGTTAATCTAAGTATGAATGATATCAACTACGACCCTAAACCATCGGATCAAGAAAAATCCTAAACTTTTATTTAAAACGGCCTATTAAGGTCTGCATGCTTAGTGATAAGCTCTGTCTCATTCCATCCCTTCATATCAAGTCTTCCAATAGCATTATTATTTTCCGGACTATTACTTTTATTACTAGCCCATAAAAGGAGAGAAAGTAATAATACAGGTGTTGCCTCTTTCAATCTAAGTATGGGATTTATCGCCGCTCTAATGGCCGATTTTTCTGGAATGATCTCTGTGGATATACATTCTTGGAATACGGTAACAATCTTATCCCATCAGGGCTATTCTTTTCTTGTGACCGTATTGTTTGGATTCGCTGTTGGCTGGTCCTACACCCAACCTTTTTCAAAAACAGCTTTATTTATTTATATTATGTGCACCTTAGGTATGTTGGCATGTGTATATTCTGGATACCAGTTAGTATTTTCATAAAAGCTTACTAATATCTTATTTAGTTTCCTGTCCCAGTAGGAAGATTAAATCTGTGTACTAATTCTCCACCATAGAAACCTGCATTCAAAACAGTGAATAATCCTACCATCAACAAAAAGTGGTGAAGCACATTACACCATGTTTTATATCTAAACCTGGACAACAAAATCACGCAAAAAAATATAATTATAGTCGAAAAAGTGAAAAGCAGGTGTTTCGCGACAAACGGTTTAAATTCATCCTTTAATTCAAGACTCATCAAGCCAAAGAATCCGATCACTGCAACTGGAATCGAGCACCAGAAGCCAAACTTTATGTTAAATGAACCCGCTTTAGCTACAATTTTTTCTCCTCTAAAATTTCCATACAGTTCAAATAAAGTCCCGGTCACCAAAAGACCAATTGGAAAATGAACTAGCAGGGGGTGTAGCTTGGCAAAAAACATTTATTATGTTTTATTTTTTTGAGCCGCGGCGACGGGTCAATTCCGAAAGAATTACTCCCGTGGCAACAGCAACGTTAAGTGATTGAATTTTTTCTGTACCAGGTATTCGTACTACTTGATCACATCGTTTTTTCACACTTGAAGAAAGTCCGTCCTGTTCATTCCCAAATACAACTACGCAGGGAAAACGTATTTCAATATCATAAAGCGACTGTTTGGCATTTAGGTCTGTTCCTATAACATAAATATTTTTCAACATAAAATCTCGCAAAGCAGAAGCGAGATCTGTACATTGATATATGGGAGTTATTTCCATCGCACCTTCTGCGGTTCTTGCTGCAGATGAAGTCAACCTTGCCTGACCTTCTTGATTCGAAATTACCATTCCCTCTACACCAAAAAATGCACAGGTCCTTAAAATTGCGCCTAAGTTATGTGTATTCCCTATACAATCTAGCGCTACAGCAATGCCCTTCTTTCCCAACCCAGCCTTAATAAAAGGATATATAGAAGATGGAATAATGGGACGGACCACCATAACAACACCTTCATGATGGGTAGCAGATGCTACTTTATTCAAAGACTCTAAGTCTAACTCTCTGTATGGTAGTTTTTTAACGGCACACCATTTTTTCACAGATCCTAACGCAGAAGAACGTTGTTTAGAAAAAAATAAACGGCAAAGATCATCTGGGCGATTCTTAAAAAACTGCATACAGGTATTCCAACCATATAACGTGAATTCTGTATCTTTTAGACGCTTAGCCTCTAACGGCGCAGATTGATTCATCATTTTATTAGAAAATTAATTAACGCAAATGACACTGAATTATCCATGACCGCTTGCCATAAAGCTTTCAGAGGATTTAAATTTAGGTTTTGGTAAGTGAGCAACTCTCTCAAAAAAAATTCGAGCACTCTGGAGCAGCTCATCAATCGTAAGCAAATGATACATAGAACTTCGAAATGAAGCAGCTCCTGGATAACCATAAACAAGCCATGAAGCAAACTTACGTAGATAGATGAGTGTATTGCGCAAATCATATTTAGCTCTCAATAACTCAAGATAGCGATCCAGAACTTCACAAGATGAATCAAAATCATTTTTATCCAAACCTATACATTCTTTAAATATCCATGGATTTCTCAACGCTCCGCGCCCTATCATTACCGCATCGACTCCAGAATCACTTAACAATTTTTGAGCTTGATCCACCGTCCGTATATCACCGTTACCAATAATCGGAATTTGTGCCCTTTGTTTGACTTCAGCTATCAAATCCCAATCAGCCTTACCTTCATAACCTTGCGCACGTGTTCTCCCATGTATTGCAACCCATTCACACCCAGAGTTCTTTGCTGCCATCACGCATTCATGAATAGTCAGTTCATCGTGACTCCATCCAGTACGCATTTTAACAGTCAGAGGAAGCTCTATTCCGCGTTTTATTTTTGTTAAAAACGTTTCTAGGTAAGCCGGATCACGCATCAGTGCTGCGCCGCAACCTTTCTTTACCACCTTCTTAACTGGGCACCCTAGATTGATATCAACGAATGAAGCTCCTGCCTCCTTAACATGATGAGCTGCATTTATTATATCTTCTTCAGATTCACCAAAGAGCTGAACCCCCACCAAAGATTTAGACTTTGGATGAACCTCTATCATTTTATGAGTTTTCCCTGAATTATAAAGGAGACCTTTAGCAGAAACTAATTCGGAAACCAAAACTCCTGCTCCCATTTCATCCATTAACTGACGAAAACAAATATCAGTAATCCCGGCCATGGGCGCCAACCAAAAAGGGTTGCGCGCGCCATCAATCAATTTACCACGTAAAGATTCAGCGGCAAGAACATCTTGATTATTACTTATATATGAGTTTGGACGGTTCATTTGTTCTCTCCAACCTTATTAATATAAGGTTGGAAGTGAGGAGGATAAATTGCTGTTAATTGAAATTTTGTATCAAAACATTGAAACTGCATACGACGATGATGCAGGTTAAACTCTTGATCAGAAACTTTCCCGTTACCATAAACAGAATCATTATAAATAGGAAGTCCCTCACTGGCCAAATGAACTCTTATCTGATTAGTCCGACCCGAGCGTGGGATTACTCTCAACAAAGACCGTCCGTTGATTGATGTTAGCCATTCAACATCTGTACGCGCCGGTTGGGAACCAGGTATCTCTTCCCCCACAACCCGTTTCGACGCTGCGAGTTTTCCGATTGGTTTATCTATCGTAAATTTCTTTGATCGTGGAACACCTTCTACCAGTGCAAAATATTCTTTCTCAACTCGATTCTGTTTAAATTCTTGCATGAGAAAAGCTGCTGCTTTTTGTGTCCGAGCAAACACGATTACTCCCGTTGTCGTAACATCAAGTCTCTGAATCGGGCGAGGCACTTCATCGGGATACACATCCTTTAAAATCTCGGTCATTGAATTCTTAAAATATCGGCCACAGGGGTGCACCGGAATAGGAGCACTTTTATTAAATGCACGGATATTTTTGTCCTCGTAGATAACATTTAATGTTCTATCTGCCGCCGGCTCTATTCGGAAACCCCCGTTTGTAATGGTAAGGTCGCTTGCACGTAATTTCTGACCAATTAATGCTACCTTGCCATTGACAATAATTTTACCCGCACGAATCTGACGTGACCATTCTTCCTCATCTTGATAAGAAAATCGCGTTGCAAAATATTTCTCGATGGGGAAACTATCGTATTGAGGCGGAACATGAGACCGGTAAATCTGCTCAGTTGGAGGAAGCGTATGTAATCGATTCATGACAAAATCAAATCTGACTAACGGTAAAAATTTATTTAGAGGAGATGAGTATGTCTTGCGTCATCAGTTCCACTGGGGGTTCACTGGGGCCTTGGTTAGATATTGATATTTTTCTCCCAAGGAGTTGACCGCTTGGGGCCATATTAGATCTTCCGATTCAAGAAAAATAAATCGTTCATCGGCACTTTGAATTAACCAGCTATTTTGTTCCATCTCTCCATCTAATTGACTACTTGACCACCCAGAATATCCCAGATAAAAACGAATATTCTCCTTTGGGTTTGCAATATCAAGGTAAAGCGATTCAAGCGTTTCTAAACTACTCCCAAAATAAACCCCAGAACAGACTTCATCTAAACCATCAATGCCCTTGGTCGACCGATAAAGATAGAAAACCATCGCTTGAGAAACAGGACCACCTATGTAGATCTTTTCATTATAAGATTTAAGAATATCAATACTAGAAAACAGATCCGGTGCTTTCAATTGAGCCGAACGATTTATGACTAACCCGAAAGAGCCCTGCTCGTCATGATTACATAACAAAATCACGGTTCGTGAAAAATTTGGATCAGGCAAAACCGGGTTGGCAATAAGCAACGAGCCTTTTCCATATTGCTTATTTTTAAAATCTTCAGGGAACTCCATAACTTACAAAATACCGCAATTAAGGTTATAAATTTAATGACTCGAGTTTATGAAAGTTGGGACAACCCCTAGCATCTTCTTTAGCTTCCACCGATGCAAAGTTATTGTCCATATAAAGTGCTACTAAGTTTGGAAACAACTTGGATACAGCGAGTGCCATTACTCCTTCATCTCCGATTTCATTTTGAGCCAAATCTAACTCCTCCAATTGGCTTAAACAATTTTCTTTTGCAATAAACCTAGCTCCCTCACTTTTAATTAAATTTCGATAAACATTTAATGTTTTTAATTTCTTCAAAGTAGTGGACCGGCAAATTGCTCGGATACCCTCTGGACCCAAATCATTTCCACCTAACTCGAGCCATTGTAATTTAGAAAAAACAGGTGATTCGGCCAGAAGTTTTGCTCCTTCATCACCAATTCGATTCCCCCCAAGATTCAATCGCTTTAAACTGGATAGGCGCTCGTCCTTTGAAAAAACTGTCATTCCATTACTTCCAACGCAGTACCCTTTGAGATCAAACTCCCTCCCATTCGAGGACAGGCGCTCCAAAATAACTTTTTCCATTGTTTGTTTTAAATTTTCCCCAGTCAAACCGCAAGGTTCAGCCGGTTTGTATATCTGAAAGTGAGAAATAGATGGCATAATAAGTCCTTTTTTCAATAAATGACATCGCCTCCCCCACCATTTAACATTAATAACGACCTAAATAACGAAAAATATTGCTGTTAAGGATAGCAGCGTGTCGTGTTTTTTCCAAATAGGCTATTATAAGGTTGACAGAAAATCAATAATATTTTAAATTTCTTGGTTTTACTATAGGGATTTTATAATGGAACTAGATTTCGAAAAAATGGATGGACTTGTTCCAGCTATTATACAGGATGCTGAGTCTGGGAAAGTTCTAATGCTGGCGTATATGAATAAAATTGCATGGAACAAAACGCTAGAAACAGGGAAAGCTTGGTTTTATAGCCGATCCAGAGATAAAC
>ERZ651768.3568-NODE-3568-length-10365-cov-2.950816_pt1 | contig 10365 bp, 2 predicted proteins | sample MGYA00514754_ERZ651768 | MGnify/ENA metagenome assembly ERZ651768 | reverse complement strand
CAACTCCAATCTGGGAGGTGTCGCTGGATTGGATATAACAGCGGAACAGGGGACCACGGTGGACCTATCTGCAAATGCGGATGATGATTTTACCGATGATTTAATTTACAACTGGTCTGTTCCCAGTGCTTTTATTTTAGATGGCGCTGATACTGAGGCTCCCACGTTTACAGCTCCTGACAGAGATGAAACTACTGATTATGAGGTGACTCTTACTGTTAGTGATGGTGATACCATGTCTGCTCTAGTTACGATGATTGTTACCATATTAGAAAATAAACCTCCTCAGATGATAGCAGGTGTGTTGGATACAAGTGGTAGTGTTATTACCGATATCCTGACCGTGAATCAGGGAACGATGGTAACCCTGGATGGAACAGGATCTTCTGATCCAAATAATGATCAATTATCCTATGAATGGAGCTTATGGTCTTCTGCTGACCCGGAGGATTTAAATGGGGTTTGGAATGAGGGTGAGCAGTGGGCTGATTCATCAGGAAACGGGGAATGGGATTGGGATGATCTCAATGGTAATGGTGAGGTAGATGAAGGCGACACATATGAAGAATGGACAGACCACAAGCTACAGCTGTCTGGTCAGGGAAAGGTGGTAAGACCAACATTTATCGCACCGGATAGAGATGAAGTTTCTTATTATGTTTTTTATCTGGTTGTGAATGATGGAGAACTGGATTCTGAACCTGAGAGTGCAGGACGCAGTCCTGAGGAGGAAAAGGTTACCATAAAAGTTTTACCAAACAAACCGCCGGTAGCAGATGCAGGAAATCCAAAAAGGGGTTTAAGTGGAAACAGGATTCTTCTGGTTGGGTCCGGTTCAAGAGACCCAAATAATGATCCTTTGACCTATAGTTGGACCTCAACAAGTGAGGAAATAGATATCTCGGATACCACAGCGAAGAAACCATCTTTTATTTTACCCGAGACCGATGGAGAAGACAGAAACTTTACCTTTATTTTGTCAGTTTCTGATAATGAAGGAATGATATCTGAGATAGATTCAGTAACAATTATAGCAGTAGGACAGCTTCCTGCTGCGCCAAGTCCTCCCAACCTGAACGTAACTTCCAATCACGGGATCGTGAATCTCACCTGGGATAAATCTTCTGAGCTGTCACTGGACCCATTTTCCGGATATGCAGATTTTGAAGGGTATCGTGTGTACCGCAGCACGGATGGCGGAAGTACCTGGGGGGACCCAGATAATAAAATCTTTGATTATAACGGGAATTTTATTGGTTGGGAACCACTTGCTCAATTTGATCTGACAGAGGAACAGGATTCTTTGAGATGTCTTTACTCGGACCAATATACAGGGTGCGAAGAAAAACGGGATGTATCGGTTTCCGGTTTTGACCCTTTGGCTCAAAGAGTTAATTTAGGTTCCAATAATGGGTTGAACCACAGTTTTACCGATTCATCCGTTGTGGATGGAATCGAATATACTTATGTTGTTACCGCTTATGACATGGGATTGAGAACCTACACAATTGATTATTTTGATGATGATGGCGACGGTATTTTCCGTGATTCTACAATCTGGTCAAGCTCCAATCCCCTCCATTTTGTGAGCTGGGATACTTCCTCCCAGGCGGAAGTGGGATTCCCCAGTTTAGAGTGTCCTTTTGGTATGTCAAGCGACAACCCTAATTTTGTACAGGTGATTCCCGGGTACTATGCCAGCAATATTACGTTTCCTGACCCTCAGAATGTAGCGGAATTTATTGTTCCGGCTGGGAATGCCCACGGAGGAAATACTATTGGAAACGGAAACCAGTTTTATACCATTGTTGAGGAAACCAATCTTACGGACGCCCTATATCATTTAGAAATTCAGGCTGAGATTATCATGAACGATTTGAATGGGGATGGAATTATAGAAAATACCCAAAGTCTGGTGGAAGCTCTAAATGTCTTTGAGGGTTTAGCCACGGAAGACCCCACACTGTATATTTATGAGATTGAAGATGCAATAACCAGAGAACCGATTGTCTGGCAGGAGGAAATCATCCCTTGGAATTCCATTACAGAAAGTCAACAGGACAGTCTTTTGGACCTTCCGGGAGCCAGAGTGGAAGATCTTGGCATTCAATTGCCGGAGTACAAACTGGATGCTTTTCCTTTGCGATATCTGGATGATGTGGACTACCGCAGTAACTGGACCGATTTTTTCGATGGAATTCGACTGCGGTTTGACAATGCAATAAATAATTATCCTAACCCTCCCAATGTAGTGATCTCAAATCAATATTCGCTACCGGATTCAGACTTGGTTAAAATAATGGATGTATCTTTGGAATATGTCCAGGATGCTTCCGTTTTTTACAAGAGACCGGCCTATACTTACAGAATTGATTTCAGTACTGGTGTTTTAGATACTGCAATGAGTACAAACAAACCATCTGCGTGTGCTGATCGCCCGGGAATTTATGCGTTTCTCCCCTTCAGGGTCACCAATTTGACAACAGGGAAACATGTACCATTAGCGGTCCTGGATAATGGAATAGATAATGAACCAAATTTGATCGACCCTGACGCTGGAGAAAGAGATTGTGCATGGGAACGTGGGGAGGAGATTCAATTTCGATTTGACCAAATTCGGACTGCATTAGGGTTTGATGAGCGGCTGGATACTGAGGATGATACGCTTGAATATCCTGAATATACCTTCAACTTAAAATTAGATTTTGACCAGAGTGTTTACTATTTACTCTTTGGTTCTGTCCCTGACAGGTGGGAATCTTCACGGCAATATGGAAAAAATGAATATGTAATGCACCAGGCCATGGCCTATATGGCAACGGATGATGTTCCGCCCGGACTTAGACCAACGGAATGGTATGACCCCAATGGTGATGGTGTGAATGACAATCCCTGGCAAATGGTATATCCGTGGGAGGATGATGATTACATCATTATTGAACCTACCCGTTGGTATGTTGATGGCGATAGTTGGACCGCTGACCTATCAAAGCTTGGGAAATCACAGGCGGTCGCTGATTCGATGCTGCAAGAAATAACCGTTGTTCCCAATCCTTATCTTGCCCAGTCCCGCTTTGAATCATTGGAAAATCCAAACCACAGACTGAGATTTACCCATTTACCCCAAGAGTGCCGAATTTCCATTTTTACAATGACAGGGGAACTTGTGAAAGTTATCTCGCATTATGATGAATATAACAGCAATGAGTGGTGGGACCTTACCAACGGATATGGTCAGTTTATCAGTCCCGGATTGTATATTTATGTGGTGGAAACACCTACATCGTCCGGTTTGAAGCACATTGGTAAGTTTGTGGTGGTGCGTTAGATGATTCGCCGGGTCACACTCACAGGTTTGATGGTTCTCTGTTTTATCCAGGCACAGTATCGTGACATTCCCGATGTGGTTACCAAGGTAGCCACAGCAACAGCCAACTGGCTGAAGATAGAGACAGGGGTACGGGCCATTGGAATGGGGGGCGCTTTTGTTGCAGCCGGTACAGGCATCTCCGCAGTTCCCTACAACCCATCGGGTATTGGATTTCTCACCAACAGTGAAGCCTACTATTCCAAGAGTAACTTTTTAGCAGGTATCAGTCATAATGTTCTGGGATACGGTCAGAAACTGTCTTCGCAGGATTTTGTTGGTGTTCATTTATTTTATTTGAATTCAGGTAAGATGGAAGTAACCAATGAATGGTTTCCCAATGGAACGGGAGAGGAGTTCAGTGTGATCTCCATGTCCCTGAGAGGAACCTATGCCAGAAGACTCACGGACAGGCTAAAGGTAGGCATGAGCTTAAACTACCTGAGAGATCAGTTGTACAAGACAGTGACCATGCAGGGAGTGAGCTTTGACATTGGGTCTAATTTTGACACGGGTATTTATGGCATGATGTTGGGAATGAGCATTACTAATTTTGGTCCTGAGGTGAGCTACGGAGGAGCGGGGCTCCACCGGACGGTACCGGACACGATAGATGTGGATGAGCGTTTGAGCCGAGTGACAAAGGATTTTCCCTTGCCGTTAACATTCAGGCTGGGAGTAAAGAATGATGTGATGGGTAAGGACAGTGAGTTTGTAAAGAGTGATGTACACAGACTGACGCTGGCAGTGGATGGGATCAATGCCATTGACTATACGGTGTACGGCAGTGTGGGGATGGAGTATGGATTCCGGGAGATTGGTTTTGTCCGGGCAGGGATGAGATTAGGTCATGATACCGCTGGCATGTCAGCCGGAGGCGGGCTGAGGTATCCCCTGAATCTTGGATTGACTTTGCTTGTGGATTATGCTATTGTGGACTACGGGATACTTGAGGTGACCCATCAATTCTCTATGTCTGTGGAATTCTGATTAAACTTTTAAATAGTGAAAATTATTCAACCTATTAAAAATCATCTTGCCATCGCTGCAATTCTTTCGCTGGGAATTGCACAGGATTTTTCTGCAACACTTACCTTTACCGGTGAGGGTCAATCCAGAGGATTAACTATTGGTTTTTCCCCGAACGCTACGGACGGTTATGATGCCGGGTATTGTTCAAACTCAGGCATATCCGATTATGATGGATGCCTGAACTCAGGGGCAGAATGGACATTCGATGCCTATGCTCCGCCTGCACCGCCGCCTCCAGCATTTGATGCTGCATTATTCTGGAATAGTGATCGCTATTTCAACCAAATCCTTGCTAGTGATGGTGATTTGAGTGAACACACCATTGGTGTAAATTTTGCTTATGGGAGTGATAATGTGGTAGCAATCACGTGGAATAATACTGGATGGAGTACTTTAATGAGTTCTGCAGTTCTGCAGGACGGTTTCGGAGGAGTTTTTATCAATGTAAATATGTCAGATCCAGCATCAAGCACAGTTAATGCTGCATTCGCTACGTTTGACTATAGTGACCCTTCTCAACCAATATTAACCATAATCAATACAGCTGTTACATCTCTTAATTTAAAGGTAACCCCAAATGATTATGCCGTTCCCAATCCGGGATTCACTATAAGTGATACGACAGGGGTTGCCGGAAGCGAATTTATTTTCACGGATACATCAACCCCGGGGACTTCTTCAATAACCGAATGGGCATGGGATTTTGGTGATGGGAATTCTTCCACAGAACAGAATCCTGTTCATAGTTATGATTCAGTTGCGGTTTATTCCGTGGGATTAACAGTGACGGACGAAAACGATTTTTCCAGGTCAATAATAAAGGCAGACTATATTACAGTTAATCCCGCACCGCCCGTTGCTGATGCCGGTCCGGACCAAAATGTTAATGAAAATGTTGAGGTCACACTGGATGGGTCCTCTTCTACCGATCCCGATGGGGAAATTACTGACTATTTATGGACAGTGGTCGGAATATCCATTACCAATGCTAGCAGTTCCGTTGCATCGTTTACCGCCCCCGAAGTGGACTCTGATACCAGTTATGTTTTCACTCTAACGGTAATAGATAATGATGGGCAATCAACGAGTGATAGCGTTTCTATTACGATTAATAATGTTTTGATTCCTCCTACTGCAAGTGCAGGTTCTGATGATTCTGTTGATGAATTATTATCCTACCCTCTGGATGGGAGTGGCTCAACGGATGACAACGGGTCAATTGTAGGTTATTTGTGGACCTCCGACAATCCATCCATAGTCTTTGATAATAATGCTATTGTAAATCCAAGCATTACACTTCCAGAGGTGAATGACACAACGGATGTCACAATAACCCTGACCGTTACAGACAATGATAACCAATCATCCAGTGATGATGTTATTATTACGATCAATAACGTCTTGATTCCACCAATTGCAGAAGCGGGACCTGAAACAGATTTTGTTGCAGAAGATTCCACCTACACATTGGATGGTTCCGTTTCAACAGACCCGAATGGTAATATTATTTCTTACCTATGGTCATCTGAATCTTCGGAGATCATATTTAATGACCCTAATAGTTCAGTATCCTCATTTACAGCGCCGTTGGTGGATGTTGATACGGATTTCACCATAACTTTAACAGTAACAGACAATGATAACCAGCAGGCATCCGATAATATTATAATCACGGTTCAAAATGTAGTTTTGGGTGTTCCTGAAGCAAATGCAGGTCCTGATGTAACTATAAATGAGGGTGATACGGTTATGCTAAATGGCACTGGTTCATTGGATGAACCGCCCGGCGAAATTGTTTCCTTTAATTGGTCCTCACCCCCGGAGATTACCCTTGATGATTCCACCTCATCAACACCTTCTTTTACTGCTCCTCTTATTGATCTATCCCAAATCAGTTACTCTTTTACACTGACAGTTACCGATGATGAGGGTCAGGAGAGCAATCCTGACAATGTGGTCATCACAATCCTGAATGTTTTGATTCCCCCGGTTTCCAATGCGGGGGAGGATGTAGCGGTAAACGAACTCCTCACGGTTCAATTGGATGGATCCGGGTCTATGGATTCTAACGGAACGATTGACTCCTATTTATGGACTGCTCCATTGGAAATAATACTGGATGATTCCGCTTCGGTCTCTCCAACATTTTCCGCTCCAGAAGTGAATATGGATACAGATTTCAGTCTTTCCCTAACGGTAACTGACAATGATGATCAAGCTCATATTGATACAGTGATTGTTTCCGTACTAAATGTCCTGATTCCCCCTGTTGCTGATGCGGGAGCCGATACATCCATAGGTGAACTAACGCAATATCAGCTTGATGGAAGTGGTTCAAATGATAATGGAAATCCCAATGGTTCAATTATATCTTATTCCTGGACATCTCCCCCTGAAATAACATTAAACAATACCGAGGTCCCAGGCCCCACATTTACAGCTCCGGAAATTGGTGTGGGTGGGGACACTACGTACGCTTTCACTCTGACAGTTGTAGATAATGACGAGCAGTCTGACACTGATACGGTTCATGTTGAGGTACTGTTTGTAAATCAGCCTCCTGTTGCCAGTGCCGGTAATGATATCAATAATCTGATGGAAGGGATGGATGTTTTGCTGGATGGGAGTTCATCATCAGATCCCGATGGGCAAACTATTACATACAGCTGGTCTTGGTCTGTTCCTGTGAATATTTCCTTTTCTGAACCAAATGGAGCAAAACCAAGACTTCTTGCTCCCCAGGTAGGTGCGGACACAACATTTTCATTACTTTTAGTTACCAATGATGGTGAATTAAACTCTGTTCCGGATACGGTCAATGTCACTGTGATAAACAATACCCCCCCTGTTGCAAATGCTGGGCTGGACCAGGAAAAATATCAGGGAACCGGGGTGACCTTGAACGGGAGTAATTCATTAGATAGTACGGATGTAAGTTTGATTTTTGGAGATTTGACGTATTCTTGGACCGCACAAGAAGATATTACACTATCTGATAATCAGGATGATAGACCAACGTTTACTGCACCCCTTGTTTCTGATTCAACTGATTTTTCCTTTGTACTGACCGTAAATGATGGAGAGTTTACATCTGATCCCGATACAGTCCTGGTTACAGTGTTGGGGGATGTTGCTCCGGTTGTAAATGCTGGTCCGGACCAGACAGTGGTTGAGGGCCACGAAGTTACATTGAGCGGGTCAGGGTCAAGTGATAGTAATAATGATGAGCTTTCTTTTGAATGGGAATCCCTAAATACAGAAATTGTATTATCAAGCAACTATGCTGAAGAACCAAGATTTGATGCTCCATCCACTGAGCATCCCAATGGTATCTGGGATGAGGGAGAAGAATTCAGTGATTGTAGTATTGCAGACACGACTATCTGTGAAGGTGATTCTCAGTGGGCTGATTCTCTGGGAAATGGGGTTTATAATTCTGGTGAAGAATGGACAGATATTGGTGATGTTTTTAGGTTTAAGCTGACCGTTAGCGATGGTGCACACAATTCAGACCCAGATACAGTTGTGGTGATGGTTATCACTAATACTCCGCCCAACGCGGATGCTGGGAATGATGATACGGTTTACCAGGGAGAAACGGTCACTCTCAGAGGAGATTATGACGATGAGACCGATGTGAGTGATGTGTATGGAGATGTTCAATATGCGTGGACCGCACTGTCAGGGATTGAGTTGTACGATCCGACTGAAAAGCGTCCTGATTTCATTGCTCCAGTGGTAACAGATACTTCTGGATCAGAGAATTATATATTTATTCTTATGGTTCATGATGGGGAACTCCCATCTCTCGTACCTGATTCAGTAACCATTACTGTTCTTGGAAATCAAGCTCCCGAAGCAAAAGCCGGAAGCAATCAGAGTCTTGAAGAAGGGTCTTTGGCACAGCTGGATGGAAGCGGATCCTCTGATGATAATAATGATGTGCTTACCTACCAATGGACAGTGCCGGATGGGATAACTCTAACCGACACCACTATTTCCGATCCCGAATTTATCCTGCCCATAACAGGAAGCACTGAGTTCATACCCTATACATTCACCCTGGTTGTGAATGATGGTGAGCTGGACTCTGAGCCGGATGATGTCATCATACAGGGCAAGGCTAATGAGCCTCCGGTTGTTACTTTGGATCCATTAACAGCAGACCAGGGAACCTCGGTCACACTTTCCGCTGATGCGGATGATGATTTTACCGATGATTTAATTTACAACTGGTCGGCTCCCAGTGCTCTTCTATTGGATGGTGCCAATACTGATGCTCCCATTTTTACTGCTCCCGACAGGCCGGAAACTACAGATTATGAAGTGACGCTTACCGTCAGTGATGGAGATACCCTATCTGCTCCCGATACGATGGTTGTTACCATATTAGCAAATAAACCTCCTCAGGTTACTGCTGGTGCAATGGATGCAAGTGGTAATGTTGTTACCGATATTCTGGCTGTGGACCAGGGAACTATGGTAACCCTGGATGGGACAGGTTCTGCTGATCCAAATAACGATCAATTATCCTATGAATGGGCCCTATGGTCTTCTCCTGACCCGGAGGATTTAAACGGCGTTTGGAACGAGGGAGAGCAATGGACGGATGAGTTGGGCAATGGTACCTGGGATGAGTGGGAAGAATTTAGTGACTGTAATGCGGATACGACCATATGTGAGGGTGATCCTCAGTGGGCTGATTCATTAGGAAATGGTGAGTATGATCCCGGCGAACCCTGGACTGATCTTGGGAATGGTATTTATGATCCAGGAGAAGAATTCATTGATATTGAAGAGCGTAAATACCATCGAGTCTTAAATTGGTCTCGAACAAGTGAACCAGATGAAACTTTTTCTAATTATATTATCTACCGAGCAGATAATGATAATGTAGATATTCTAATAAACCCCGAATATTGTGGATGCGACATTGCAACTCTAACAAAATTGGATACCAGTTTTACAGATTCAATGGTTACTGAAAAGTCAAGCATATTTGATTATTATTATCAAATTCGAGTGAATTCAATAAGTGATGGTCGAAATAGCTATATTTATAATTATACTAATTTCACATCCCCATCAAAAGTTTCTTTGGTTGATGCAAATGTGAGCAATAATAATAGTGATTTTATTCAGGTCACTTGGGATACTATATTAAATTCTACCTATTTCTACCAATATGAAATTTGGCGAATATCTGATGATAATGCGGACGATTTGCGGAGAATGGCAATCATTGTAGATCCGGATCAGGAGAAGTTTATGGATAGAAATGTGGGAAACGGTACTTCATATAATTATTCTGTAGCAGTTGTTGCTATTAATGGAAACAGGGTATTCAGTGATTATGTTACCGGATGGTCAATCCCATGAGATTGTTAAAATTATTACCGGTTCTGTTTTTATTTTCCTGTATCGATTTAATTATTCAAGAGGAAATATATAATAGTTTGTATTTTTCCGGTGGCAGCTGGATTGAGTTTGCAGAAATCGACAGCATGAAATTAGAATCAAATGATTTTACTATACAATTCTGGGTTTCTGGCGGAGAAGTGAATACCAATGAAGCTCCTGCAATGTTTTCAATAATTGACCCCAACGACAATATCACTTTAGCCATCTTGAGGGATGTGAACCAGAAAAATAGTATTACCACTATCATTAATTCAGCAGTTGGCAAGCAGGAATATAACGGACTGGATTGGTCTGACTCAGATAAATTTTATCTTTTTTCATTTAATTTTTCTAATACCAAAGGGTTAAATATTTATATAAATGATTATAAAATATTAAATAGTAGTAGTTTGGATGTTAAGGGAAGTACGTTAAATGTTGGTGCAATTGTAAATGAGGATCGAACCATTCTGGAAAATTTTTGGTATGGATATATTGATGAAATACGTTTATGCAATACCATATTGACAGACAGTACAATAAAATTTCAGTCTGAACATCCTGAT
>ERZ651768.3567-NODE-3567-length-10367-cov-3.051798_pt1 | contig 10367 bp, 7 predicted proteins | sample MGYA00514754_ERZ651768 | MGnify/ENA metagenome assembly ERZ651768 | reverse complement strand
GATTCATCTAGTGTCAGGTAATCGATCGTTGACTCTTCCTTATCCAACAACGGAAACATCGCCATCTGCCCGTAAACGGTAGGCTCGCCCAGGGAGACTTCCTCGATTCGTCCCTGTATTAAGTTCACTTCTGGTACTGAATTCTCTTCTGCTAAGTTCATTTTCTTTTCTCCCTAACGATAATTTTATTTAAAGTTGTTTTTGGTTTTCATAAAAATAGCTCTTTAGCATGCTTGCAGGCACGACCCTTTGTTTAGGAAAGCGGGACGATTACCATCTCTCTTACTTCTCGCCACCGCCTAAGCTTCGACCATTTGGACAGAAACCATTTGTTCCTCGACCGTATATTTAATTTCCTGCCGATCCAGTTTTCTTGTCTTTTGATTGATTGTTTTTAGGAGGAGAGCTGCATCCAACCTATCGGCCATTCCTGCACCAGGAATATGTTGATCAAAAACAGCTGCTAGGCCGGAAAGTTTTTCAAGACAATGCTGGGATGGCAAGTCATCGTGCTTTAAAAAATGGATCTGCTCGATTACCTTCGTAAGCCACTTATGGGCATTGTTATATTTTCCATTTTCTACGTAAAAATTAATCAATTGTATTTTGCGGGGAATTAAATCAGGGCTTGAAACCCCCAGTTCCTTTTCCTTTTGCTGGAGCGGTTCTACCAGGGAAGGTATTTCTTTGTCGAAGTCGAAGGCTAATTGTTGTTGGTTATCCATTGGTATTCTCCTAATTAAAATTATTATTCAAACAAACCTGTACATTTTTTTAAAATAAGCTGTAATCAAATTTATCTATAGTTCTCACATAACCTTTGCCAACCTTTCTAATTGCCAATTTCTGATCGTTCATTTACTTTCGTTGTGCATGGCTAATTCGTTAGTTGTCACATAACAAATTTTTACTATAGCCATTCTCAAAAAGATCTTTTAATGTCCAATCCCAAAAACTAACAACTAAATTTCTTTCTATTTCTACTGACTTTTCTAGCTTTTTAATTTTTTCTTCTAAAGTATCTTCAGACTCTTCATCCTCTTCATCCTCTTCATCTATCCCCAGGATCAATTGAAATTCAGTGTCAACTAAATCCCGATAATTAAAGTTGAATCTTGAAGGGAAGTCATTTTCGCGAGCATCATTCCACCACTCTCTTAAAACCCAGATAACCACCCAATAGCCAATATTAAATTGAAGAAATTCTTCAAAAAGGTTCTTTTCAAAAACACCTATGTTCATGGAGAATGTTTCTGTGTAATTCTTTTTTTTATGCTGTTCATAAATTTTTTTCCGGACCTTCCTGTTGCCAACTTGAAAATAGGCATTGTTCCAGGACAATTTTTGCGCGAAGTCTATGGCTTTAATCCTGAAGTAACTATTTTGGTCTTTGGTTGTATTTAATTCATCCCAACCCTTCTTAAAACTGTTCAAGACCTCACCTTTAATGTCATCCAAAAGATTTTGATCCTTTTCCCAATTTGATGAAAACTCCAGGTCCTCTATTTCATAAGCAAAATAATGGGAATAATCTTTATCTGGCACGACATCTAATATCGATTCCACGATATCCTCTAGCTCATCCCATGTAATAACGTCTAATCCCTCACCACTTTCAGAATCGCAATCTTTTTTGTTTTCAAGGCTCATGACATTACCTTTCTCAAAAAATAATCGGCGCGCAAAATATCACCCGTGTTTCACTATCTTTTCTCTAATGATTAACAAGAAATAATTTTCTTGCTGTCAACCCTGTAAGTTCACTTTTTGTGCCAAATTGATTTAACTAAAATAAAAACTGATAAAAAAAAGTGCTTTGGGAATTAAGTGCTTAATTTTTAAAGACTGCCGGTAATAGTTTTAAAACGAAGCAGGCAGAGTAGGCGAGCGCAGAGGTAGGAGTGTCTCTCGAAACCTTGCATGGATGCATGGAATTATCTTTCTCTCCATGCAGCACTGAACAACGAAAGCGGTAAAAAACAAATTGGTTTAGTTGAAACCGGAAGGAAAATAAATGTTTGTATTTTTTTGGTAGGTACAGTGGGAAGGAAAAACTTAAAACTTAATTAATCCGGACTTCATTTTGAGGAGGGCCGAGACTCAATATATCTGTTCAATATTTACTTTGTTAAACTTGGCTTGTCAGGCTTTTGTATTTTATTAACGATTATAATTAATTTTACAATTTATCCCACCCGGACCGTAATGATCTTCGAGCTTTCGAGTTGCTCCTTGTCTTGGATTCTAATCTCAAACTCATGTTCTCCCTGCGGAAATTTAATCCCTTGGGCATCAATACGCGTTTTGCTTATGTAGGGCCGTATCCGGTCTGTAATATCGATCCCGAACATTTTTAAATAAATTATCCTGAGAGATTTCATGTTTACATGCTCGCCGATCGGGTTTTTCTCGAACCGAATTAAAATATCGATCAAGTCCTTATAGGTTTGATCTGCGTCGGGTTTTTCAACTTGAATGATTGGGCCTGCCATTGCCTGTTTGTCCGCCGGGTATGGTTGATTAGAGGGGCGTGGCAATTCTTCGGTCCTATGGCGGGAAGGTTTCATCGCTGGGAGCGCGGCTTCCTTTTCGGTTATCCAGGGTAAAAACTTTTTTTCCTCGGTACTACCCTGTCCTGCGGCGGTTAATAAAAGAGTAACCACCATGAGAAAATTTGTTAGGTTTGTCTTCATGATTCATCCCTCATAATCCATGTCCTTTCGATAAATCCGAACCAACTTCTCTATGGCCGAGTGGTAATGTGCAGGGACGTTCTTATTTATTTTTAATGCTGTCTGAATTGCTTCATCCAATGACTGGGACTCCCTTGCGGTATTCCTTAAATTTTCATGGTATTCATTGATCATTTTCAAAACTGTAGAACGGTTCGATGCTCCCCCGGAAATTTCGCCCGCGGCCTTTTCCGAGTCGACCTGGTGTTTCACTAAAAAATCAAAACAAATCCCCTTAAAGCGAGCGGTAACCGTGTTACGGTGCATATCCAAATCAGCAGCGGTTTGATTTATTTCAAAACTATTTTCGCGAAGTTTTGACAATAGCAGTTCATCTGGATTTTCGGTTGAGGTTTTTCCATTCCCCATCCCAAGATCCTTTTCCTGAATTAATTCTCCCGTTGCCATAGTGATCCCCCGTTGGATCACATTCTCCAGTTCACGGATATTTCCAGGCCAGTGGTAATCCTTGATTTTTGTAATGGCTTTGTCCGAGATCCCCTGGATATCTTTCTTATATTCGACACTATATTTCCCGAGGAAATGCTGGGCTAACATTTCAATATCTTCTTTTCTTTCCCGCAATGGCGGCAATTTGATGGGTATGACATTTAACCGGTACAACAGGTCTTTGCGAAATTCTCCGTTATTTATTGCCTCCTCAAGGTTACGGTGAGTGGCAGTGATAAACCTTACGTCAATCTTGATAGGCCTTGTTCCGCCCAACCGGTCAATCTCACGCTCGGCTAATACGCGTAGGAGTTTCACTTGAAGTGTGGCAGGCATGTCGCCTATTTCATCAAGAAAAATTGTTCCTTCATTTGCTAGTTCCAAACGTCCCTTACGCATTTGCGACGCTCCGGTGAAGGCGCCCTTCTCATGTCCAAACAACTCGCTTTCCAGCAACTCGTGGGGGATCGCCCCGCAGTTAACGGCGATGAAGGGCTTATCTTTACGCCCGCTCTGGCTGTGAAGGGCCCTGGCAAAAAGCTCTTTCCCTGTTCCTGTTTCACCAAGAATCATCACTGAAGAAGAAGTGGTGGCGGCCTGCTTGAGTATCCGAAAAGTCTCCAAGGTTTTTGGATTCTGTGTCCTTATTCCGTATTGTTCGCACTCCTGTTTTAGGAGTTGAGGCTCTCCTTCAATTGGTTTTTTAATCGAAATATGGAGAGTGAGATCTAGTGCCTCGTTCTTCAATATCACCCGCTCGGCCAGAAGTCTTTCTTTGTCTTCTATAAGAGACTGAAGCTTCATATTTAATGTATCTATTTCTTGTGCCTGTGCGTCTCCTAAGTCACGACCGCGATCCACCCCTTCTTGCAAGGTATTGAGTTTAGTCTGGATTTTTCGCAATTCCTCTTCTTTCCCAGTTAAGTCCCTTGCAATAGAACCCAAATGAGATTCAACCCGGCTTTTTTCTTTTAAGAGAGAATCCGACAGTTCCTTTTCAACACTGGCACGATAAATAGAAACAAGAAGCGCGGTTAAAATTATTGAGCATAAGGGAGTGAACAACTCCATGACTACGCCACTTTGAAAAACAAAAAAATTAGCGATCGCGTAACCGGCAGCAAGAGAAATGACCAAAACGGATTGCACTAAATACCTTCGGGAAAACAGGATCGTGGATGTCGCAATACCCAGTAAAAAAATTAGAGAAACGTTAAATATCTCACCGGTCTCTCTTAAAAAGTTTCTTGTTAAAATGGTGTTTATTTCATTGGCGATGATCCCTGAACCCGGGTAATACTCTTCAATGGGGATCGATTTAATATCAGCTCCGGTCATGGTATTGGAGACCAACACGAGTTTTCCTGTTAGATCTTCTCCGCTTTTTGATGTTTTTGGGTCATTAGATAAAACGGAAGCAAAAGATTCGTGTTTAAACGTTTCCTCCCACCTGCCGGCATAATTGATGAGCATTTGGCCATTTGAATCCACCGGAATACTAATATCTGTAGCCAAACTGTTGTCGGAGGTCGCAGCTCCTTTTAAGTGGATAGCGGATTCGGTGATTTTTATATTCGAAAGTGGGATATGCAAATAATTTAGTACCGCCTGTAAACTCAGTGAAGGTAAAAGTTTTCCATGGTAGCGAACCAGAAGAGGAACCCTTCTGACCATTCCGTCTTTATCCCTGTTAGCCGCTATATGGCCGATGCCATTAGCGACTGAACGCAACTGTGGTAACGGGGCAAGTTCGCTTTTCACCGATTTAAAATTTTTTGAATTTGCTGTAGCTGCCGGCAGGGTTTTAAGAGAGAGTAATGCCGGGACCTCTCCCTTGGCGGCGGGTTCGTTCTGTTCTATAAAGTCGACAGAAACAGGATATATCACCCTGGCATTATTTTTTGTGGCTTCGACCAACCGTTGGAAACCCCCATCATCAACAGAATCAGGAAACGCAAAGAGAATGTCATAAACAGTGACACTGGAATTTTCCTGCCGGAGAAAATCAATCATGTCAGCATGGACCGACCTTGACCACTTCCGTCCATAAACCTCGGCACTCGGATCATCCGCATTGACCATTACTATATTTGGGTCGGTTGTAATGGGACCACGTATTTGAAACCGCATGTCCAAGGTCTTCCTATCCCAGTCTCTGAACAAGTCTGGAAACAGGAATGAAAGCAGGATGGTCAGAACGGCTCCGGCAATGCCGAACAGAACCGATTTCTTTCTGTTACCCGTATCTAGCATTTTTCTCCTTTGGGGTCTTTACCCAGCGTTCCCTTCATAGGTATCGGTTTCCCAGGTTTTTTAACGATGGGGATCTTTTTGCAATCGGGATCTCTACTCATCGTTCGGTAATAGGTTTTACCATTTTTGAAAGTGTCGGGATCTCTACTCATCGATCGGTAATAGGTTTTACCATTTTTGAAATCGACGGAAAGATTTCGGGAGCCTCGATAATAGACTTTACCTCTTTCAAAAATGTGGATTTTCGAGGAGGCCTCGGCCCAATCGGAACGTTTGTTTGTTGAAAATTCATTGGCCAGAACTTCGATGTCGCGGGCACCTCGAGAGGAGGTGGGCTTGATACTGAAAAATTTCTGGTGGGAATAATCAAAATCCAAGGGCATCTTCCCGCTCAAGGTGGCAATGGCCTTGATCCGTTCTAATCCGGCAGGACCCCGAACATCAAACTTGAATTTGGTGGCCGGGATATCGCGGGTCACGCCTGCGCGAATAAGATTCTCCTTGTGGTAACCATTGGGAAAGAGCAAATCGATTTCACCGTTTGAGTGGATATCCCAAAGAGTAAGAAAGGCGTCCTTATTCGATTCCACGCGAAAGACAATGTTTTCCCCAATCTGGTATTCATTTTTAGTTGTCCAAACCTTCGTCCACACCTTTCCTGTCTGTGTGTCTTTGTAAAAACCTGAGGTCACGGTTAGATTGAGTGCTGGTACTTCCGGTTTGCTGACGAAAAAGGTTTCCACGTTGGCATCATAGGTCTCCCCAGGAGAAGCCAGCTGTTTTTCGTGGCTCGTTAAAAATGCCAGGTCCTCGGAGTTGATCTCACTTCTATCAATTAGAATATTACCGAAAGATAAAATGTGCTGACTCTGCGTTTCAATCAGTTTGGCCCGGATCTCAATCCCCTTTTTTTCCAGACGGTAGGACCCGTGAACATAAAACGTGAGATTCTCCTCTTTCGCGGTTTCTTCATGAGTTTTTTCTTCGGGCTTAACGATTGATTTAACGATCAAGGACTGGGCTTGAACCAGAACCGTTTCAAAATCCTCTTTAAGAACTTCATTGAATTTCGCGATCTTGTCATGTCTTAAATCCCTGAAACCGGTCACACCGACCAGGGGGTTCCCACCGGGTGGTATGTTTTGAACGACCTGGTTGACCAAATCCGTAATACCGCTTTTCCAGGCCTGGGATTTGTTAGAAGCCCATTTTGGGGTATCAATAGTGTAGTTGAAAACAACCTTCACATGGTTGAGAGGAGACAGAAGTTTTTTACTTGAGGGTTCAAAGTTAGAAGCAAAAAATTCATAATTCAGCTTTGCTGCAATCACGTGATGTTTCCTATCGAAGTTGTCAATTTTGTGAATGGTGGATTGAACCCGGCCGTTTGTATCACTAACCCTTTCGGATTCCAGCTGGCCTTCACCTTTTTCAAAACGAAATAGCACGGGAATATTTGAAAGAGGTATCTTCCGACCGGATTTGTCAAGGTACACCTCGGCGACCAGCGGCTTGGAAATTCCCTTGTAGGTTTTAACTACCTGGTTATCGCCGGAAATAACGTTTAACCTCAGGTTCTGGGTTATGCCATTGATCTTTCCAAGGAAGGTACTCTTGGAGATGTCTTGAACTCCCCAAGGCTGCTCGGATTGGGTCTCGTGTGTAATGACCCTAAGAGAGCTCCTTAAAGATGGGAGACCGGTTGTCTTGTGGTAACCGTTAAGATAATTGAATAAGGCTCTAACCACATCCCCTTTTTCTTCCGCCTCATTTCCTTGGCGCAAATATTTTTCAAGAAGGGATTCGGTTTCCTTTATACGGCTCTTAATTCCCGAGCCCGCAAGAGTCCGATTTAAAGCTGCAAAAGAATAGTAAATTTTTTTGGAACTGTCATACCATCCATCCTTAAATTCCACACCCTCGAGGATGGTATTGACCTCGGTTATGATCCGTGATTGGATCGAAGTCCGTTCAGTGCTGGAATAATCCTCCATTCTTGATTTGATTTTAACCTTGATGGATTTTGCCAGGTCTAATCTTGATGATTCCTTCGCTTTGGTTAAACCTTCATCAGAGCTGCCGACCCCTACAATATATTGAGATAGGGGATACTTGGGATGTTCTCTTCCCAAAACCCAGCCGGGGGGGGTGACGACCAATGGTTTTGCGACCGGTACAACGTTGACCTCATCTTTTTTAAACATGCCCCCGATTCCACCCGCGCAACCGGATACCAAGGTTACAAAAACACACCCTGCTATAATCTGGATTGGTTTTTTTATGTTTAGCATGGCAAAGATTAACTCCATTCCGTTTCCTCTTTCACAATCATAATATAGCAAAACCCGTGCCCTAAAGATTCATACTAGACTGCCTTCCCAATCTAGAGTCTTTCCTGGATGGTCAAACGACCAAGTCCTGATGACCAATCTATTATTAAGTAAAGACTTAATGGGTATCAGGCACTGACTTTCAACCAGTAAAACTATTTTACGCGACGCTAAACCTCCCAACGTTTTATATGGAACCATGCATGGAACCATGCATGATTCCATGCATAGGTGAAGAGTACTCCGGTTGAGTGCGGCCTTCCACATAGAGGGGGACGAAAGTTTTTTACAGCTTTATTAGCCGCCTAACCTAATGAAAAAAAATAGTTTCCGTGGAAGATTGCATTTTCTCCTTGGTTTTTTCAACGCAGGTAAAAGCAAATGGCATAAATCATGTAATAAAGTTCTGCGAGTGGGGTTTGTTACTCCATGGCTTAATCAGGGCCACTCACTGAAACAGGAATTGTTCTCCGGTCGCCTTGAATTTTTAACCCTAAACCTATCAAAGGTACTAGGAATGAAAACAGATGAAAGGGAAATCGACATGAACAAAATTATGAAGAGAGTTGTAAGTAAGGGATGGATTATCCTCCTGATATTTTTGGGGGCTTGTGAAACGTTGCCAGCGAAACGGGTCACCTTGAATGACATCGACCCTCCGAAATGGGTGTTAAAAGGAGGCGGTGCCTATAAGGATTCGGGAGGGAAAGCTTTTTACGGAGTCGGTTCCGCTACCGGCATCAAGAATTTTTCCCTGCAAAAAGTCGCGGCGGATGACAGGGCAAGAAATGATCTAGCAAAGGTGTTCGAGTTTTGGACCAAGTCCTTGACCAAGGACTATATGGCTCACACCACAGCCGGTGACTTTACGAAGTCCACCGAAGAGCAAAACGTGGAAGCAGCTATCAAAACAGTAACGGCAGCCACCTTGACTGGAGTGATGATCATTGATCACTGGGAACATCCTCATCGTAACGAACTTTTTGCTCTGGCCACTCTGAACCTTGAAAAATTCAAGCAAAACATTGATCGCCATAAAGAACTATCCAAGGAAGTTCGTGATGCGGTCAAAGAAAATGCTGAAAAATTACACGAGGAGCTGGAACAAGAAGTCCTCAAGATGGAGGGGGGTATTGGATGAAAATATTTATCCTGCTTATCACCCTTGTTTTTGGTTTGGCGAATCCGGTTTGGGCCGATGATTTTGACCCGAGAAAAATCTATCAGGAAACTTCACCGGCGGTTGTATTGGTCACAGGAGCAAACCCTGGCAGCCGCTTCAGGAGTATCGGCACCGGATCGATTATAAGAAAAGACGGTCTTGTCATCACAAACGCGCATGTAATTCTAAACTTAGAGCACAACAAACCGTATCGGAACCTCTGGGTTTATTTAAAGCCTAAGCGCCTGACCGGTGACTTTAAAAAAGATACGGCGTTGCGTTACCGGGCCGATCTGATCGCTTACTCGAAAGCCCGGGATCTCGCTATATTAAAAATCTCCAAAGCGGGTTCGTTTCAAGATATGTCCCCGTTATCCTTTGCCGACTCGGACCATACCCGGATCGGTGAGAAAGTGGTAGCGATCGGTCACCCGGAACAGGGCGGGTTCTGGTCCTTGACGACAGGGACCATAAGCACTCAAATCCAGAACTTCCAGAATATCCGCGGCAAACACGTCTTTCAGACAGAAACCAGTATCAACAAGGGAAACTCGGGGGGACCCTTGATCGATCGAACAGGTCAAATCGTAGGCATCAACTCAAATCTGGCGCGTAAAGGGAAAGACGGCACAGCTATCACCGATATCAACTTTGCAATCAAGTCAAATGTGGTAACCGATTGGTTGTCCTCCATCGGCTATCTGCCTGAAACTAGAATTGCTAAAGTTGTTGACGACCCAACGGTTCTACCCAAGCCTGAAGATGCCGGGATTGTTCCGATCCCCAACGACAAACCGAAACAAGAAAAGCTTGAAGACCCGATACTCTCTAAAGAAAAGATCCTTCAAGAACCAAGGATTTTAACAAAGCCGCGACCCCACCAGCATAAAAACCTGTTTCAAGGTGTGGAACAAGAAATGGAAGACATGATGGCAGAAATGAAAACCGGAATCCGGTCTAGAAAGTGAGGTGAAGATATGTTTTCTAAAACCATTCAAACCAGTCCTGGATATTTTCTGTTTGTCGTTGTATTTTTTATTTTTGCAGCCCCATCCATCGGCCTAACAGATGAGATCAAGCTCTACCTGGATGATACTCGTATAGAACACATCATGGTTGAACAGCAGGATTGTTCGGTCCATAAAGGCGTGGATGGGAGGGTAACGTTAGGATTCAAGGTGGGGACGTTGTTATTTGGAATTGGTCCTGAAATCTCCTTCGGGAAAAAATCAGGGATTGACTGGGATCACACAGTCCAGGGGTTGATTGCCCGGTACCAGGAGCTTTGCGCTCGCTTTAATACAGGCAGTATTTCCAAAGCGGAATATAAAAAACGCCTTGCAGAGATTGAGCGTATTGAAAAAGATGCTTATGACTTGCACCAGGAGTTTTTAAAGAAAAAGGCCAGGCAAAAACAGGATCTGTTTGATGAACTGGAAA
>ERZ651768.3562-NODE-3562-length-10377-cov-1.865728_pt1 | contig 10377 bp, 8 predicted proteins | sample MGYA00514754_ERZ651768 | MGnify/ENA metagenome assembly ERZ651768 | reverse complement strand
TGTTGTTTTACACGTGGTGGCCGCCGGCGCCGTCTTCAGCTCGGGCTCCGGCGCCTTTTCTGCAACCTGATTGGGCGCCAACCGCCGCGGTGGTTCGGCCACAATTTCGACCGGCAGCAAGCCCTGGCGTTCCAGGAAGATCCAGCCCCCATATACTGCACCAGCCACGATTAATGAAATTAGCGCCAAGATCAGACCAGGCCGGCGCGCCTCCTCCTCGGGTTCGAGAAAGACCAAGCGCCGTTCGCCATGTGTCAATGTCCCCTCACTCTTGTACTGACGGACGATTTCCTCACCATCCAGACCCAGAAAATCACTATACGTGCGTAGGAAACCGGTGGCATAGGTCGCGCCCGGCAAATCAGCGACCCGCCCTTCTTCCAGGGCAGCAAGATGACTCTGCTGAATACGCAGGGCATTCGACACATCAAAAAGGGTGATCTGACGGCGTTGCCGTTCAGCTCGTAATTCCGTTCCAATTCCCGAATAACTTTCGACTACCACGGGCTCTTCAATCTGTTGCATATCCAACCCCTGGACAATACGCCGACGCAGTCCGACCGAGTTGTCATGCGGTAACTTATCATCGGGCCATTCGTTTAACGTATCTCGATCGGTCATAGCGACATCTTTCAGACTAGCCCCTGGCGGGCTCGTGACCAATACCGCATAGGCCAATAATGGACCAACGGCATGTGTTCTTCAGTAGTTCTCCGTGGAGAACAAAGAGGCGGTTTTTAGCAGCTCAAGAAAATCCGAGCAATTGCAATTGTTTAAATAGAAACATTATTGTATTCGGCAAATTTGACAAAGACATTGCGCAACGTATGTTCTGGAGAATCGTAAATATCCACCATAAAGGCTTTTAATGACGCAATATCGAGACTTCGGACCATCATTTTAACGGCGCCGACCGATGCCGCACCCATGGATATGCTGCGCAGGCCCAGGCCGATTAAAGCCATGGCGTCTACTGGCCTCCCAGCGGCTTCCCCACACAGACTAACGGGCACCTTCGCATCATCGCAGCGCTGCACAATATCCCGTACCAAGGATAGAGCAGAAGGGCTCAGTTCATCATAGCGGTTCGCCAAACGCGGGTTGCCGCGGTCTGATGCGAACAAGAATTGCATCAAATCATTGCTGCCAATTGAAACAAAATCAACAAGCGGTAGCAACGAAGACAATTGCCAGACCAGGCTGGGCACTTCCAGCATGGTGCCCACCCGCAAGGACGATGGCGCTTTTTCACCAATACGGTCTTGTCGAGCGACTTCCCGATCTAACAAAGCTCGGGCCGCCTTAAATTCCGATACGTCCGCGATCATAGGAAACATTATGCTTAGCGGCCGGCCCGACGCCGCCTTCAACAATGCCCGTATTTGCATGCGTAGTAAAACGGGGCGGTCCAGTGACAGACGAATTGCGCGCCAGCCCATTGCCGGGTTCTGTTCATCATCGTGGCGGGCCAGATAGGGTAAAATCTTGTCGCCACCTACATCAAGTGTCCGGAATACAACGGGTCGATTGCCGGTTTGGTCCATCACCCGGCTATAGAATTGCGTTTGCATGGAAACAGTAGGCAGGGTAGCCCGCACCATAAAATGAAACTCGGTGCGATATAAACCAATACCGTCCGCCCCCGTTTCGTCTAGATGCGGCAAATCGACAAGCAGACCGGCATTCAAGTTCAGCTCTATCCGAGTTCCATCCCGGCTGATTGCCGGTTCGTCGCGCAAGGCCGCATATTGCGCCGCCTTGGCCTGATGCAAATTCAAATTAGCAGTAAAGGCCTCCAAAACATCGCCAGTCGGTCGGATGAACAGTTGCCCGTTATCGCCATCCACTACCAAATCGTCGCCGCTCTCTACCGACTCCAAAAGCTGTTCTAAACGGCCGATCACCGGAATTTGCAGGGCGCGGGCGACAATAGCTACATGAGACGTGGGAGATCCTTCCTCCAAAACCAATGCCTTGACCCGTTCCACATCGTAATCCAGCAATTCCGCTGGACCCATATTCCAGGCCACTACCACTGCGTCTTCCGGCAGTTCACCTTCAGGCATTTGGCCACAATACGTCAAATGACGCATTAGGCGGTTTGAAAGATCCTCTAGATCATGCAGCCGCTCCCGTAGATAGGCATCGGTTATCTCAGACATGCGGACACGATTCTCCACCTGTACCCGCTCGACAGCAGCTTCCGCTGTGAAACCGCCCTGAATGGACTCATGTAGCCTCGCCATCCATCCCTTGTCATGGGCGAACATGCGATAAGTTTCAAGAATATCGCGGGATTCCCCTCCCGGCTCTGCAATGGCGGCCTGCAACATGCTGTCAACCTGATCGCGCAGTTCGCCCAGAGCTGCGGTCAGTCGTTCGGCCTCCACATCCACGTCATCCGCCACATGACGTTCCACCACAATGCGCGGAGCGTGCAAGACCGCTACCCCTCGCGCCAAACCTTCGTTCAAGGGCAGCCCCGCCAAACGGCGAGGCAAGTCATTAGCGCCGAAGGCACCAACACCAGGCGCCTCTTCCTGCAAGGCACCGCCGACCATTTCCGCGAGGACCATAGCTATGGTCTGCATGGCCTCAATCTCGTCGTTAGTATAGTTTCGATTGCTCCTGTTTTGCAGGACCAAGACGCCAACCACTCGTCTACCCCTCAAGACCGGCACGCCCATGAGCGAGTGATAGTCCTCCTCACCGGTTTCCGGACGAGCAGCGAAATTGGGGTGGGAGCGAGCTTCAGACAGGGCCATGGGTTTGGCTAATTGCGCGATCTGCCCGACCAGGCCTTCTCCGATGCGCAAGGTCGTCTTATGCACTGCACTCGAGTTCAGACCTTCTGTGGCGAATAATTCCAGCACACCGTTCCGCAGCAGATATATCGAACAAACTTCGGCCACCATGTTCGCGGCAATCACAGTGACGAGTTGGTCCATGCGCTGTTGCGCCTTGCCCTCCCCGGCCATTACTTCGCGCAAGCGGCGCAGTAGGATCCGTGGGCCTGACGGTACCGCTACCGCGCTCATGCCAGACGGCTGCCCCGACCCAAGGAGGATGGACTATGCAGGGCTGTATAATCCAAACCACTCAAGAGGCATCCAATCCATAAGCTGAATGCAAACTACGCAAGGCCAATTCGGTGTATTCAGCACCGATTAATACCGAGATCTTGATCTCGGAGGTTGAGATGGTGTGAATGTTGATGCCTTTTTCGGCCAAGGCCGCGAACATACGCTGGGCCACGCCGGCATGGCTGCGCATGCCTACGCCGATAACCGATATTTTTACAATGTCACCATCGGCAATAATTTCATCGAAGCCAACGGACTCGCGGCGTTCCCTTAGGATTGTCTGAACGCGCGGCAAGTCACCTCGAGTTACAGTAAAGGTCATGTCCGTGGTAGTGCCGTCGGGTGATGCACTTTGCACAATCATATCCACATTGACGTTGGCATCCGCAAGGGGACCAAAAATTGCTGCCGCCACGCCCGGACGGTCCGATACACGTAAAAGGGTTACCTTTGCCTCGTCCGATGCATAGGTAATACCGCTGACCACCGCTTGTTCCACGATCTCATCCTCATCAACAACTAATGTACCAGGTGAATTGTTAAAACTTGAGAGCACCTGCACCCGAACCCGGTGGTTCATGGCTAGTTCGACCGAGCGAGTTTGCAACACCCTCGCGCCCTGTGATGCCATCTCCAGCATTTCTTCGTAGGTAATCCTATCAAGCTTCTTCGCCGCCGTCACGATGCGGGGGTCCGCGGTGTAAACACCATCGACATCCGTGTAAATGTCACATCGATTCGCATTTAAGGCAGAGGCCAGACCCACAGCTGTAGTGTCCGAGCCGCCGCGGCCCAGAGTAGTGACCCGATTGTTGGGCGAAATTCCTTGAAATCCCGCTATGACAGCAACTTCTCCTTCACCCATGCGGCGAATGACTTCGGCTCCCTTGATATCCTCAATTCGGGCGGAAGAATGTACGCCGTCTGTTTGAAGAGGAATTTGCCAGCCTAGCCAGGACCGAGCAGCCACGCCCCGTTCCTGTAGCGCCATCGCCAATAGACCGGTGGTGATCTGTTCACCGGCAGAAACCACAACATCATATTCACGGGCATCATGTAGGCTGCACATTTCGCGGGTCCAGTCGATCAATTGGTTGGTAGTCCCCGCCATAGCCGACAAAACTACCGCAATCTCGTCGCCCGCTTTGGCACCGGCAGCGACACGGTCGGCAACATCGCGTAAGCACTCTATATTGGCCACCGAGGTGCCGCCGAATTTCATTACAATACGTGCCATATCCTCACCTGGCGGCAGAAATCCGCCTTAATTCGCCCCTTGAACGACGTTTCCACTGCAATCTGTCGAAGGGCGGCTATACATACTCAAAGCGCTGTGCCCTTACAAGTGAGAGAGCGGCGCATTCACAGGTATTCGGCCCACCGCCATAAGACAAGGTGCGGCCAGTATCCGAAACCTACACGACAGGGTGCTGGTCCATGCTCCAGACCCGCCGGACGACTTCTTGTTCGACGGCACCTCCCCATATCTTGAGGCGTGGGCAAGAGGTGTGCTAGGCCGCCATGACGTCATCCTAATGGCGTGGCTTCTAAACCAGCCATTCCACCAAATCAAGGACAAGTGCTTCATTTTCCATAGTTTCTGGTCCCTGTTCGTGCCTCGATTCTACCCACACTATGTTCAAAAGGCCGGTAAAATCGAAGACATGCTGGCAAATGTGCTATGATTATAGTCTTTGGACGAATGGTCAGATGATGTCGCAGGCAGCCAGCGTTGATAGAGAAGAAATTGATCATTTTGCCCAGATGGCGGCGGATTGGTGGAATGCGGATGGACCCATGGCTCCCTTGCATCGTATCAACCCGGTGCGGCTGACATATTGCCGCGATACCCTGACGCAGCATTTTGCACTTGATAATCCCGAATTTGAGCCACTTACAGGTTTGGACCTACTGGATGTCGGCTGCGGTGGAGGTATTCTGTCGGAACCATTGGCTCGTATGGGCGCAACCATAACAGCCATAGATGCCAGTGAAGAGATGATCGCAGTGGCGGCAGCCCATGCCAGCGATCAATGTCTGACCATCGACTACAAGGCCGAGACAGCGGAGGGATTAGCGGCCCAAGGCGCCCTGTTCGATGCCATCGTCAGCATGGAGGTGATCGAACATGTAGCGAATATCAGAGCCTTCATGAGCGCATTGGTGTCGTTGACTCGGCCCGGTGGCGCACTGATCCTGGCTACAATAAACCGCACACCACTATCCTATCTACAGGCTATCGTGGGTGCGGAATATGTGCTGCGCTGGCTACCAGAAGGCACCCATGATTGGCACCGCTTCCTTAGGCCAGCAGAGTTGGGACGACACCTTCGCGGCGCCGGGGCAGAATTACGTGACATTACCGGAATGCACTATTTGCCCCGTATGGGCGAATGGCATTTTACTCGGAACACAAAGGTCAATTATCTTGCTTATGCCGTTCGACCCTGAAAAAAATTGAGAACATAATGATTGTGGCACCTCCTGGGACGGGGACGGCACCCACCAGCGACTAAATTAAACGGAAAGGTGTCGAATTTTCGACCGAATTAAGGTTGAGGCCCAGACAAAATTCACGGCTCCAGCCGTAAACAAATGCACTGTCAGCGCCTAGCGGCAACAGAGGCAAACATGCCGTGAGATGTCCCTATGTAAAAAGCGTTACAGCGGCCATCCAACAACGACCAAAAAAATTGTGTCGCGACAAGTGAGATACTCGCACAGATTGCGATATTGCCCAGGGCGGACAATGCCTAATTGGTACGGCCATCAGTATTATTTTTCCCGTCACTGACTATCCAACGGGCCATCAACACGCTGGGAATTGTCACAGGCAGCAACATCGCTGCCACCATCACAACCCGCATAATAAACATGGGCACCAAGATTGACTGGATACATGGCAACAGTGACCTGGACATCTCCTCCATGGCAGCCATAGACGAAAGCCAAGCCCAAGCTAAGATTAAGATAAAACCAACAAAAAGCACTTTCCGGAGAGCGCAATGGCATCAAGGGTCATTAGGCTTACGGGCAAATTATCGTCGCAGCAACTGTAAGTTCTGCCAACGGATGGTTCCGCCGCCTGATGCTCAGTCTGTCTTATAATAGTCCGGGAAATGGTCTCGGATGTAAGGGCTGCTCAGGGAATAAGCGTGGCAGGAGTTGTGCAGGCCCGGGCTTAAGTAACGGCTGCCACCGGGCCGTTCGGCAACATTGCCCTCCGCCTCGAACAGCGATTGCAGGGCAGTAGTGGCCATTTGTGCGAGCATTTCGTTCAAATGTGTGCAACCGCTGACACCGCCCAGGCTTTCCCGGATCGCCCGGTTCCAGCCGCGTCCCATCTTTAGTCCCACCAGCTGATCATAGTTAGGAGTTACGTGGGGGCACGGTGTGTGCGCGCCGGCATCCATCACCGCCTCCACCGCCCTCACCACAAACTTCGTATTAATGGTCAAGCGCAGCCACATATCATGCACGGGCTCGTCCGCGGTACGGACACTATCCAGCATGTCATAATCTTCTAACTTGTGGTCGGTAATATGACCCTCAATATCCCATAACCCATCCTCCCGCTCGTAGGCTTTCAGTTCCAGACGGCGATCATGGGATAAGGCGCGAGGCGCCGATTTGCTTAAGGGCATGTTTTGCAGCGAATCAGGCGGTTTGCGCGACAGCCAGGGAAACGGCCGACAATGGGCTGCTCCACACTTCTACGGGACCATTAGACGGCTTCGCCTGAGCGTGGCAATATTCCCAATTCTCGGGGTCGGAAAATAATTTGCGCAGCAATTGATTATTACTGGTGTGGCCTGTCCGTTCTCCAGCGAAATGGGCAAGCAAAGGCCCGCCAGCCAAATACAAGTCGCCGAAGCAATCCAGTGCCTTATGACGGACAAATTCATCGCCATAGCGCAGGCCGCCATCATTCATAATCTCATCATCTAGACCCACCACTACGACATTATCCAGAGATCCGCCTTGGCCAAGGCCCAGATCCTTTAGCCGGCTGACATCCTCTACAAACCCGAAGGTCCGCGCCCGACAAATTTCCCTCTTGAAACCGCCGTTATGCAGATCAAAAAACCCGCATTGGCGCGATATGACAGGGCTGTCGAAATCAATCTCCAGAGAGACAGAAAATCCATCAGAAGGCACCAGGGCCGCGCGGCGGTGGCCATCATCAATTTCCACGCGCCGCAAAACACGAATAGTCCGACGGCATACCTGTTGTGCCTGCAATCCGGCACATTCAATCAGAAATACAAAGGGAGCTGATGAACCATCCATGACGGGCACTTCGGGTCCGTCCAGTTCAACACGCACATTGTCGACGCCACAACCCGCCAACGCCGCCATCAGATGTTCGATTGTGGCAATCTTGATTCCAGCGTCGTTTTCAATAGTGGTAGACATGACAGTGTCGCTGACCGTATCCCAACGGGCAGGAATATCTGCATCAACATGTTGCGGATTATCGTCAGCTGGCATGGCAACCGCCTTCAGGTCCGTCCGATGAAAGACAACACCCGTATCTGCCGAGGCCGGGCGCAGGCACATTGACACCTTGACCCCACTATGTAATCCAACACCTGAACAATTAATGGTATTTTTCAGCGTATGCTGCTTGGCACTCACGTCTTCAATCCGCATTCAACTTTTGAGCCCTACTATGCCGTTTCTCAAAGAATTTGAGACGGGATCACCCCTGCAAATTAGCACCTTGGAAGATTTTATTAGCAATACCTGCAAAGGTGCTCAAATCAAAGGTTGTTACGTTTTATTACGGGTCGTTTTGGTGCTAACTCGGTTTGCTTTCTGTAGACAACCGGCAGGCACCGAACGATTGAACGCATCCAGCCTCAGTTGGCCTGCCGGCGCAAAAACGACGGAATTTCAAGCAAATCTTCTTCCGTCTCAGACGGCGACAGAGGTTGCGCCGGCTCTGGCACAGACAATTCCGATGTGGGAGCAGGAGCGGGATTAGATGGCATGGCATCGGGCCGTGTATCCAGATTGGATTCTGGCGGAACGGTTTCGCGGATTTTCTTCGGAGCGAGCGCTTCAAGACCCGATTGCGTAGCTGCAGTCACATTTGTGGCCTCCTGCCTCTGCGAGGCTTCCTTACGGCGGAATAACGAGAATCCACCGCGTTTTCGTTTCGATGGCTGGTCGGTGGGATTGACCGCCTCTGCCTCAGCCATGGCGTCAGGCCGGTGCAAGTGCGTGCGATCCTTTTCTGGCCGGCTAGCTGGAGGTGCGATGAAAGGTTTATCCTCGACGCTGACATCAGTCGTCGCTTTCACCCTTTGTGCTAGAGGTTCAGGTTCCGCCTGGGGTGGTTTCGGAGCCGGAACGCGTTGCCCAAATGTTAATGGTAGAGGCAGCGGCTCCTCAGCTTCAAGTGGCGTCACAAAATCCGCTCCTTCAACGGGCATTTTATCGATTGTTTCTGCTGGGCTAGCGACAGCAGGTTCCGACAGAACCTCCTTCCCAACTTCTGCGGCCAGAGTACTGGCAGTCGGTTCGATCAGCGCATCGGCGCTTTCGGGTGGAATGGGCTGTCCGGCAACGGCGGCCAAACGCGGCAGCGAAATCACGGGCCGCTGCCCACTTTCTCCAATCTCGATCCCTGTTGCTACCACCGAAACCCGCATACGTCCATTCAAGCTGTCTTCCAATGCGGTACCGACGATGATATTAGCGTTGGGATCAACTTCCTGGCGCACACGGTTGGCGGCCTCATCGACTTCATAAAGAGTCAGATCCATACCGCCGGTGATATTGATCAACACGCCGCGTGCACCCTGCATGGAAACGTCGTCCAGCAAGGGGTTCGAAATTGCTGCCTCGGCTGCGTCAATGGCGCGTTTTTCGCCTTCGGCTTCGCCTGTACCCATCATAGCCTTGCCCATCTCGGCCATCACAGTCTTGACATCCGCAAAATCTAAATTGATCAAACCCGGTAGTATCATCAGGTCAGTAATACCGCGGACGCCAGAATGTAGCACATCATCGGCCATGGCAAATGCATCGGCGTAGGTGGTTTTTTCGTTGGCAATCCGAAACAGATTTTGGTTCGGGATTATGATCAAAGTGTCGACGAAGGATTGCAGTTCTTCAATCCCTCGTTCTGCCGACAGCAAGCGTTGCGCGCCCTCAAACTGGAACGGTTTAGTCACTACCCCAATGGTCAGAATGCCTTGATTACGCAGAGCCTCGGCTATCACCGGAGCGCCCCCGGTGCCCGTACCCCCGCCCATGCCAGCCGTGATGAACGCCATGTGGGTGCCGGACATGTGATCTAGGATTTGATCAATTGCTTCTTCAGCCGCCGCACGCCCGACGTCCGGCCTCGCACCGCAGCCTAGTCCCTGGGTAATGCCTGCACCCAACTGAATGCGTCGGTCAGCCTGGCTCAGCGCTAGAGACTGGGAATCCGTATTGGCAACAATGAACTCCACACCTTCCAGACCCGAGGAGATCATGTTATTGACGGCGTTGCCACCGGCGCCACCGACGCCAATAACTACGATACGAGGCTTTAATTCTGTCATTTGTGGGGCATTTAAGTTGATGGTCATAGTTGGGTTTCCTTTACCTGAAAGCAGCAATGCGTTTGGATGGTCGATCTCGGTTGACGGCGGTCTCTGGAATTATTTTTCGTTTCATAACTAAAAATTCTCCGCTTAGAATTCATGGCAAGGAACATTACCCTCGCCGGTAATATGGCAGCATTGCAAGCAATGGCCTCTCGATGCAACAAAGCAATTGGCGTTACAGTTTATTTGACAAAAGATAAGCGAATGGGCTGGCCCGATCGGCGGACTCTTTGCCGCTGATTTCTGAGCCGCGGAAGGTTGGGGAATGTTCGTTATCCGAAAAAATGTGGAACGCACAGAATGAATACTAGCAAGAGGAGTAAAGGCAGGGCCTTGATCATTGGCGGGTCCATGGCTGGGCTATTCTCGGCGCTGCTGCTGGAGCGTATCGGCTGGGACGTTCGAATTTTCGAGCGGGTCCATGCCAAGCTCGATGGGCGCGGCGCTGGTATCGCGACCCATGCCGAACTGATCGATGCGCTGAGCCGCGCCGGCATCGATCGCACCGACGAGGTCGGAATTGAGGTGCCGGGCCGTCGCATTCTAGAGCGCAACGGCAATATAGTCGGGCAACTATCGTTACCTCAGACGATGACGTCCTGGGGGCGTATCTATGGGTTTCTGATGGCGATGTTGCGTGAGGATCGGTACCACAAGGGGAAGTGTTTGCAGTCGGTGGAACAAACCGCCTC
>ERZ651768.3560-NODE-3560-length-10384-cov-9.802173_pt1 | contig 10384 bp, 2 predicted proteins | sample MGYA00514754_ERZ651768 | MGnify/ENA metagenome assembly ERZ651768 | reverse complement strand
TTGGCGTTCTCGATGCTCTCCAGAGCGCGGTAGTACAGGGCCAGTTGCATCCTGTGCTTCCTCAGGATCTCCTCCTCGGCCTCGCACGCCGGGCCGGGCTCCTCGGAGCCCATCGCGGCGAGCAGCCCGTCCGAGGTCCCGGCGTGCATCCTCCCGGCCTCCTCGGTCTTGAGGTCGATCGGTCGGATGGTCGAGGCCTCTGGCGTCCTAGTGCACAGGACGAGGTCGATTACCCCGCTCATTTCTACGGTGGCCTGATCTATGCAGGCTATTGGCTCGATGCCGTCGGGACTCCACCTGTGCCTAACCAAGCCGCCTGTCTCGACATCGAGGGCGATGTGAAACGGCATCTCTGTCCTAAGGCCTTCAAGCCAGTGGTCGTTCACCGATTTGCGTTCGACCATTCTGCCCAGAGGTCCAGAACGCAGACGCTCGGCCATGTTACCGACGAGTAGACGGGTCCTCTCAACGTCAGCATCTGGTGGAAGAAGTTCTCTGAACACAATGGAATGGATGTCTGGATTTGAAATCTGATCCTCTCTGTATTCGGTCCACGAATCTGGTAGTGGAGGACTCGTGGACTCTCCATAGGGGCCGGGGTTACCGATTCCTATCTCCAGTATCCTGTGGAAGACGGTGCCGAAAGTTGCAGGGTCCACATTTGCTGGCATTCCCTTCGATTTATGCGCTTTGCCATCAGGTACTATCGGCTCTGCCCTCAGACCTCCTCTGGTCTCAAACCACTGTCTCCGGGAGCACTCTTGGAACACTGGAAGTCTGTTTGGTGTAATCCTAATTCTAGATTCTCGGTCTTTTCGAGGATCAGGGGGCGGCTCGACTTTGGTTATGGAACAGGCGGCATCATTCAGCCTGTCAATACGTTGCAGAGGAGTCTGGAACTGTGAATCTTCGCTTTCTATGAAGCATTCCGGATGATGTAGAATAAGCATACCATTGAGAGTCGAGTCCCCTCCCAGAGGCGCATTGGAGAACATTCTTGCTGGATCAATTGGTGATTCACTCTCCCATGGGCTTTCCATCCATCTCTCGCCCTCCTGTCTCATGGATGCCTGACGCAACGACTCAATCCACATTTGACCGAGCTGCGGTAGTTCCTGCTCATTGTCTAGTATTTTTTCAAAGGGGTCCCATGGCACGCGAAGACCGTTTCCGTCGTCCCAGTGAGTCTGGTGCATCTTGTTTGTCGGTGAGCCTACAATGATTAGTCTCTCTTCGGCCCTAGTAGCACCTACATACAGAAGTCTGCGTGCCTCGGCGATCTTACGAGCCATATGCACCAACTTCACATGTCTCCATAACGCAGAGTGAGGGGGTTTGTTGCCGGCCCATGGTTTGGGATGCCCTGCGAAAAGTTCCGGGCTGACTATCATTCGGCTGCGGTCCTCTAATCTCATGTTGGTCTGCCTAGCAGAGAACACGTCAGCCAGCACCACCACCTTGGACTCGAGGCCTTTTGCGCTGTGTATGGACAATACCCTGACGGCATCGCCATGTGGTACGGTGATGGCTTCGATGGCGTTGGTGCTGCTCTCCCTAATCCTGCGGATCCTGTCTGCTAGGACTACCGGGTCTCCTCCAACTTCATTGCATAGATCTCTGATGACTTCGATGATTTGTTCGGCGGCTTGTCGAGAAACGGGGTCTGGATGTGCGATAAGAAGGTCGGACCTGTCTACGGCTTCGTCCAGCAGGTCGATTAGACGACCTGTTTCGGATAACCTGCACCACCTTACGACCATGGCCTTCTGGCGCTCGCCTGAGCAGTATTCGACAAGTCGGTACAGCAGGTCCTCCCCCTGCTCTGCGCCGCCGATGTATTTCTGCAGTTGTGCATCGTCCATACCAATCAGTGCAGAGCGGGCGACCCATGTGGCATGATGGCGTGACTTCGGTCGTGCGACGAACTGCAATAGTCCCTCAATTGCGTGGGCTGCGGGCCTGCCAAGCAGCCCTCCTTCCCGATCTACCTGAGTCGGAATCCCATAATCATGGAGGTTTCTGATGATGGTTTCCCTGAGATTGGGTCTAGAGGGAAGCAGTATCATGATATCACCGGGTGAAACTGGATCTTCGGCTTCGACTTGGTGCAACTTACCGTCAGCTGATTTTACTCTGACTGGAGAGCCTTCAATGAGACTGTGAACGCGCAAGGCTATCATCATGGCCTGACGCTCCAAGGGGTCGGGTTTGCCAGAACTGAACGGGTCTAGATGTGTGTCCAGGTCGGTGAGGGGATTAGATCCATCATCGGCATTCAGTGGGCATATCCACTCTAAAGCGCCGGGAGTTTTGTGCTTATCAGGGCACGCGAATAGAGTCTGTGGAGTAGCGTAGAAATCTCCTTTTGGTAGGTGTCGATTCCGTTCGGAGAAGACGTCTGGCCACCATTCGTTCATTGTTCTGAGAAGGCCTCCGCTGGTTCGATAGTTCACCTGCAGAGCGATTAGTCCCCTCCTGCGATTCTCGACCTCTATCCCACTCGGTGCGGGCAGATTGCGGTCAGTCGAATCGAAGGGGATCCATGGCACGAGGTCTCTGCCCCCTTGCTCCATGTGCTCAGTGGCTGTTGCTATGGTGAGGGAGTGTGCATTCCTCGGATCTCGGCTCCGGGAGTTTCTCCTCAGTGTGGGCTTCCGTGTCAACTCCTCCACACTTTCAATCTCGTGATCGTTGATCATCATCAGATGTTGGGCGTACTCTAGGAAACCGGTCACCTCGGCCTGTCTGAACGCATAGATGCTCTGTTTCACGTCCCCAACATAACAGATTGTTGGCTGCCAAGGTGTGTCAGGTATGCTCGGTTCACCCTCCTCCACACGTCTCTCACCCCAGAGCCTAGAGAGTAATCTCCACTGAACTGGGGAGTTGTCCTGAGCCTCGTCAATGATGAAGGCACGGTAGCGCCTCCTGATTTTCATCAGCAACTCCATTCTGTTCTCGAGATCGGAGCGAATTGCAGCGAGGTTTGAAGCAGCCTCACCGGCCTTGACGGGGTCTCTCTCCAATCGCTCTAGAACTGCAAAAGTTGCGTGGATATGGTCATCGCGCCATGGACTGTCTGACATCGAGTCGAGTGTATCCTGCATTGAAGAGGGGTAGAACGATTTGCAAGCATAGGGACAGTTGGCCAGAAGCAGGTCTCCTGCTAGTCTCTCAACGTCATCGAAGTCTAGGACTTCCTCACGCTCCTTGAGATTCTGGATAATTCCTGCGAAGCCACGGTGAATGAGGTACAGGTCCTGGAGATTTCGCACCTCGGCATCCAAGGTGAAGTAGTAGTTCTCAGGTTTGTCGACTCGATCCGGCAGAGGTATTGGCAGTGGAGACAGTGGGGGGGACCAACCATCTGGAGTAGCTGGAGGGGGCACATCGCTCAGTAGTAGGGCAACACGCGTGAAATGCAGCATCAACGGGTAAAATGCAGGGCCGGGATTTGTCAGCCAAATTTCACTGAGTTCTCCTGCTATTTCCTTGATGGTTTCCTTGACGTGCTTCTTGGTGCGTGCGTGGGGGATTACCGAGTACTTCTCTATCCCAGCCTCCCACGAATCAGATGGGAGATGTGCGTAAGGGAAGAAGGAGAGTTTATTCTTCGCCTTCATCACAGAAGAGGGGTTCAGAGTGCAGACTAGGGTGTGGCTAAGCCATATCAGTTGCTCCCATGTGTCCTGAGGGGGTCCTTCTTTGCAGAGGACGTCCAAACAGGCCATCCTCGATTTAGCCGGCCAGCCTCCTTTCGCCATAGATGGTGAGTTCTCCTTGACGAGTTCGCAGAAGCGATCGAGAATGGAGTGGACCTCAGTTGCATGTCTGGCGACCTCGTCGGCATCGACCTGTGCCATGATTTGTTGTTGCAGTAACTCCGCGGTGATTCTATCTCCATCCATTATCCTGCGAGCGGATTCCTCGATAAACACGGAATTCGCGACTAAGCTTTGCAACACTTTGGCTGCGGCTCTACGTCCAGAGTAGTGTCGGGCCACCCTATCTCTGGCTTCTAGAACATCGGTTGCTATCTCAGCCGGAATACCAGCATCGACCGCATCACCGATACGCGAGATGGAACTGGGTAGTCTCCACAGGGTGTTTAAGGCGGATTCTGTCAGCAGTATCCTACGGGCATCTGAGACTATTTCGCGACCCATGGCATCTCCGAGGATGCTGCGATAAGGAGAGATTAAGCGGTTGAAGAACGAGTCGATGGTCCCTATAGGCGCGTCCTCAAGTAGAGTCAGAAGTTGCTCACCAAATCCTTGAAGCCTGATTCTCGGATCACTACGTCTCGTCCCATCGTCGCCAATAGGACCTGGCTGTAGCCGAGAGATGTTCTTACGTAGCCTGTCCTTCATATCATCGGCGGCACGATTTGTGAATGTCAGTAGCACAACTTCTCCTGGCAGTAGGCCGCCCCATTCACTCAGTTCAATACGTTCGGAAGCCGGGGCGTAAATCATCCCGCCCTGCAATCTTGAAGGTCGTTCCGGCTTGGGCAGTAAACGGGTTGCCCTTTGGTCCTCAGTAAGGTAGTGCTCGATGACGCGTTCGGTGATTGTAAGTGTCTTGCCGGTCCCTGCCCCGGCGTCGATGACTATGTGAGCATCTAGATTCAGTGCGAGGCGTTGTGCTGTGTTCAGACGCATCAGAAACCAACCTCCATCTTAACTTCACATGCATTACTGACAGGACAGTATCTGCACACTGGAGAAGGATTGGGGTGGACCCTTCCAGCAGCGGCTCCCGCTGCTACGCGTAGGGCAACTCCGAGGCGTTGTGCCAGCCATGCTCTGAAGTGGTCACTCTCAGGCGATGGTGGTTCGTCTGTGAATCTGTGTAGAAGTGCGGTTTTATCGGTTCTTTCACCCAACTTGAGATTCTTGTGTGGAGCTGAGGAACCTGATGAAATCTCGAGTATGTGCTCAGTGTTATGACCTAACGTGGAGATACCAGAAGCGACTACTAAATCACCAGGGTGTGCAATCTCCCAGGCCCTAGCATACAGTGCCAATTGGAGTTCATCGAGCAGGCCTTCGGAATGCCTCTCCAGCCCCCCTTTGTACTCCGAAGTCTTGAGGTCTCTGATAGCTATCAAACGGCGTGGCCTCCAGCCCGAGCCATACACCCTGAGGGGAGCGATGGTCTCGTCTCCGTTGGTGTCCAGCCATTCTTGACCAGACTCATCCATAGGAAGAATATCGACTCGGTCAATGTACCCCCTTACTCGGATTGGTGGGAGGTTTTCTCCCCCTGAGAGCTCTACAGGGATCGAGATTTCGATACCGTCCTCGTCGAAGTCGGCCATACTCCACTCGAGACATACCGGAGCGGCATCACAGACTTCAGATTCGGCCCGGACTATGGTCCCAATCCTTCCCGACGGTGGAACCGAACCGGGGTCGGCCAGCCAACGGTTCCACTCGTCTCTGCTCATCCCCGTCAAAATCCTCAATCTGTGAGTAGAGACAGCATCCGTCTTTTCGAGCCAAGGAGCGCGGCTGGCCAATGACTCTAATGCTATGCCCATTAATTCATTTTCACTCTTGCCCGATTTAGCTACACTACTGAAAGGGACGTCTGCTCCGAATTCCCTTTCCTCGCCAACGTCAAACCCAAGAGTATTGCTGATGAGATCATGATGGATGTTGTGCAGCAGTTCTCCGTGGGTCCGTGGGTCCAGATCCTCGGTCTGTAGCTCATCCTCCTCTGCTCTAAGTCCATTGGTAAGCCAACCCATTCGGGGACATTTGAGCCAGACGTGCAGCCTGCTCGGTGACCAAATTGTGACGTTTTGCTCTGCACCTACAGAGTGGCCGTGTCTAGAGTCGCTCACTTCTATCCCGGTAGCCATAGGAACAAATGGACGAGGGTCGATGGTGGTTGTCCGCTTGTTTCTCTTGTATTTTGGGAGTTTTCCTCCAATTACGGGCCACCTGTCATTTTCGCGGGGATGTTTTGCTAGAAGAACGTCCTTATTGCCTCTAGGTGTAGAGCGAAAAAGATCTTTTTTGTCGAACGAGAATAGATGTAGGTAAGCCGTTTCTGCAAGGTATCCATCAGCCTCAGAGTAGATTGGTTGCCGTCTCTCACGATCACGCTGTAATTCCAAGTCCACTGAAATCGACACCGAACTAGGATTGAGAGGTGATCGGCCGGGGGAGAGCGTTTTTCTGAGAGAAAGTCCGTCGGATTGCCTGTGGGCACGGGGGTTAATCGGATGCTCGGGCTCGTATCCGATTACCTCAGCATCATCTTGGGGGTCGTGCTTCTCCGTCCACTCTCGAATCGGGGCTGCTGCTGGGGATGCTTTGTCCAGACTCGGGTCCAAAATCATAACTTCGGGAGCAGCAACCAGCAGATGTTCTAGGTAATGTCTAGCGTCTCTAATCGGGCCATCAGGACGGAGCAAATCCAGTGAATGGCGTTCCTGATCCCCTAGGAAGGATCTCTTCGGGGCTGTGAGGTTCCAGGAAGAGCTGGAGAGGTTTGCTAGAATAATCGTCTGTGCTGAGCATCCAAGGGCAGCACTAGGTGTGAGAACTCTGATTCTTCCCGATTCTTCGAAAGCATTGCTCTGGATGGTAGAAGTCCTAACGAGAGTAGTGAAGTCATCGACCCAATCCAGACCCATATCAGAAATGCTGTGACCTAAACTGTTCTGCATCGATCTGAGCGCGTGAAGATTTCTAGTCACAGTCTGAGCCACCGCTGCCGGGGTTGGACCAGAGCCGTCGCACAACTCCATGGCAGACTCTAGGTCAATCATTTTCAGAATTGAGAGTAGCCAATCGTCGCCGGTTGCTGTAGTTTCAATCTTCGGCAGTTTCTGTCCTGAGTAACAGCCTACTCTGGACGCTTCATCTAGGGCCGTGCGGTCCTCATCTCTGAGCAATGGCCTCAGGGAGTCGGCGACGCAAAGAAACCACCACTGAGTTGATTCTTTCATGATTTGATCGCGGTCAGATATCGAAGGTCTCGCTATCGTCTGTAGCCATCCCGAAAGAGCTCCCGGGCCACCGAGAACATGTTCATTCCGTGCAATTTTCGTCAGTAAATCCGGATCAGCACGAGGATGTATCCTCTCTTCAGTAGGGTGTTTGTTGGGTTCTGCGAAAGTCCTGAGTGTGGTTTGTAGTGAGAGAGACCTAAGCGACTCGAGCGAGAACGCGTCTGGTCCGTGCGGAAGAGTCGCTAAGGAGCACAACCAGTGCCCCAGCGAGTGAGAGGATGTCGGTGTGCGAGAGGGAGGGAGTGAGATTCCGAGGGTCTTCAGTTCTCTCTCCCACCGCGGGAGATTGTCCTCGAGTGCTGGGTCCACTATTATGAGATGTGATGAGTCGCTTTCCTCAAGTCGTTCACGCGCTATCCCGATTGTCACATCGAAGGAGTGATCCTCCCTCTGCAGTAGCATGCGCTTGGCAACAACAACGGGATTCGTCGTGTCTGGTTGATGAGGCGGTACCCATTGAGGAAGGTCTGTTTTCGTCTTAATGGGGTGCTGATCTAGCAGGAACATGCCATGGTGGCCCAATCTGAAATTGCCCAAATGAGCTAGTTGGTGAATCGGACAGTGCCTTGACAGAGCGAGCATGAGATCGAGATGCGAACGGGGAACCCCTGGTGGATGATCGAGCATTATTATACCGTCAACATCGAGCAGCGAGAACGGCTTCTCTCCGCTGTTCAGGCCGTCTATAATTCGAGAAACGATCATATCAGGATGAGTTCTGCTCAATCGCTTCTCGATCTTCCTGATGACGTTTCTGAAGGAAGCGATTCCTGGTCCGTCCCAAGAAGCAGCGATTGACTCCCTCGATAGAATCGCGTGTAGTTCAGCGAGAGCTGTTGTCTTACCCCTACCCCATCTCATGTCCGGCAGCGGGTTGATTATTGGAAACGCGAGTTTCGCCGCCTCACGTCGACAGTCCTCGTGGAGCAACAGTTCGAAGGCTCCTTTGGTGCTCAGCACCCTCGGCAGCCTAAGGTCAGCGGCCAATGATGACTTCAGCGAGGAGATGGTGTGGTGCAGTGTCCGGTCAATCGCCTGACCGCTCGGTATTCCGGCGAGTGCCTGCTTGCGCGACTCATGAGTGGGGTAGACGAGTAGTATTCTTCCGGAGAGTTCTGAATCGGATCCCGTAGGACCAAGAGACTGCCTCGTGATGTGCTCTTTGAGCCAGCCCGGCATATCTCCTCTGGACACTTCCTCACAGGTCACTTGAACGAGGGTTTCCGAGGTCATGGCATCACCGAGCGTATGGGATAGGGGGTGGGGTTATTCAACCCAACTCAAGCTAAGATATCGCATCTAAGATATCATCGTTCTCTGCGCGACGGCAGCCCGGCCACGAGGAAGCATAGCAGAACGGCTGCGACTCCGGGGGCTGGTAAGCGAGGAAACTCTGATTTCGCTTGTTCGTTCGACCAGTCAATGATCAGCACAACCGACATGTCGTCGCCGTCCCATGCCGGTGGCACACGGACTGACGCGGTGCCCTCCATTTCCTCGAGCTCGACGGCATCGTGCAGCACATGCAGGTAGTCCTCCAAGCCGTTCGTGCCTTCGGGGAAACTGGCGCTGTCCTCGACGAAGAGGAGCCAAGGGGTCAGCGTGAGGCAACAACCGCCGATAGGACCGTGCAACCCTATGTCCCAAGAAATCATCACCACCCCCTCAGCGGGGTCGTAGGCCATGACGGAGAGATTCGTGGGCGATCCCCCCAAGCCCGAGGATTGGCCCGTGGAGAGAGAGGTGGCGTAGTCGTTCGAGAGGCTGCTAGAGCTCGGAACTTTTCCTATATGCATCCTCTCACCATCAAAAACGGTGGTGGGTGCCACACGGGGGGCTCCTCCGACCGATGTCGATGCCTCCCCATAGGCGGAAACCCAACGCTCTTCGGTCGCATTGTTGCCGAAGGGGTCCATGGATTCGAACCAGTGCCTGTGGTAGTGTATTCGCATGACATCGGAGTCGCCGATGGCTTCGCCTAGTGCGCTTTCAGTATCCACGCAGTTTTCGCACCAGGTCGCGGTGTAGACCTCGACGACTGGGTACATATCGGAGGCGTTCATCGATACTTCGGCATACATGGTCTCGTTGCTGAGCGGAATCACCAAGGCGCCTACTGTTCCCCCGTTGACCCCGATCCTAGCATCATACCACATCGAGCTGTCCTCGCTGTTGGCGACGGCTTGAGTGGAGGATGTGAGGAGCAACGCGACCAGGATTAGAGATGCGTTTCTCACATCAGTCGCTGAACACCGGGATATTGAATGCTTCCGGGTCATTGGGCGGCTTCGAACGCGGCGATCGCACGGTCGATGTCCTCGTCGGTGACATGCAGGTGCACCACCGCCCTGACTGTCGATATGTCACCGTAGTCGACCCCCTGCTCTAGGTCCAGGACATCGACTCCCCGCTCGCCAAGTCTGTCGACCAGCGCCTTCGCGCCGTCCTTCCTGCAGTCGATGTAGACCATGTTCGACTGAACCGCGCCGAGGTCGATTGAATACGCCTCCATGGTGTTCACCGCCTCGGCGAGCCTCCGGGCTCGTGCGTGATCCTCTGCCAGCCTCTCGATGTTGTTCTCCAAGGCGTAGATTCCAGCAGCTGCAAGCACACCCGCCTGTCTCATCCCTCCACCGAACATCTTGCGCCACCTGTGGGCCTCAGCGATGGTCGCGGCGTCTCCCACCAAGACGGAGCCGACAGGGGCACCAAGGCCTTTGGACAGGCATATCGAGATGGTGTCAAAGTCCCTGACCATTCGGGCGGCGTCAACGCCGCTGGCGATTACAGCGTTGAACAGCCTCGCGCCGTCGAGATGGGCCCGGCAGTCGTTCGAGTGCGCGACCTCGCAGATAGCATCCAGCGTGTCCTGGTCGTATATCGAGCCGCCCCCCACATTGGCGGTGTTCTCAACGCAGATGAGTGTGCACTCGGGATAGTGCGAGTCGCTTCCTGCGACCTTGCGGATCGCCATTTGGACATCCTCGGCTGACATCAGCCCCCGGTGGCCCCCTACCAGGGATATTGAGCATCCCGAGAGCACGGCATAGCCGCCGGCCTCGTACATGTAGATGTGGCTCTTGCGATGGGTGACTATCTCATCGCCGGGCCTGGTCTGCGATTTGATTGCGACGGCGTTCGACATCGTCCCAGAGGGCACGAACAGCGCAGCCTCCTTTCCTAGCATCTCTGCTATTCGGTTCTGCAGCTCTATGACTGTGGGGTCGTCACCGAGTACATCGTCGCCGACCTCTGCTGCTAACATCACCTCGCGCATCGCGGGCGTGGGCTGCGTGACGGTGTCACTGCGCAGGTCGACGCGGTCGCTCGGGTAGTCTCGCACGGAATCTCGCGGAGAAT
>ERZ651768.3559-NODE-3559-length-10385-cov-4.406674_pt1 | contig 10385 bp, 10 predicted proteins | sample MGYA00514754_ERZ651768 | MGnify/ENA metagenome assembly ERZ651768 | reverse complement strand
GATGCTTCCGCGTTTTCAATGCTGTCCAGGTATCTTGGTACCGCTACCGCGGCCATGATCCCGAGGATGACCATTACAATGATCAGCTCGATTAGTGTAAAACCATTTTGTGATGTTGTGTTTTTCATGATATTCCCTTTATTAATTGTTATTGTATGTGTTTCAATTCTATTGGAACAGTACGCCGCTGCCACCAGTACCAAGGTCTGTTCTTTTCCATAGTGTACCGGTTACATCATTATCTGTTCCTGTGTTAACCCCTCTATTATAGCTCCACTGAAAACGGGTATTGTCTGCTCTCTGGTGTGAGATATATCCTGTATAGGTTCCGTCGCTGGCGTCCACTACATAGGTCCACTCATTATCCTCGTCACAGGCTGTGCCATCGAGAGAGTAAGTCTGCGGCTTTGTGGTTAGCGCGTCAAACGGATTATCCGGCCAGTAGCGTCTGCCTTGGGTCACCATCTTATTTTGTGCATAGTTCTCTAGCGCAACCATAATCTTGGTTACGACCGCATCTTCAGCGGCTATTTCTGATTTTTGGATCGTCTCGAGATATCGCGGGATCGCCACTGCGGCCATAATGCCCAGAATAATCATTACCATGATCAGCTCGATCAGTGTAAATCCTTTGTTCGTATTTTTTAACATTGTTATATACTCCTATTAAATTTTCTATACTTAGTTAAAGCTTCTAACGGTCCAGAACTTAGACGGGTTGTACGCGTCTGCGACAACCATGATCGGTCCACAGTCGTTACAATCCTGAAGAGTCCATGCGCCAGTCTCTGGATTTTGAATTTCTCTTTGTCCACCTGGGATAACAATATAGATATAGTGTCCCTGCTGGTAAGGGCTTACGATTGGACCCTCTTCCTGAGACATGTATGCGTCCCACTCTGTAGGCCCAAGTTTTGCACCAACATCGTCGGTGAAATTATATTCACCCGAGTAAGAGGGGTTTCCCCTTGCTGTACCGAACACAGATCTCCAGTTAGCGCCTTCAGCATCGTCCCACTTGTCAAACGTTTCATTCATTATAGTTTCAAGATCGGTAAGCTTATCGTAGCCACCTATTTTAGTGTCATATCTTTCTTGTCCAGGAATACGGCCCTGACTCTCACCCATAGGATTGTTCGCTGTTGCTGGTGAGCTCTTATCCATATAGAACTGGTTTGCCATCTGGCCGATCTTGTCCAGGTTGGACATGGTTTGATTTTGTTTAGCGGTCTCACCGACACCTGCAAAACGAGGCGCGGCCGTTGTTGCCAGCGTTGCCATCATGGCCGCTGTAACCGCAAACTCAGCCAGTGAGTTTCCTTTATTTCTTTTTAATCGTTTAAATAGTGTATTCATTTTAATTACCTTTTTTAACATTTTGTTCATAGTTACCCTTATATAGCAAAGGCCGTGCCAAACATGCCAATAGTGACAAATTTATTTATTCTATGGAGGAGAAATAATTTAATAGAAATTTATAATGGACAAAGAGGGGAGAAGCCCCGAGAGAAGATTGTTTACATATTGTAAACTTTTGTTACAGAGTGTCAGTGTATTAATCTGATACAAAAAAGATGTTTGCTAAAAAAATAAAGCCCCAAATCAATTGGGGCTTTATCACGTGTTAAGCAACTAGAAGGAGATAAAGTTTTTTTAAGGTTGGTACTTTTTAAATAGATCTGACGGATCTTCATTGTCTGCAACATAGAGAATAGGTGAGCAGTCATTGCAGGATATAGCCACATAGGTTCCATCACCATCTGGGTCAACAAACTGATAGCCGCCAGGAAGAACAATATAGATGTAGTGTCCATCCTGATAGGGGCTCTTGATAGAGTTACCAGCAAACTCAGCCAAAAATTCAGTGTGGCCTACAGTTGATCCATCATCATTAGTAACTAAGCTGGCAGCAGATTTTCCCGCGCTAGCATCGGCGGTACCAAATATAGATCTCCATTTAGCGCCTTCTGCATCATTATAAGCATCAAAAGCGGTTGCGTCCGCTGCGTCAAGACCTATAGCATCTAACAACAAAACCTCACTTTGGTATCCACCAATCTGGGTGTCATACCTTTCTTGTCCAGGGAATCTGCCGCGTCCCTCGGTGGTAACCTTACTGTTATAAAAGTTTGATGAGGCGATCACAATTTTATCAATCTCTGAAAGAGTTTTCTTTGCCTTAGCGCCCTCACCAATGCCTGAGAATCTTGGCGCAGCGGTAGTGGCTAGTGTTGCCATCATTGCTATTGTAACAGCAAACTCGGCAAGAGAGTTGCCGCTGATACTTTTAATTTTTCTTTTAAAGTTTTTTACAATACTCATTTTATTTTTTCCTCAGGTGTTAATTTTTACACGTGTCTTAATTATAACAATATCTGTGCCACTCTAGCTACTTTTATATTAAAAATATGATTTATTCTCTAAAAATAAATTTTTACTAAAAAACTGTTAACCGCTACTATATAAAATTGAAACAGCAAATATTTACAGTTTGTATCACAATGATACAATAGATCGATTTATCTAGTCCAGGTCTGATGCAATGGTCCAGAAAGATTTTATTGGTATCTCGCCCTTAATGTAGTTATCAAGTTCTTCGTAATGAGCTAAAACCTGATCTATCAGATCATTCTGGTTCCAAAGGCGTACCCTAAAAAATTCGTTGGACCTTTCTTGTTCAACATTACTCTTAAAACCACCCCATGAGACTAAAAGACCATAGTTTGCACCAACATCGTTCATGGTTCCTAAAAATTTGTCTAAGGTAGCAACCGGGATATCATCTGCCTTGACTTGAATACAAATTCGAGCGTCATCATCAAAACCCATGCCTCCTCTAGCAGCGAGAATATCCAGGTCCGATCCAGCTTCGTCTGTTGAGCCCATATGTGCAGTATATCCTTTTGCTTCCATTAGTGCCTTTACAAGTTTTGCCAGCCTGTGTCCCCTAAACTTTGTCCGTATAAGCTGTGCTATCTGGTCTCTTGATATTTCTTGTAAAAGAGCTATAAGCTCGTTCATTTGCTCATAGCTGGTTTCATCATCCTTTGTCTGGGCCCATTCGTTATCGGCCATGGTGTGAAAAACTTTTTCAACACCGTCTGCATTAAATACATCTTTAAATCCTCCAAGCTGATAGAGGATGTCTGTTGGGAAATACCCGCGAGGAATATCTTTTTCAATCCATTTTATTTCTCTTGAATGATAATAGGGGTCTGAGTTATTCTTTTCGTAATTGTATCCTCCGGTTATTTCACCAACGTGGAGAACCGGACTTAATTTACTGGGCACGACGATCCAATCTTTTTGTTGTATATCATATGCAAAGTTCCAGATCTGATCGGACCAACTAGCTAGCTTTGAAGAAGGAAGAGTTGGGTAGAAATCATCTAAAACAGTTCTCAGCTCGGGCTGCTCTGCTATTTTATTTAGGTCAGTTTTTAAACCATCCCTGGTAAGATAGACCTTGCTCTCCTGTATGAAGCGGTTTTCATACTCTCCAAATTTTCCGCCTCTTATTACCCAGATTGACATAGATATACCCTTTTAATAGTTATTTATTTCAATGAAAAACTAATTTAACACAAATCTCATTCAGTTCTGCGATAATAAATTTACAAAATTTTATAGTTCAATATTAGTTATTGGCCAGTGATTCATACATGTCCCATATTGGTAAAAATATAGATAACGCTAAAACAAGAATCATGCCCCCCATCAGTACGGTAATGATAGGCTCAAGCGTTGCCGTAAGAGTGTTTACCCGTGTCTTGGTTTCATTGTCAACCATGACAGCGATTTCTGTAAGCATATCATCTAAAGAGGCTGCCTCTTCACCAACCTGAATCATTTTTATCATTTGTGCTTCAAAAATATCTGAGCCGTACTTGTCAAGCGACTGTGCGATCTTATGGCCTAGTCCAACATCTGACTTGGTGTTAGAAAGTTTATGTTGGACATAACTATTGCCGGTGCTTCTTGAGGAAATAGTTAGAGACTCTAGTATGGGCACGCCTGTTCGGTTCAGTGTCTCTAGAACATGGCAAAACCTTGAGATTGCCATGTTCTTAAATATTTTCCCAAATACAGGAGCATTTATTTTAAATCTGTCCCACATCACGGCTCCTTTTTTAGTTCGTTTGAGTTGGAAAAATGCTACGATTAATAAGAGGAGACCACCTATTAGAAATCCTGAATAATTTTGTAGAAATTTGTCAATACCAAGAAGAATTCTTGTTGGAAGCGGTAGCTCGATACCGGTTTGATTGAACAAGACTGAAAACCTTGGTAAAATAAAGGCGACCGCATAAAAACCAACGCTAATGGTGATCCCGATTACTATCATGGGATACCGTATTGCTTGTTTTATTCCATTTCTGAGCTTAAGGTCGTAGCTGATAAAATCAGCGAGCTTAAACAACACCGTTTCTAAAACGCCTGAGCTTTCTCCTGCTCTGATAATGTTGATGTACATTGTGTCAAATACTTTAGGATGTTTTTCAAGTGCACCAGAAAGAGTAGAGCCAGCAGAAATATCTTCAATAATTTTTTCTACGGTTTTATTTAATAATGGGTTAATAGTTTTTGATAGCATGGACTCTAGCGAATCAATCAGCGGCACACCCGCTTTTAACATGACAGAGAGCTGTCTTGAGAAATTATATATTGCGTCTGGAGGGACACGATCAAACACATTAATATCTAAATTTTCAAACATAGATACTTTTTTTATTGTAATTGAGATCGGGTCGAGGCCCATCTTCTTAAGCTGTTCTTGGACGACTCTTTCTTCAAGAGCTTTTATCTCACCCTTGACAACGCCAGACTTTTGATCTCTGGCAATGTAGGAGAATATTTCTACCGTGTTACTAGTCTTTGTCCCGGAGGCCATACTTTTCCAGCTTTCTATAGAGGGTCATGCGACTAATGCCAAGCTCTTCAGCGGTTGTCGTCATGTTCCACTTGTTTCTTTCAACACTTAATTTTATTGTTTCCATCTCGATCTCTTTCAGTGTCGCAACTTTTGTTGTTATTGGGATCTCTTGTGGTTGCGTTCCTGTTGCTGTCTCATTAGTAGCAATTTCTTGGGCTGTTTCTTTATCTAAAGTCTCTTTATCCGAATCAATAGTCATTTGTTTTTCATCTAACACCGAGCCGAGATCTTCTTCAGTTAGGTATTTATTATTACATATAAGAAGGGCTCTTTCCAGCGTATTTTCAAGCTCTCTTACATTGCCAGGCCAAGAGTAATCAATCAAACGATCAATCGCTTTTGGACCAATATAGGATACGCTTAGATTATGTTTTTTCTTTAGTGTTTTAAAAATAGCATACGTAAGAAGAGGAATATCCACTTTCCTATCGCGAAGAGGTGGCAGTGTAACCGGGAACACGTTAATACGGTGGAATAAATCTTCTCTGAATTTTCCTTCTTTTATTTTTTCGTTTAGGTCCTGGTTGGTAGCTGAAATCACTCGCACGTCTACAGTATGTGTTTCTGCTCCCCCGACTCTTTCGATTTCACCGCTTTCTAGGACTCTTAATATTTTTGCTTGAAGGGAGGAGCTCATGTCTCCGATTTCATCCAGGAATATTGTTCCTCCATTTGCAATTAGAAATTTTCAATCTTTCCGCCCATCCGCTCCGGTAACAGAGACTTTCTAATGTCCAAATAGCTCACTCTCTAAAAGCTCAGAGGGAATGGCAGGACAGTTAACGGATATGAGCGGGTTTTTATTTCGCTTACTGGTGTCATGCATGAACTTTGCTGTTAGATTTTTTCCGGTTCCACTTTCACCGTATAGGATTGTTATAACATCCTTTTCCTGTATCTGAAGCAGCAGCGTGTAAATTTTTTGCATCGAGTCTGAGACACCAAGGATAGTATCTAGACCATGTGAATTAATCTGAATTCTGTGGTTTTTACTTAGGCCTCTGCTAAAGCTGATAAACGTATTGCAACTGTCTAAAAGTTTATTAAAATGTTCTACTGAAGACCCTTTTGGTTCAAACCATCCGGATAGACCATTATCAAAGTCTGTAAGGATTTCCTCTCGACGTTTATCAGACCTGATGACTGCGATAATCGGAGTTTTACTATAGTGCTGAAGCTGTTTAATCAGGTTACTAGGATCCATAAGAGGTAGCTGGTCTTCAATAATAACCGCACCATACTTGTTTGCTCTATCTGACAGCGCATTCAGCGCGATCATACCATTCTGAACAGCATCGATTTTTTTATCAGAATCTGTCAGAACCTGTTTTATATCATATGAGTCACCAACGTATAGTATTGTATCCATCTTAGACTCTTTCCGTTCCCAGTGTCTCTAATATTTCCTGAAGGGATGTGTCTCCCCGTTGTGCCTTTATGAGTCCATCATGTATTAATGAAAACATACCCGACTTGATGGCCTGCTCTCGAATAACATGACCAGGCTGTTGATCCATTACAAGGTCTGCTATAGCATTGTTCATCCGTATTAGCTCAAACAACCCTACTCGCCCCTGATAGCCTGTGTTTCTGCATGATAGGCACCCGACTGCGCGGTAGAATTCCATGGCATCATCTACCTCTAAACCAAATCTTGTAAGCTCTTCAGGCTCAACCATATGTTTTTCACGACATTCGTTGCACAGTTTTCTTACTAGCCTTTGTGACAGGATTCCTTTTACGGTTGAGGTAATAAGAAAAGGCTCCATGCCCCAGTTCAATAGTCTTGTGAATCCAGCGGCAGAGTCATTAGTGTGTATGGTGCTGAAAACAAGGTGTCCAGTAAGGGCCGCCCTAATCGCCAGCTCTACAGTTTCCTCATCTCGCACCTCTCCGACCATGATGATATCAGGGTCTTGTCGTAGAATAGCTCGCAGTGCAGATGCAAACGTAACTCCAGATCTTCTGTTGACCTGTGCCTGGTTTATATTATCCAGATCAAACTCAATCGGATCTTCTATCGTAACAATATTAACATCAGGCTTGTCCATCTTGCTTAATGTAGAATAAAGGGTCGTTGTTTTACCACTACCTGTAGGCCCTGACACCAGTACGATACCCTCACCGCCAACTAGCATATCATCGAACTGTTTTAGTATATTTTTCTCAAAGCCCAGTCCATCAAGATTATGCAATGCGTCTGATATATTCAGAAGCCTTAGTACAGATTTTTCTCCATAAAGTGTGGGATAGGTTGAAACACGCAGGTCAAGGCGATCATCATTTAAATCAAACAAGATTCTACCATCCTGAGGCCTTCTTGATTCAGCAATATCCATGTTCCCCATGATCTTTATTCTTGATGTAAGAGGTGTGGCAATAGAAACCGGTAGCGTTTGAAAGTCAACCAGCTTTCCATCGATCCTAAATCTAACTCTTATGTCGCTCTCTCTTGTTTCTAAGTGTACGTCACTTGCTCGATATCTGGCACTATTTTCAATGATATTATCCACTAGCTGAACGATTCTTGTATCATCGATATCGTCAATGCTAATGTTTTCATCATCAAACCCTGTAAGGGTTGACATTCCGTAGTATATATCGATCGCTGACTGGAGCTCATTGGCTGTGACTATCAAGGGCTCTGCTTTTAGGCCAGATGCATTTCTAGCGGCATTAATAGGGTCTGAATCAATCGGATCAACAATAGCCACGTTTAAAGTATTATTAAGTTTAAAAACTGGGAGAACGTTATACTCTCTCACGATTCTTTCTGGGATCATACCTAGTACAGACTTATCAACATCAAAATGTCCGAGTTCTACGGTTGGTATATGCAGCTGTTGACTTAAAAACCGGTTTCGTGTTTTTTCATCGATCAGTCCGCCATTCATCAATACTTCTCCTATATACCCACTGTTTGTCTCTTTGGATTGTTTTAGCAGAGCCTGTTCTAGCTGTTCAGGCTCAAGTATTCCTGCCTCAATGAGCAGCAATCCTATATTTTTTTTTCGTGTGATAGCCATTAAAAGAAATATTCTCCGGTCCACATATTAGTAAAGTACCAGTTGATAATATGATTTCCACCGCCAACGGTTTTTGTCAATATAGTCAGCAAGGTTCCTGCTGCGATAGAGGGTCCAAATGGGATCATGTGGTCCTCACCTACTTCCTTCGCAAGTAGAAGTATGATGCTCATAAAGGCAGCAAAAATAAAACTTAAAAACAAGGCTAAAAGCGAGAGCTCGGGTCCAAGAAAAGAGCCTAAGACTAGCCCTAGTTTTATATCACCAAAACCAAGGGCTTCCTTTCGAAAAGCCCAGGTGCCAAGAGCCCCCATGATAAACAATGTTCCTCCAAATGCGAGTATGCCATAGACTCCTTCTAGGATTGATATCGGTAAAAGCTTAAAAGCATGAGCGATAATAGAAATGGCTAAGCCAAAAATGATAAACTCGTTTGGAATGATAAAATGATCGACATCAATAAAAGTAATTGCGATCAACATGTAACACAATAATAGGATAACGATAAACTCTAGAGAGAGGCCATAGATACTAAGAAGCATGATCGTCATTAGACCGCAGATTAACTCAATCAGTGGATATCTGATACTAATGGCTGCCTTACAGTTTCTACATTTACCTAGAATCAGTATATAGCTTAACACGGGTATATTATCATACCAGGCGATCTGGGTTCCGCATCCCGTACACTTTGACCTTGGTCTAACAATTGATTTATTATGTGGCAGTCTGTATATAATAACATTCAAGAAGCTTCCGATAGCAAGGCCAATGATCAATGCATACGCCTGTATGAATGGGTAAAGATCTTTAATCATTTTTTTGTTCCTCTTTGGATTCCTCTTTTATTAGCTTAATAACATCTTTTAACTGAAAAGGTTTTTCAAGCATACTGTCAGCACCACTCTGTTTGAACATTTTATCGATAGCGACTCCGGATGAGCTACTCATAATAATTATTTTTGTTTCTCTGTGTCTGTCATCTGATTTTATCAGTTTAGAAAGTTTATAACCGCTTACATAGGGAAGCAGATCATTTGCTATAATAACATTTGGCCCCTCATTTCGTGCTCTAACATAGCCATCATATCCATCAGGGGCTGTGATGACTAGATATCCACTTTCTTTTAGTCCGCTAGCGATGTGGTCAATTGACTGTTCATCGCTGTCAACAACAAGTATAGGCTGCGGTAATGACTCAGACATAGTAATCTAACTCTTTTTATTTTATTTAATGTTTTGCACACACAATATTGTGCTACTTACCTCGATTACCTAGAATATAATAACAAAATTATACACAGCAACAATAAAATGTATCATTTTATTACATTCAAAATTTTTTATAAATGATGATTTGTTTCATTATGTTACACAAAATTCAATGTTAAAAATGACTATTCGTAGTGAATAATAAATTTATCATCTACTTCTTTATTTTTATGATATTCATTGAGAGGTAAATAAATTTGCATAATCATTATTATGTCAATATTCTCCATTCCACCCCCGTCTTTTACGAAATCAGATGCAAAGAAAATTGTTTATGATGTATATGGTTTAATCGTAAAAGCAAGAACCCTAGACAGCGATCGAGATCAGAATTTCTATTTATATAATAAGGAGAAGGAGTTCGTATTAAAAATCTATAACCCGAAAGAATCTATCGATATAATAAATATGCAGACAAATGTTTTACATCATTTTCAAGAAATTAGTTCTGACTTAGTTGAGGCGCCTAGAATAATAAATACGCTTGGCGGGGAAAGAATCGGAAGGGTGAAAAGAAATAATACAGAATATGTTTTACGTTTGGTGTCCTTTGTAAATGGACCTCAGTTAAAAGACATTAATGAAAAAACCATATCCTACTATCAGCTAGGTACATTTATTGGTAATCTTACTAAGGCTTTAGAATCATTTTCAGATGCTCATGCAAAAAGGATATTTCCTTGGGATATAAATAACATCGATTTTCTTAAGAAGCACTCCAAATTGTTTAAGGCAGAAAAAGAGGAAAGAATAATATCCCACTTTATCAAAGAATTTGAGAAAAATATTTTGCCCAATAAGAACTTGTTAAGAAAAAGCATAATCCATAATGATTGTAATGATCATAACATAATTGTGAATAATAATAACGAAATATATGGTATAATTGATTTCGGAGACATGGTCTATACCTATGTTGCTGCAGAGCCAGCTGTGTGTATTGCTTATGCTGTTCTAGGCAGGGGTGATTCACTTTCGATCGCAGGCGATATAATCAAAGGTTTTTGCCTCACGAGTTATTTATCAAGTGAAGAAATAAAGGCCATTATCTATCTTGTATGTATCCGCCTTTGTATTTCTGTAACAATGGCAAAATATCGAAGTGAAATATTTCCTGAGAATAAATATCTCATGGTATCTAATATCGAGGCGTG
>ERZ651768.3558-NODE-3558-length-10385-cov-4.700039_pt1 | contig 10385 bp, 8 predicted proteins | sample MGYA00514754_ERZ651768 | MGnify/ENA metagenome assembly ERZ651768 | reverse complement strand
AAGCTCTGGCGGCCGATTAGTCCACGAAAACCTGTTCGGGCGACACTATCAGTCGATGGAATTGAACAGCCCCCGGTAACGAACCGGGGGCTGTTTGTTTGACCGGCCCGAAGGCTGGTGATAGTGTTCGTCCATAATTCGTAGCTATTTAATCTGGAAAGCCGCTTTTTCCTGAATCGGCGCCCTTTGTTGGAACCCATTGTCGAAATTGACGACCACCGTCATTCGCGCAGGCCAACCCCTCTCCGTATTTCAGTATCGCAATTACTCGTTCGTCTGGGCTTCAACCACCCTCGTGACCATCGGCAGCCAGATGGAACTGGTGGTCATGGGATGGTTTATCCTCACCCTGACCGATTCTCCGTTCTTGGTGGGGGCCATCGCCGCGGCCCGGATGTCTCTGAACGTAATGGCCCTATTCGCCGGCGCGCTGGCAGACCGGATTCCCCGCCACCGGATCTTGTCCACCGTGGAATTCATGCTGTCCGCCACCTCCGCGGTGATGCTGCTATTGGTCTTTAGCGGTCGATTGGAAACCTGGCACATATTTGTGATTGCCGTGGTCGGCGGGATGATGGGGGTGTTTCAGATGCCCTCTTCCCAAGCACTGGTTGCCGACACCCTGCCTGAAGACCGCCTCGGCAACGGAGCCGCGTTCAACACACTGGGCAGGACCATCGCCATGCTTGTCGGGCCTTTGGTGGGCGGAATTTTGTTCAAGTCCTTCGGGCCCAAAGGATCTTATATGGCAGTCGCTTCATTGTATTTCGCCAGCGGATGGGTTGCGCTGTATATTCGATCAACGAGCAGAACTGCTCCCCGAGCCAAGGAATCCGTTATACGCGCCGTCATTGGAGGATTGAAGTACGTCAAAGGACAACCGGCTCTCTGGGGCACTCTGGTATTGGCATTGATAATTGAATCATCAGGGTGGACGTTTCATACAACCCTGATGCCGATATTCGCCCGAAACGAATTGGGCGCCGATTCAGCCGGGTTGGGGTTCCTGTTGTTCGCTTTCGGACTAGGGGCGTTTGCCGCGTCGGTGGGTTGGGTGATTATCGGGAATCAGCGCCACGTGGGCAAATTGATGATTGGGTCGGTGGTTGTGTGGCACATCAGCATCTTGGTTTTCTCCACCTCTGAATCGTTTTACCTGTCCATGGCCATCGTGGCGGTGACGGGGGCAGGCTTCGCGTCAACTCAGGTATTCATACTTTCGGCGTTGTTGGGCAACGCCCTGCCTGAATACCGGGGGCGCGTTATGAGCTTACGGTCGTTGGCAATCTACGCCTTTGCCTTGGGCAGCATGTCTTCGGGAGCCATGGCCGGCCTATGGAGCGCGCCCAACGCCGCAAGGGTCGTCGGGACCATGGGCATCGTCCTGGTGCTATTGCTGGCCGTCCTGGCTCCCAAATTTCGGAAGATTTAGGGACTGGCTTAGTCCTCGATCTCCAGGATCATCTCAATCTCGATGCACGCCTGGTTGGGCAGGGCGGCCATGCCGACGGCGGACCTGGCGTGGGCCCCGGCGTCTCCGTATAGCTCACTGAGCAGGTCGGTTGCTCCGTTGGCGACGAGGGGTTGCTGGCCGAAATCGGGTGCGCTGTTTACCATGCAGAGCAGCTTGGCTACCCGTTTCACTTTGTCTAGGTCACCGATGAGGGCTTTGACATCGGCCAAACAAGACAGAGCAGCGCCCTTGGCGCCTTCGTAGCCCTGCTCCACGGTTATATCGGCGCCCAACTTGCCCCGATGCTCCGGCCCAGCCGTGTGCCCGCCGACGAACAAGATATTGCCAACCCTGACGGCGCCGGCGCGGCCTGGCGGGGGTGTCCCGGCGGCAGGCAATTCCAGTCCCATAGCCTTCAGTCTGTTCTCGATCTCCATGTTGATACTCCTCTATTAGTGATCTTTATTTGGGCCAGACATCGGGAAGCGATGTTGCCAGCCATTGCGCCAGGGCGGCGTTTACCTCCGCCGGTTTCTCCTGGGCCATCCAGTGTCCGCTCTGCACCACCTTAGACTTCAGATCGGTGCAATGCTCGCGCATCGGTTCGGTCAAGCGCGAGTCGATGCATTCGCAGGTGAAGTCATACTCGGCAGCAATGAAGAGTACCGGAATCTCCAGCACACCACTGTTCACCGCCCTATCGGCATATGTGGCGTTCGTTTCATGATTCATGTAGAACGAGCTGGGTCCGAAAAAGCCGTTCCGCGACAGGGCGTCCGCGTAGGCAAAGAGATCAATTTCGCTGATTACTTTGTCATCGCGGGGGACATCCGGGGGTTCTGCTGCACCCCTGAACCAGCCACCGTCCCGGCGGACGTAGGCGGTGCGTGACGGTTTTCCCTTGCTTGCCGGGTCCCCACCGCGAAACAGAGCTTTGATTGCATTGAACGGATTCGCATCGAAGGGCGCGATGGCGGCGGCGAAGTTCTCTTCGTAGAATCCTTGGTACTCCCACTGGCCCAGGGGATATTCGTCTTTAGGATAGATGTCCCGGTTTATCAAGCCGACGCAGGCGTCGAGGCCTCTATCCAGCGTGTAGTAGGGGACGCAAAGGTTGGCGACGCCGTGACACCGGTCGGGATGGTGGCTGGCGATGCTCCAGACCACCGGCGACCCCCAATCGTGGCCGACCCAGATAGCTTTATTCGCTCCCAGAGCTTCGAGAAGGCCGATCATATCAGCGACCACGTTTTCCAGAGCGTAGTCTTCATGCCTGTCGTAAACTGTAGAACCGCCGTAACCCCGCAGGTCCGGCGCGATGGCCCGGAAGCCTAGTGAACCGAAACAGGGGAGTTGGTGGCGCCAACTGATAGCCAATTCCGGCCAGCCGTGCACGAAGATGATTAACGGACCATCTTCCGGCCCGGTAGCCAGGTAGGAAGTCTGATGGTCCCCGGTTTTAATCAAATGTTCCGTTACGGTGGTTGAAGGCATGGTCCCGGTCTTGCTTTGGCCCAGCGGATTTTATGCAGCGTCGAGGCGACCGAGTGATGATAACCATCGGAGAATGAACTGGCAACCGGGTGTGCGGACCCGAGTATGTATCCCAAACAAAAAAGCCCCCTCAATTGAGGGGGCTTTTTTCGCTCCATTAGGAATGTCGTGACAGGTTTCCGAGTTACTTGAACTTTGGGATCACCTCGTCTGACAAGATCCGCAAGGTGTCCATGACCACCTCGCGGGGAACCGACGACGTCCAGTTGACCTCAAACATGATCTCGTCGGTGCTGTAGGTCTCCCGCAGGTCTTCGATCTTGTCGACCACCTCTTCGGCGGTGCCAAAGAGATTAACCTCGGCGGTTGTCTCGGGGCTGGCGGACCCGGCGTCGGTGCTGCCGATACCCTGCCTGCCACTGAAATATCTCCTGGCGAGGACCATAAGCTCGTCGCTCAGGCGCTCGGCCTTCTCACTCGTGTCGGCCAACAGAGTGGGAATGCGGACCACGGTGGTTGGCTCTCCGGCGTGACCGGCGTCTTTCCAAGCCTTGCGGTAGCTCTTCACGTCTTCCCTCAAGATTGACGTGCCCCGGATATTGTGGGTGGAGCTCCCCGCTCCGATAGCAATCTTGTAACCCATCGTCCCCATGGGAACGAAGCTCTCTTGACTGTCCACGGGCAACAACATCTCCGGATAGGGCTTCTGGTAGGGCTTGGGGATGGAAAGGTAGTTCTCGTAGAACGCTGGGTAGTTGTAGTACTTGCCCTCGAACCCTGAGAAATGGTCCTCAGTCCAGAGTTGCTTCATGACTTCCAGGAATTCGAAGAAGTAGTCCCGGCGGTCGTCGGAACCGCGAGACCGCGCTCCGGCTCCGTAGATGAAACGGCCTTGGCTTACCTGGTCGACTATCGAGATTTGTTCGGCGGTTTGGAAGGGGTCATCCAGCATCAGATTGTCGAAGGCGTACCGTTCGTGAGGAAGCGCTCGTTCGGACAGTTCCTCCCCGGCCAGCTTCATTAACGGCCGGTGGATGGACGACCCGATCCTCAGGTTCTTGGTGCGCGCGGCGACGACCGCCGCCAACATCAGTACCTGGGGGTCCATGCTGGCCTGCGTGGAGAAGTGTCCTCCGCCAAGCCAGATATAATCCCAGCCCATGGATTCGATGAAGTCGACTTGCTCGAAATTCTTCGTGTAAGCCTCCGATTCCAGCATCTCCCCACCGTTGAATTTCGGGTCCCAGGGCATCGTGCCGCCGGCGTACACGGCGTTCCAGGTGTCAAAAAGTCCAAAATCCATAGTTTTTGCCATGATCGCTCCTCTTAGCTCGTTTGGTGGTTCGAGTCTACCACCTAATGCAAATGTTCCTTACTGATTTCCAATTTTTCTAGCGCAGTCCGGCCCCGAAGACCCATATCTATACACACCGAATATAACTATGGATGCGACTTACGGCGCGTTGTCATGGAGCGCCTGCCACACCTTCTCGGCGGTTAATGGCGTATCCAAATGTCGTATCCCCGTCTGGGAGATCGCGTCCATCACGGCATTTACCACCGCCGGTGGGGCGGCAAGAGTGGGCAGTTCTCCGATGCCCTTTATCCCCAAGCCCGTTATGGGTGAAGGCGTTTCCATGGTCTCGAAGGTGAACGCGGGCATATTATCTGCCCTCGGCAATGCGTAGTCCATCAAGCTGCCCGCCAACGGTTGGCCTTCGGGGCTGTAGGCCATGTCTTCAAACAGAGCCTGCCCGATGCCCTGGGCCACGGCCCCATGGACCTGGCCCTCGGCCAGCATCGGGTTGACGATCGTGCCCGCGTCGTGGACCCCGACGTAGCGCAATATCTTGATGTGTCCCGTTTCCCGGGAAACCTCCACCACCGCCACGTGGGCGCCGAATGCGTAGGGGCTTTTTCCCAGGACGTGGTTGCCCTGGAAGTCTAAACCGGGCTCCTGTCCGGGCGGAAGGAGCTCTTCAGTGTGGGCCGCCTCGGCCAACCGGGCGAAGGGGACGGTCTTTTGCGGCTCTTGCTGGCTGAAAGCGAGGCCGTCTTGAAGCACCACGTCTCCCTGAGAGCAGCCGAGCAGATGGGCGGCGATGGCGGTCAGCTTCTCATGGGCATCTTCCAAGACCAACTGTAGTGAACTGCCGCCGGCGATCATGCCCCGGCTCGCGCCGGTGCCTCCGCCGGCGGGAAGGATGTCGGTGTCGCTGTGCAGGACCTGGACGTCTGCTGGGGTCACCCCTAGCATGTCTGCGGTCATCTGGGCAAAGGTCGTCGCGGTGCCCTGGCCGTGGGGCGAAACCCCGGTGTGGACCGTCACCTCGCCAGACTGGTCGACCATCACCCTGGAGTGCTCACCCAGGGTGATGACCTTGGCCCCGGAACCCTTGACCACCGTGGCGATACCCACTCCAATCAGCGAATCGCCGTCCTGGGGTTGGTTGCGGGACCGCTCCCGCCAACTGTCGTACTCTGAGACCTCCAGTGCCCGGGCGAAGGCGGCCTCGTAGTCTCCGGAATCGTAGGTTATCCCGGTGGGCGTGTCGTGAGGGAAGGCGTCAGACGCGATGAAATTCCTTCTCCTAACCACTGCTGGATCCAGGCTCAGGTCCAGGGCGATCAGGTCTACGGTGCGCTCCATGCAGAAAGCGGCTTCTGGCCCGCCGGCCCCACGGTAGGCGCCGGTTGGCGGTTTGTTGGTAACCACACCCTGCACCTCGACGGTCATCGCCGGAGTGCGGTAAGGGCCCGTCAGCCGGTGGGTGGTCAAGACCGGGACAGTTGGCGTTGAAAGGAAGAAATAGGCGCCAAGGTCGGCCACGATGTTGACCCTAATGCCCAGGATCGTACCGTCCGACTTAACTGCCGCCTCCAACTCGACACTGTGTCCGCGGCCGTGGAAAGCCGTCATGTTTTCCTGGCGGTTCTCGGTCCATTTGATGGGCCGCCCCAAGAGGATTGATAGGTATGGAATCACAACCTCTTCAGGGAACAGGCTGGCCTTCTCGCCGAACCCGCCGCCCACGTCGGGTGCGACCACGCGAATGCCCTCTTCGGTCCGGCCTAGCAGGTGGACCAGATGCTCACGTACCTCGTGAGGATGTTGGGTGGAATCCCAGACGGTGAGCAGGTCAGCTTGGGAGTCATAATCGGCGATCAGCCCACGCGGCTCCATGGGGGCGGGGGCGAGGCGCTGCACCTGGTAGGTCTGCCGCACCACGTGATCAGCTTGTGCGAAGGCTCCATCCAGATCGCCCCCTCCATTCAGCGTCCGCAGGGACACGTTACTCCCTTGGTCGGGATGAATGATAATGGCGTCCGGTTCCAATGCCTCGTAAGGGTCCGTGAGGGCGGGCAGAATCTCATAGTCCACCACGATCTGATCCAAGGCGTCGGCGGCGGTGTATGGGTCTTCCGCGATGAGGACCGCCACGGCTTGGCCGACGTAACAGACCTTGTCTGAAGCGAGGAGAGGGTGCTTGGGAGGGCTGAATTCGTCGGCGCCGGTGTTGGTCCTGGTGGGGATCTCCACGGCCAGGTCCTGGATGTCTGCCGCCGTGAAAACCGCGACAACGCCCGGCAGGCGGGTGGCGGCGCTTACGTCGATGGAGCGGATATTGGCGTGGGCGTGGAGGCTACGGAGTACCACGGCGTTCAAGAGGCCCGGCAGCTTCATGTCGTCGACATATGAGCCCTGGCCGGTGAGTAGCCTGTGGTCTTCGAACCGTCTGACAGATTGGCCAACGTAAGTCATGATTGGGCCTCCTCGGACCAACGAGATGCGCCAGTCAATGGAATGGTGGGCCCCAATTTTAGCCCATCGGCGAAGGTCTACATATTAGCATTGATGGCGACTCGATTTTGCCAGGCCGTTCCGGTAGGTGATGGCGCGCTCTGTCCCCGCTATAATCGAGCGACCTAGAACCAAGGAGATGAGTCGAATGATTAAAGAGGGCGACCCGGCTCCGGATTTTACGACTTTGGATCACACCGGCAACGAGGTCCGGTTGTCAGACCTGAAAGGCCAGAAGGTTTGGCTATGGTTCTTCTCATCTCCGGGTGGAGGCAATTGAACCCGCCACAGTTACGGGTACCGTGACAATTTCGCAGACTTCACCGAGAAGAACGTCGTGGTCTTTGGTGTGAACGACCGGGATCAAGAATCGGTCCGCGCTTGGGTGGAGAAGGAGGGCCTTCCCTTTCCAGTGATCCTCGACCCAGATAGGTCCATCGCCATCGCCTTCGGCATGTCGACGGCCGGGGATGAGCGCTACCTGGCCAATCCCGCCGAGGGCAGACGGCCCGCGGTGATCATCGGAGAAGATGGAGCGATTCTTAGACTGCTCCCGGACCTGGCCACGGTGGAAGGGCAGATCGAGGCTTTGGCCGGCTTGGTTTAGGGAAGTCGCAATTCGACAAGTAAGGGTATAAACAATGACCGCACAAACAGACCCAGACCTCCTCGGCAGGCTTGATGAACTGGAAAGCCGAGTCCGAACATTGGAGGACACCGACGCCATCCGGAACCTCAAGGCGCGTTACGCCGAGTTGTGCGACGACAATTACAACCCGGACGGCATCGCTGCTTTGTTTGTGGAGGACGCCGTGTGGGAAAGCGGGGGTCTGGGCCGCTTCGAGGGCAGAGAGGCCATCCGTGGATTTTTCCAAGGCGCGTCAGAGATATTCACCTTCGCCATCCATTACAGCCTCAATGCTCAGATCGAGGTCATCGGTGACACCGCTAGGGCGCGCTGGTACCTGTTCATGCCCTGCACGGTGAGCGACGGCGACCAGGCCATGTGGCGGGCGGGCATCGACGATGAAGAGTACGTTCGGGTGGACGGGCAGTGGATGTTCAAAAGTAAGCGATCCACCGGGGTATTCAGCACTCCTTTCGACACCGGCTGGGCCAAGGTCCGTTCCGCATAATCCGGTAAAGAAAATTCGCCACATCATTGGTGTGGGTGAGGTACAGCTTGCTTGACCTTCTGATTAAAAACGGTCTCGTTGTGGACGGATCCGGTAATCCGGGCTTCTACGGGTCGGTCGGCGTGGACGGCGATACGCTGCATGTCTTTCGAGGAGACTCGTCCGGTTTGGAAGCCGCCCGGGTTTTCGACGCTGGCTCGAAGGTGGTCTGCCCCGGGTTCATCGATGTCCACGCACACTCGGGTCTCATGATTCTGGCCGAACCTGAGCACCACCCGAAAGTACGGCAGGGGATCACCACGGAACTGGTGGGAGTGGACGGCAACTCTTACGCGCCATTCACCTCCCATGATGACTTCTTGGCTTTCTTCGAATTGAACTCCGGCCTGGATGGCGCTCCTGAACTGCCCGGTACTTGGTCTACCGTAGCCGAGTATCTACGCATGTTTGACGGCAAAGCCGCCGTCAACATCGCTTACATCATCGGGAATTCGCCCCTTCGCATCAGCGCCGTGGGCTGGGACGAACGGCCGGCGAATGAAGCAGAACGGGCGAATATGCGGGCGATGCTTCGCGAAGGCATGGAAGAGGGCGCATTCGGGCTCTCCACCGGGCTTGACTACCCTCCCGGAAGCTATTCGGACACGGCTGAATTGGTGGAACTGGCATCGGAGGCGGCACGCCTGGGTGGGATCTATCACACCCACCTGCGTAATACCCTGGGAGACCAGTTCTTGGACCCGGTGAAGGAGGCACTGGAGATCGGCCAAAGGGCGGAGATTCCTTGTCATCTCACCCACTTCTACCAAAAGCTGACCCATTCGGGTAGCGCCCGGCGATTGTTGGAACTGGTCGATTCTGCCGTCGCCCGGTCGCAAGACGTGACCATGGACTGCTTCCCCTATTCCTACAGCAGCACCCGTCTCCTGATTCTGATTTCGGCATGGGCTTTCGATGGAGGTCCGGAGAAACTCAAGGCAGTCCTGCGCTCCGATGATGGGCGGGAGCGACTGCGCCGGGAGATGCGGCCCCGCAGCGGCTCTTATAACGATTTGATGCTGACGTATTTCAAGCAGCCCCATAACCGCCAATATGAAGGGAAGTCCATAGCTGAGATTGCAAACATGATGCAGAAAGGTGAAGTCGATGCCATATGCGACTTGCTTTTGGATGAAGACCTTCAGGTCTCATATGTTTCTCCAGGGCCCAACCCAACAACCCTGCCCGACTTCATGACCCATTCCCGGACCATGGTGGGCACCGATGCCGTTCTCCTGGGTGAATACCCCAACCCGCGCACCTATGGGACTTTTCCGACATTATTGGCGGAATACGTGCGCGAAGAAGGCAAGTTGACTCTTGAAGAGGCCGTCCGGAAGATGACATCAATGGGAGCCCACCGCTTGGATATTCGAGACCGCGGAATGTTGCGCGACGGCATGAAGGCCGACATTGTGGTGTTCGACCCAAATACCGTGAGATCCCCGGCCACTCAGAACGAGCCAAAGCAATTCCCGGTGGGCATAGAATACGTCCTGGTGAACGGCGCCGTTGTCGTTGACCAAGGTCAACACACGGGAGCGCTGCCCGGCCGCGCTCTGCGCCATGGACAAGCCTAGTCAGTTTCAGATATTTTAGGAGCTCCAATGAAGTTCGGATATTTCAACCAACTCCAGATGCCCAAGCCGTGGCCGGAGAACGGGGAGGTCTTGCTCTATAAAGAGGCTATGGAGCAGGCCGTGCACGCCGAATCCATGGGGTTCGACTACTACTGGCAGACGGAGCATCATTTCTATCCGGAGATCGGTCACAGCTCAGCTCCGGAGCTGTTCCTGGCCGCCCTGGCCCAAAACACCTCCACCATCCGCTTGGGACTGGGCGTGGTGGTGCTGCCCTGCAACCACCCCTACCGCGTGGTTGAGTACGTATCTACTCTGGACCTGCTCTCCGATGGAAGGGTGGAGTTCGGCACCGGAAGAGGCGCTTCTCCCTACCATATCGAGGCTTTCGGGATCACCTCCGACCAGTCCAAGGAGTTGTGGGACGAATCTTTGGGAGTGATCTGTTCCATGTTCATGAATGATCCCTTCCCCGGTTGGCAGGGCAAGTGGTACCCCGACCTGCCCCAACGCCACCTGGTGCCCAAGCCTGTCCAAAAACCCATCCCCGTCTGGATCGGTGGCGATACCCCCATGGCGTTTCGTCGGGTGGCACGCTATGGCCAGGGTTTCCAGGCGGCGTTTCAGCCATTGAGTCGGATCAGGGAAGAAATTGATGAAATCAGGCAGTGCTGCGAAAATATTGGGCGTGATCCCGAAGAGTTGACCTTTTCTGTGCGCATGTACCTTGATCCCATGGGCATCATGGAGAAGGAGAAATCGCTTACAGGCACCCCGGAGCAAATGCAGGTCGCCGTGACACAGATGGCGTCAATCGGAGTCTCTCATATTCTTCTCGATCCAGTCGCTCCGGGAGGCATTCGCGGGCGACTGGAGGCGGT